>VFQT010002825.1_pt1 | contig 16901 bp, 18 predicted proteins | sample 3512381 | NCBI WGS metagenome assembly VFQT01 (sample SAMN10412376, study PRJNA504923) | tailings metagenome | isolation source: Relicate 2 Philex TSF3 active mining site | place: Philippines: Tuba, Benguet | collected 2017-08-29
AACGGCTGACGAGCTCAGCCTCGTCGGCCTCGAGATCACCGAGGCTCCATACCTTCAGCGAGTCACCGCGCCGCAACACACAGGAGATCGCCACGATGCGATGCTGTTCGTGCGGCAGGAAGTCGCTGCCGCCGTGCTTGCGGGCCTGCGCGAACATGGCATCCGCCACCGACGCATCCTCCAAGCCCTCGAGACCATAAACGCGCCGCCCGAGCTCCACATCGGGTACGGTCTCGATGTCGAACACCAGCACGCTCAAACAGCTGCCCTCTCGGCCGCCGCCCGGCCCGCGTCCATCGCGGCCTGCATCTCGCGCACGGCCACCTCGATCCCGTCGAACACGGCGCGGGCGATGATCGCATGGCCGATGTTGAGTTCGACGATCTCGGGAATCGCGGCGACCGCCTGTACGTTGGTGTAGTGCAAACCATGACCTGCGTGCACCTCGAGCCCGAAGGTCGCGGCCAGTCGCGCGCCCGCCCGCAGCCGCTCGAGCTCGCGCTCGGCCTGCTCCCCGCTCGCCTCGCAATATCGACCGGTGTGCAGTTCGACAACCGGGGCACCGACGCGAACACTCGCTTCGATCTGCGCCGGATCCGGGTCGATGAACAGCGCCACACGGATGCCGGCCGTAGCCAGCAGCGCGCAGCTCTCGCGCAAGCGCCCAATTTGGCCAAGCACATCGAGGCCGCCCTCGGTAGTGATCTCGGCGCGCCGCTCGGGCACGAGACAGCAATCGGCGGGCTGCACACGGCGCGCAAACCCCAGCATCTCGTCGGTGACTGCCATCTCGAGGTTCATGCGCGTCTGTAGCAGCGGCCGCATCGCCAGCACATCGGCATCCTGAATGTGGCGCCGATCCTCGCGCAGATGCAGCGTGATGTTATGGGCACCCGCGCGCTCTGCGGCCAGCGCAGCCTTCACGGGATCGGGATAGTCGACGCGTCGCGCCTGCCGTAACGTCGCCACGTGGTCGATGTTGACTCCGAGGATGAGCGGCGCGAGGCTCACGAGGGCTCTCCTCGCCGAGTGGCCGTACGACGACTCACGGCTCGGGCCACATCGCGGGTACGCAGTTCGCGCCCTTCGAGTGCACTATCCAGTGCAAGGCGCATGATCTTGCGGGCATCTTCCAGCACACCACTCTCCTGCCAGTGTTCCGCGGCGATCGCGAGCAGCGTGCGCCCGGCGAACACCCCTTCGGTTGCGGCCGCGCGGGTTTCCACGAAGCCCAGTCCCGGGTGGAAATGATAATACGCCTCCGGCTGTAGCGCGGCGCCGCTGCGCGCCTCGCTGCCAAACTCGATGCCGTAACCCAGCAGCTCGAGCAGACGCCTCTCGAACATGCGCAGCACCGGTGGCACCGACTCGCCCGCGCGCAAGAGCGCCAGAGCCTCGTCGTAGAGATCAAAAATCGCCGGTTGCGCATCGGTGCGCAAGGTCAATTTGAGCAGCAATTCATTGAGGTACCACGCCGACAGCAACGCGCCCGCCGGCAACTCGGCGGCGGGCAACTCGCCGCCGCCTGTCTGGTCTTTCGCCGGCGCCGCCTCGACAGCCGTGAGCTGACCCGCATCGCCACTGCCGCTCCAGCTGCCAAGCAAACGGCGGAACGGCTGCAGCAGCGAGGCGGTGCGAGACTTGGGACCGCGCACGCCGCGCGCGAACAGTGTCAGCCGGCCATGCTCGCGCGTAAACACCTCGAGCATCCGACTCGTATCACGCCAAGGGCGATGGTGCAGCACGTACAGCGGCGCGAGTTCGACGCGACGACGGCTGGCCGACATTCACTCGAGCCCGAGCGAGCGCAGGGCCTGGGCATTGTCCGCCCAGTTCTCGCGAACCTTGACCCACAGTTCGAGGTGACAACGCTGACCGAGTAGCGCGACGATGTCGCGACGCGCGGAACTGCCGACCCGCTTGAGACGCTCACCGCGTGCGCCGATGACGATCGGCTTCTGCCCTTCCCGATCGACCCAGATCACCGCATGAATCAGCTGACGTGTACCGCCGCTGTCCATCGCCTCCTCGGCCATTTTCTCGATCTCCACGGCAATGCCGTAGGGCACTTCCTGATTGAGCTCGAGCGTGAGCTTCTCGCGGATGATTTCCGCGATACGAAAGCGCAGGTCCCGATCGGTGCGATCCTGCTCATCGAAGAGCTGCGGCGACTCCGGCAACTCCGCTGCGATGGCGCTGATGAGCGGCTCGAGATTGTCCCGACGGGTGGCGCTCACGGGTACGATGGCCCGGAAGGCATGTCGAGCGGCGAGCGCCTCGATGAAGGGCAGCAGTCGTTCGCGGGGTCGTGCGGTATCGACTTTGCTGACGACTGCGATCGCGGGTCGGCCGCTGTCACGGATTCGCTGCATCACGGCCTCATCCTCGGGCCCCCAGCGCAAGGCCTCGACCACGAACACGACCACATCGGCATCGATCAGGGCACCTGCGGCGGCACGGTTCATCGCCCGGTTGAGGGCGCGCTTGCCGCCATCGTGCAGCCCGGGAGTGTCGACGAATGCGAGCTGCACACCCGGACGATTGACGAGGCCCGTGATCCGATGGCGCGTGGTCTGCGGCCTCGGCGTGACGATGGAAATTTTCTCGCCCACGAGCGCATTGAGCAGCGTCGACTTACCGACGTTGGGTCGCCCGACGAGGGCGGCGAACCCAGCGCGAAAATGCGCTCCATCCACCGCAGTTTCCACCGTCGTTTCCCCTGTCGTCTCGTTCATGCCAGCGCCTCGTCGATCTGTCGCAGGATCCGCTGCGCCGCATCCTGCTCGGCACGACGCCGACTGGACCCTTCACCCGCTGCGCTGAGCCCGAGCTGCGGCACCTCGCAACGCACCGAAAAATGCTGCGCATGCGCCTCGCCCTGCACCGACTCGACGATGTAATGGGGCAGAGCATGGCCGCGCGCCTGCAGATGTTCCTGCAGCCGCGTCTTCGGATCCTTCAGATCCTCCGGTCGTGGCAGGGTCTCCAGGTGCGCCGCGGAGAGGTGCACCACGAGCGCACGCGCCGCCTCGAGCCCCTGATCGAGGTAGACCGCACCAATCAAGGCCTCGAGCGCATCAGCCAGAATCGACTGACGGCGAAAGCCGCCGGTCTTGAGTTCACCGGAACCGAGTTGCAACTCATCACCGAGTGAGATCGCCTGCGCGATGCTCGCAAGCGGCTCCGCACTGACCAGACTCGCCCGCAGACGGCTCAATTCGCCCTCAGTGCAGTCCGGAAACCGTGCATACAGCAACTCGGCGATCAGCAGGTTCAGCACCGCATCACCCAGAAACTCGAGACGCTCGTTGTTGCGTCCCGACGCGCTACGATGAGTCAGTGCTGCCGTGAACAGCGCCGGATCGCGCGGCTCGTAGGCGAGACGTTCGCGCAACCAGCGCATCGGCCAATCGGCGCGCATCACACTCATTCGATGGAGGTACCGATGCGCGACCAGTTGGGTCCGCCTGAGCGCTGCAGATCCCAGTTGAACCACACGAGGCTCGCCTTGCCGACGAGCAGCGACTCATCGACGAAGCCCCACACGCGACCATCGGAGCTGTTGTCGCGATTGTCGCCGACCATCAAGTATTGCCCAGCTGGAACCTGCATGATCCGATCGCCGCTGTCGGCATTGATACCCGCCGTCGACTCGTTGCAGATGTAGCCTTGCAGGATGCTGCGGTTGCAGGCAGGCAGCGGTGGCACAGCGAGCGGATCAGAGCTCAGGCAATGCAGCACCTGGTGCTTGCGACCATCGAACTCCTCCTCTGCGAGGCGCATGTTCTGGTAGCAGCCATCCTCGTAGCGACTGAGCTGCCGAAGCGGTACAGGCTTACCGTTGATGATGAGCTCATCGTTGCGCACCTCGACAAGATCGCCCGGCAGACCCACCACCCGCTTGACGTAGTTGACGCCCGGATCAGGCGGATAACGGAACACCGCCACATCCCCGCGCTGCGGAGCGCCGATATCGACTACTTTCTCCTGTGTGACCGGCAAACGCAGGCCATACGCATATTTATTGACCAGGATGAAATCGCCATCGAGCAGCGTGGGCATCATCGAATCGGAGGGGATGCGATACGGCTCGAAGAGGAACGAGCGCACGATCAGCAGCACCGCCATGATGGGAAAAAAGCTGCGCGCATAATCGACGGTGCCCGGCATCTCCAGAGTCGCAGGATCACGGCCCGCAGTGCGCGCGGCGGCCGCGCGGCGCGGCGCCAGCAGGCGATGGTCGATCAACCACACCACACCCGACACCACGGTGATGATGACCAGCAACAGGCTGAAATTCGCGCGCTGCGCCGTCATGAGGCTGTAGAAACTCGCGACCACCAGCACCGGCAGCAGCGTGTAGAGGATCTTCATCAACAGCGGATCGTCCACGGGCGCCGCAGCGGTGCCGCGCAACTGCCGACGCGGCCGAAGGAACCAATCATCCACCACGCACACCAGCAGCACCGGCAGCGTGAACAGCGACATCAACGAGGCGACGACATCGACCATGGTCACTTCCTGCCTACCTTGAGCACCGCAAGGAAGGCCTCCTGCGGAATTTCCACCGAGCCCACCTGCTTCATGCGCTTCTTGCCCTCTTTCTGCTTCTCGAGCAGCTTGCGCTTGCGACTGATGTCACCGCCGTAGCACTTGGCGAGCACGTTCTTGCGCAGCGCTTTGACCGTTGCGCGTGCTATCACGTGCGACCCGATCGCCGCCTGCACTGCCACCTCGAACATTTGCCGCGGGATCAGCTCCTGCATCTTGTCGACAAGTTCGCGGCCACGCTGGTAGGCGCTGTCGCGGTGCACGATGATGGAGAGCGCATCGACCTTGTCGCCGTTGATGAGAATGTCGAGTTTGGCGAGCGGAGCCGTCTGGAAGTGGCTGAACTCGTAGTCAAAGGACGCGTAACCGCGGCTTGCGGACTTCAGCCGATCGAAGAAATCGAGCACCACCTCGGCAAGCGGCAGCTGGTACTGCAGCGACACCTGGTTGGCGAGGTACTGCATCTTTTTCTGCGTGCCGCGCTTCTCGGTACATAACTGCAGCACAGCGCCCACATAATCAGGCGGCACGAGGATATTGGCCGTGATGATCGGCTCGCGGATCTCCGCGACCAGATTGGGCGCCGGCAACTTCGCAGGGTTGTCAACGTAGACGTTCTCGCCGCTCGTGAGGCCGACCTCGTAGATCACGGTGGGTGCACTCGTGATCAGATCGAGGTTGTACTCGCGCTCGAGCCGCTCCTGCACGATGTCCATGTGCAGCAAGCCGAGAAAACCGATGCGGAAGCCAAAGCCGAGCGCGCCGGAGACCTCCGGTTCGTAGTGCAGCGCCGAGTCGTTCAGGCGCAATTTGGCGAGAGCGTCGCGGAAGGCTTCGTAATCGTCCGCGTTGACAGGGAACAGACCCGCAAACACACGCGGCTGCACCTGCTTGAACCCGGGCAGCGGCGCCGCGCAGGGCTTGCTATCGAGCGTGATGGTATCGCCCACCGGCGCACCGTCGATTTCCTTGATCCCGGCGATGACGAAACCGACTTCACCCGCCCCGAGCTGCGTAGCGCCGACCGACTTCGGCGTGAACCGGCCGAGCTTGTCGACCTGCCATACACGCCCGGTCGACATGACGCGGATCTTGTCGCCGATCTTGATCGAGCCGTTGACCACCCGCACGAGCGAGACCACGCCCACGTAATTGTCGAACCACGAGTCGATGATCAACGCCTGCAGCGGCGCCTGCGGGTCGCCCTTCGGTGCCGGAATGCGCTTGACGATCTCCTCGAGCAACTCCGGTACGTTCTCGCCGGTTTTTGCGGAGACACGCACGGCGTCCTGCGCCTCGATGCCGATGATCTCCTCGATTTCGCGAATCACCTTGGGCGGATCGGCCGAGGGCAGGTCGATCTTGTTGATCACCGGCAGCACTTCGAGGCCCTGCTCGATCGCGGTGTAGCAGTTGGCAACGCTCTGCGCCTCGACACCTTGGGACGCATCGACTACGAGCAACGCGCCATCGCAGGCGGCGAGCGAGCGCGACACCTCGTAGGAGAAGTCCACGTGGCCCGGCGTGTCGATGAGGTTGAGCTGGTAGCGCTGCCCGTCACGCGCCGCGTAGTAGAGGGTGACGCTTTGCGCCTTGATGGTGATGCCGCGCTCGCGCTCGAGCGCCATGGAATCGAGCACCTGGCTCTGCATCTCGCGCGCTTCGAGGCCGCCACACAGTTGGATCAACCGGTCGGCGAGCGTGGACTTGCCGTGGTCGACGTGGGCGATGATCGAAAAGTTGCGGATGTTTTGCATCGGTTCCGGGAGCAGGGCCGGCGGCGGCCCAAAATTGGCGATTAAAAGCGCAGCAGTATAACGGAGGGGGCGTACAACCGCCCCGCCGCGACCGTCACGCCGGCCTCAGCGCACGCGAAAAAGCCGCTCGATCTCCCCGGCATCGAGCCGGGTGACGGCGATGGGGACGCCATCCCACAGCAGCACCGGGATTTGATGCCCGAATCGGCGTAACCACTCCGGATCGGAGTCGACGTCACGGGTTTCGAGCTCCGGCAGGGCAAGCCGCGAGCGCAGATCCTGCAGCTCGAGCGCGAACTCCTCGCACAAGCCACAGCCCTCGCGGGTCAGCAGCGTCAGGCGTCCGGTCACGGTTCGACTGGACTCGCAGGTTGCGCGGGCGCGGCCGGTTTGGAGGGGGCAGCCGGGTCGGCAGGCGCTGCCGGCTCCGCCGGGCTGCCGGGTTCACCCGGAGCGGCGGGGCGCGCCGCGCGGATCTGCGATGCGATCAGCCGCGCCGTGCGCACGGGCACCTCGCCGACGACCACAACGTGCTGACCGTTGACGAAGGCAGAGTACGCGGTCGAAGCACCCATACGACGTTCGCGACCGGCTTCGCCCGGACCGAACGGCGGCTGGTCGACGCCGATGAACACCGACACCGAGGCCAACCCGTCCGAGAACACCAGATGCGGAACGCGCGACTCTGAGCCGGGCACGCTCTGCTCGCCGCGCTGCGTCAGGCGAAATCCGCGCGGCAACGATTGCACGTTCCACACTTGCGGGCCCGTGACCCGTTGGATCCGCGGTCGCGGCGGCTCGAGCCGTACCTGCTGGAACGCACTCGTATCCACGGCGGGATTGAACGCTTCGTCCGGCAGGTCGCGCAGCAACGAGAGGCTCGTGAACGTCACCCGCTCGAGCACATTCCCTTCGTTGTCAAAGAGTTCGGTCTTGAGGGGCAAGTGCGTGCGCGAGTCGATCCAGGCGCGATACCCGTAGCGGAACGGATCACGCGGCGTGATCGACACCAGCTGCACGTCACGCGCCGTAAGTCGCGTACGCGTCACAGGGCTCACGACATAGAGCCCGGCGCTGCGCTCGTCGAGTTGCGGAAAGCGCGGCAGCAACGAGGCGTTGCGCGGTCTGCGCTCGCTGATCAAGCGCTGCTGATCAGGCAGCACGTAAATCACCTCCTCGCCACGGCGGATGAACTCGCGTCCCGATCCATCGAGCGATGCCAGTCGTTCGCTGATCTGTCCGCCGCGCACACGGTGGTGGACCTGCAGCGACTCGGACTGGCCACCGCGCTCATGCAGGAAGGTACCGGAGTAGTTGCGGCTGACCAGGGCCTGATTCATGCGCTCGATCCACTCGAGCCCCTCGTCGGCGGAGGCCACAAGTGGTCCGCAGGCCACGAGCACCGCCCCGAGTGCTCGCCGCCACGACTCGCACACGAGAAACCGCATCAGCGGTCCTCCGCCTCGACCGGCGGGGTCGTCTCAGCTTCGCTGACCGCCATCGTGGCGGAGATCACTGAGTGACGGATCATCGGCGCGGAGACCGCGCTGTGCGCTTCGACGAACGAGGCCAGTTGCGCGGACAGCGGCACAGTCGGTGCCGAACTGCGCGGATTCGGGCGCGGGGTGACGTAACTCTCTGGCTCGCCGCTCGTTACCGCCGCCGGGCCGCCGACCACGGGCCCCGGTGCTGCTGCTGAGGCGGCCGCAGGCGCCGCGGCAACCATCGTCGCGGCAGCAGGGGCCGCCGGAGCGATCACGATTTCCTCGATCAGCGGCGCGGCAACGCTTTGCGCGCTCGGCACCACCGTCGCGGTCGACACGTTCGGGTCGCCGGGCATGGCCCACCAGAAGACTGCAACCGCCGCGAGGCCCGCTGCAACGCCCACACCGCTGACCGGTACAGCCCAACGCGGTAGATGCAGCGGACGCTCGGCGATCTGCGGCGCCTGCGCTGCGGGGTCCACGGCGGGTTCGTTCGCGAGCGCCGCGCGCACCCGCGGTGCCAATTCGGTCGGGGCGAGCGGTTCGCTGCGCAGGACGGCACCGATCAGTCCGTAGTTCGACCAACTGCGGCGCAATTCCGGGTCCCGCGACAAGCGTCGGGCCACCAGCTCGCACTCCGCATCGGGCAGTTCACCATCGAACATGGCCGACAACTGACTCGCGCGTTCGTCTTGTTCGCTCATCCGATCACCTCACCCCGTCCGAGGCCACCCTCGAACACTTCACGCAACCGTGTGTCGATCGCTTCACGCGCGCGGAAAATGCGCGAGCGGACCGTGCCCACCGGACAATTCATCTCGGCGGCGATTTCTTCGTAAGACTTGCCCTCGAGTTCGCGCAGCACGATGGCGCGGCGCAGGTCATCGGGCAGCTGGTCGATGGCGGCATTGACGATGGAGCGAATCTCATCGGTCAGTGCCAGCGCCTCCGGAGTGGCCGTGTCCTTCATGCGGGCCTGCAACTCCGGGTTGCCCTCGCCGTCCGGACCGTCGAGGTCGTAATCGATCGGGCTGCGACCGCGTGCAGCGAGGTGGTTCTTGGCAGTGTTGATCGCGATGCGATAAATCCAGGTGTAGAAGGCGCTGTCGCCGCGGAATCTCGGCAGGGCCCGGTAAGCTTTGATGAATGCTTCCTGCGCAATGTCTTCAGCCTCGGAAGGATCCCGTACGTAACGCATCACCAGATTGACGACCTTATGCTGGTAACGCAGCACCAGGGCATCGAACGCGGCGGTATCGCCCCGTTGCGCAAGCTGCACCAGACTCAGGTCACTGGCTTCAGCGCTCATGGGCGATGCGACGGGATAGACCCGCTGCCTTCACAAAAGTTCGCAGGGACAGGGCTTGGGGGCGCAGGGTCATCGATCCTCGGGTTCTTTGTCCGCAGTGTAACCGTTCGCGCGCCTCTCGCGCCGGATCAGGCGGCCGACCCGGGCCGCAAGGACGGGATCGAGCCGCCCTCGAGCGAGCCACATCCAGCAGCGACCGGCCGGCGTGTCCCACACGAGCCACCAACCCCACGGCGAACAGTCGAAACAGGCCGAAAGCAGCGCGGCGTGCCAACGACCACGCTGCCAGCACTCGAAACGCGGGGCTAAGTGGATGTCGCCCCCGGGGTAGGCATCGCGACCGGACCCGGTCACATGGCGCAGCTGCGCCGGCACGATCACCCAGGGCGCCTCAGGCGCGGCGGATGCGCTCGATGAGGGCGGCGATGGCGGGGTCCGGGTGCGGGTCACCCGCCAGCAAGTAGCGCGCGAGCTGCGGGTCCTGCAAGTCGAGCAAGGCCTCGAAACGCTGGATTTCGCGAGGTTCCGCGGTACCCGCGTGACGCCCGAGCCAGCGCTCGAGCAACACGTCGAGTTCCTTCATCCCACGCCGACAGCGCCAGCGCAGCCGACCGAGATCGGTCACGTATGACTGCGCTCGACCATCATCTTCTTGATTTCGGCGATGGCCTTGGCCGGGTTCAGATCCTTCGGGCAGGCCTCGGTGCAATTCATGATGGTGTGGCAGCGATAGAGCTTGAACGGATCCTCGAGCGCATCGAGCCGCTCACCCGTGGCCTCGTCGCGGCTGTCGATGATCCAGCGGTAGGCAGCCAGCAGTGCCGCAGGACCGAGGTAGCGATCGCCGTTCCACCAGTAGCTCGGGCAGGAGGTGGAGCAGCAGGCGCACAGGATGCAGGCCGACGGTCGATCGATCTTCTCCTGCTCCTCGGGCGCTTGCAGCCGCTCGCGGTCAGGCGGTGCCGGAGTACGCGATTGCAGCCAGGGTTTCACGGAGGCGTACTGCGCATAGAACTGCGTGAGATCGGGCACGAGATCCTTCACCACCGGCATGTGCGGCAGCGGATAGATCTTCACCTCGCCCTTCACTTCGTCGCAGCTCTTGGTGCAGGCGAGCGTGTTGGTGCCGTCGATATTCATCGCACAACTACCGCAGATGCCCTCGCGGCAGGAGCGACGGAACGTCAGCGACGGGTCGATCTCGTTTTTGATCTTGATGAGCGCATCGAGCACCATCGGCCCGCAGTTGTCCATGTCGATCTCGAAGGTATCGACGCGCGGGTTCTCCCCGCCATGCGGATCGTAGCGATAGACCTTGAAGGTGCGAACGCGCGTCGCACCGGCCGGTGCCTTGTGCACCTTGCCGTGCTTGTTGATGCGCGAATTTTCGGGAAGTCGGAACTCGGCCATGGTGTCAACCTCGAACTCAGTACGTGCGCGCCTTCGGCGGGATCGGCTCGACATCGGTCGTCAGCGTATTCAGGTGAACCGCCCGATAGTCGATGCGTGTGCCGCCTTTCTCGTCGACCCAGCACAGCGTGTGCTTCATCCACTCGGCGTCGTTGCGATCCTTGAAATCCTCGCGTGCATGCGCGCCGCGGCTTTCCTTGCGATTCTCCGCCGAGCGGATCGTGGCAACGGCCTGCCCGAGCAGGTTGTCGAGCTCCAGTGTCTCGACCAGATCCGTATTCCAGATGAGACCGCGATCGCTGGTGCGGACATCGGCGAACGAATCGACCGTCGCTGCGATCTTCGTGCACCCTTCCTGGAGCGAGCTGCCCGTGCGGAACACCGCCGCATCGGATTGCATGATCTTCTGCATCTCGAGGCGGACCTCGGCGGTCGGCCGGCTGCCGTTGGCGTGGCGGAAACGATCGAGACGCGACACGGCCAGATCGCCGCCGTCCTTCGGCAGCGGTCGATGCGAGGTGCCCGGCTTGACGATCGAGGCTGCGTGACGCCCCGCCTCGCGACCGAACACGACAAGATCGAGCAGCGAGTTCGAACCCAGCCGATTTGCGCCGTGTACCGACACGCAGGCCGCCTCGCCCACCGCCATCAGGCCCGGCACCACGGTGTCCGGATTGCCGTTCTTCAGCGTGACCACTTCGCCGTGGTAATTGCAGGGGATTCCGCCCATGTTGTAGTGCACGGTCGGGAGCACCGGGATCGGCTCCTTGTTGACGTCGACTCCGGCGAAAATACGCGCTGTTTCGGCGATGCCGGGCAAGCGCTGCTTGATCACATCGGGCCCGAGGTGCTCGAGGTGCAGATGGATGTGATCGGCGTCCTTGCCGACGCCCCGCCCCTCGCGGATCTCGATGGTCATCGAGCGCGACACCACGTCACGCGAGGCCAGATCCTTCGCATTCGGTGCGTAGCGCTCCATGAAGCGCTCGCCGCGCGAGTTGGTGAGGTAGCCACCCTCGCCGCGCGAACCCTCGGTGATGAGGCACCCGGCGCCATAGATGCCGGTCGGATGGAACTGCACGAACTCCATGTCCTGCAAGGGCAAGCCTGCGCGCAGAGCCATGCCGCCGCCATCACCCGTGCAGGTGTGCGCCGAAGTGCATGAGAAGTAGGCACGTCCGTAGCCACCCGTGGCGAGGATCACGAGGTGCGCGCGAAAGCGATGCAGCGTGCCTTCGGCGAGATTGAGCGCCACGACGCCGCGGCACTCGCCGTTTTCCATGATCAGATCGATCGCGAAGTACTCAATGAAAAACTCGGCTTCGTTCTTGATCGACTGCTGATACAGCGTGTGCAGCATGGCGTGACCGGTGCGATCGGCCGCCGCACAGGTACGCTGGGCAATGCCCTTGCCGTACTGCGTCGTCATGCCACCGAAGGGCCGCTGATAGATGCGCCCATCGGGCGTGCGCGAGAACGGCACGCCGTAGTGCTCGAGCTCGATCACGGCGGCCGGCGCTTCCTTGCACATGAACTCGATGGCGTCTTGGTCGCCGAGCCAATCCGAGCCCTTGATGGTGTCGTAGAAGTGGTAGCGCCAGTCGTCCTCGCCCATGTTGCCGAGCGCTGCGGAGATACCGCCCTGCGCGGCCACCGTGTGACTGCGGGTCGGGAATACCTTGCTGATGCAGGCGGTGGTCAGACCCGCTTCGGCAAGGCCCAGCGTGGCACGCAGGCCGGCGCCGCCGGCGCCGACCACGACGACGTCGTAGGTGTGATCGACAAACGAATAAGCAGTCATGCGCAGAACATCCCGCGGTCAGGTCGTGGTGAAGGCGATGCGCAGCACGGCATAGCTGCCGGCCACGGCCACGAACACGTGAAAGAAAATCGAGGCGACGAGCGCCGCGAGCTTGATGGCTTTGACGTGCACGTAATCCTCGAGCACCACCTGCACGCCAAGCGCCGAGTGCCAGGCGAGTGTGGCAACGAGCAGCACCAGCAGAACCGGTGTCATCCCGCTGCCGATCCAGGCGCGCACACTGTCATAGTCGTAGGCGTTGAGACCCGTCACCTGTAGCACGAACCACAGGCCGAGAAATACGAGCGCCACGGCACTCAGGCGCTGCACCCACCAGTGCGAGACACCCTGCTTGGCCGAGCCGCGACCAATGACCTTGCCGAGCGGACTGCGCAGGCTCATGGCGCACCTCGCAGCACGAATCCGGCATATAGCAACGCGAGCGAGATCAGTACCGTGGCGATCACCACCCAGCGCGCACTGCGCCGCGCCTCGGCTTTTTCGAGGCCGTAACCGAGATCCCAGATCAGATGACGGATGCCGTTGCAGAGGTGATAGACGAAGGCGATCACCCAGCCGACGAGCAACACCTGCATGGGCCCACTACCGAGGGCTGCGGCCACGCCGGCATAACCCTCCGCATCGCCCGCGGCAGCCAACAGCCACCACACGAGCACCAGCAGGCCCGCCGACAGCACCACGCCTGTGATGCGATGCAGGATGGAGGTCGCCATGGTGTACGCGAAGCGGTACACGTCGAGATGGGGTGAAAGAGGTCTTTGGCGCATCGTGTGGCTACTCGCGTGAGGATCAGAAGTCGATGCAGCGACCATTCTTTTCCCAATCCCCGAAGCGCGTGGGCTCGGGGCCCGCAGGCCCACCGATCTCGCGCGGAGCGCTGGCTCCGACGACATCGTCAGGTCTCGGTACGGATGTGGGGACAGGCGCAGGCTCGGCCGCTGACGCGGGCCGCCCCACCCCCTGGGGATCGTTCTGCATCGCGGGCCAATCTTGCCAGAATCGCTGCGCCAAGACCACCGCAGGAACGGCCCGGTGCGCGTGATAGATCAGGCAAAATCCGCTGCATGACAAACCGTGATGCGGATTGGATTGATCTGCCCGACGAGGGGGTGCTGGCCGTGCGCGGCCCGGACGCCCGCAAGTTCCTCAACGGCCAGCTGTCGCAGCAGTTACTGTCGCTCGGCGCCGGTGAGACGGTCCTCGCAGGCCTGCACAACCCGCAGGGCCGCACTCTCGCCATCCTGCGCGTCGTGGCCGATGGCCCGCAGGATGTGCTCTGCGTGCTACCGCGATCGCTGCTCGAGGGCGTCCTCAGCTTGCTGCGCAAATACCTGCTGCGCAGTAAAGCCGCACTGACCGACGAGACGCCGTTATGGCGAGTTCAGGGCCACTGGCCTGCCCCGGGCGCCGCCGCCGCGGCCACAGGTGCCGCTGGCGCGGGACCCGCTGCGGCCACCCATTCGCCCGTACGGCTGCTCTGGCCGCACACGAGCGATGGACGGTACATGCGCCTCGAGCGATGCGACGCGGCAATCGACTCGGCGGGTGCGACGTCCGCATCCTCGGACGCGCCGAACGAACCGTCGCCGGCAGCGCCGCAGGCGGCGTGGCACCGTGCCGACATCGCCGCGGGGCTGCCGCGGATGTATGGGGCGACGCAGGGCGAATTCGTAGCGCAGATGCTGAACCTCGATGTGCTCGGCGGCATCTCGTTCAACAAGGGCTGTTACACGGGGCAGGAAGTCATCGCGCGCGCGCATTTCCGCGGACGCGTCAAGCGACGCCTGCAGCGTTTCAGTGTGGCTGTGACAAGCACATTCGAGGCGACGATGCTCGCGCCGGGCGAGCAGATCACCCTCGCCGATGGTCGCGACGCCATCGTCGTCGACAGCGCTGCGGCACACGAAGGTCGGGTGGAATTTCTTGCCATCGCGCGCTACGCGACCGCAACAGATAGCACCGCGTCCGAGGACGCGAGCCCGAAGGCGGCCTCACTCGCCCGCATCGAGGCGACATCGCTGCCTTTGCCTTATGAGCTGCCGGCCGCCGGCTGAGCGCGTTATTCGGGCCGCATCTGCGGGAAGAGCAGCACGTCGCGGATCGAGGGCGAGTCGGTGAGGAACATCACGAGCCGGTCGATGCCGACCCCGAGCCCTGCGGTCGGCGGCATGCCGTACTCCAGCGCCCGCACATAATCGGCGTCGTAGAACATCGCTTCTTCATCGCCAGCGTCCTTGCGCTCTACCTGAGCGCGAAAGCGCGCCGCTTGATCCTCCGCATCGTTGAGCTCGGAGAACCCGTTGGCGAGTTCACGACCGCCGACGAAAAACTCGAACCGGTCGGTGAGAAAGCGATCGGCGTCGTTGGCGCGTGACAGTGGCGACACCTCGGCCGGATAGGCGTACACAAAGGTCGGCTGTACGAGCGTGTGTTCGCAGGTCTTTTCGAAGAGCTCGATCTGCAACTTGCCCGCACCATCACCGCTCTTGAACGGGATGCCGCGCGCCGTACAGGCCGCGCGCAGGTACTCGACGTCGCGCAAACGCCCACGCTCGAGATCGCTGTTGCGCTCGAGGATCAACTCCTCGACCGTGACTCTGCGAAATGGCGCACTCAGGTCGTACTGCACGCCCTGCGACTCGAACTGCTGCGCGCCGCAGACCGCCTCGGCGGCACCCCGCAGCATGCGCTCGACGAGATCCATCAGATCGCCATAGTCGGCGTAGGCCTGATAGAGCTCGAGCATGGTGAACTCGGGGTTGTGACGCGTTGAAAGCCCCTCGTTACGAAAGTTGCGGTTGATTTCATAGACCCGCTCGAAACCGCCCACCACGAGCCGCTTGAGATACAGCTCCGGCGCAATGCGCAAGTACATGTCGATATCGAGCGCGTTGTGGTGGGTGACGAACGGCCGCGCGGCCGCACCACCCGGAATCGGCTGCATCATGGGTGTTTCGACTTCCATGAAGCCCTGCGCATCGAGCATGTCGCGCAGATAACGAACGAGCTGCGTGCGCTTGCGGAACACCGCCCGACTCGACTCGTTCATGATGAGATCGACGTATCGCTGCCGATAGCGCGCCTCGGTATCGGCGAGGCCATGCCATTTGTCGGGCAGCGGACGCAGCGACTTGACGAGCAAACGCAGTGACTCCACGCGTACGGTCAGCTCGCCCGTTCGCGTGCGGAACAGCACACCCTCGACGCCGAGGATGTCGCCGATATCGTAGCCCTTGAAGGCTTCGTAACTCTCCGCGAGCGAATCGCGCTGCAGAAAGATCTGTATCTGTCCTGACGCGTCTTGCAGCGTCGCGAAGCTCGCTTTGCCCATGATGCGCCGCAGCATCATGCGACCCGCGAGACGCACGCGTACCGACTGCGCCGCGATCGCCGCCTCATCGAGCGCACCAAAGCCGAGGTGCAACTCGCTCGCCTGCACATCCGGGCGAAAGTCATTGGGGAACGCCGGCATCCCCTGCGTGCGCAAGGCATCGAGCTTGGCGCGACGCTCGGCGATCAGCTTGTTTTCGTCCTGCGGTGGTGCGCTCTGTGGCGGTGCGTGGTCGGTCATGGTTACAGCCCTGCCTTCAGCGAGGCTTCGAGGAACGGATCGAGATCACCATCGAGCACGGCCGTGGTGTTGCCGATTTCGACATCGGTACGCAGGTCCTTGATGCGCGACTGGTCGAGCACGTACGAGCGGATCTGGTGACCCCAGCTGACGTCGGACTTCGAGTCTTCGAGCACCTTTGCGGCCGCGTTGCGTTTGTTGACTTCGAGTTCGTACAACTTCGCCTTCAGCATCTTCATCGCCGTGGCTCGGTTCTTGTGCTGGCTGCGCTCGTTCTGGCAGGCCACTACGATCCCTGAGGGCATGTGCCGGATGCGCACGGCCGACTCGGTCTTGTTGACGTGCTGACCACCGGCGCCGCTCGAGCGATACACGTCCATTTCGAGATCAGCCGGGTTGATGTCGATGTTGATGTCGTCGTCGATTTCCGGCGAGACGAACACCGAGGCGAAGGACGTGTGTCGGCGGTTGCCGGAATCGAAAGGCGACTTGCGTACCAGACGATGCACGCCGGTCTCGGTGCGCAACCAGCCGTAGGCATGGTCGCCACGAAACTCGATGGTCGCGCTCTTCATGCCGGCAACTTCACCAGGGCTCGAGTCAATCACTTCGGCGGTAAAACCGCGATTGGCCGCCCACTTGAGGTACATGCGCATCAGCATGTGCGCCCAGTCCTGCGCCTCGGTGCCACCGGCACCGGCCTGAATGTCGAGGTAGGCGTTGTGTGAATCCATCTCGCCGCGGAACATGCGCTTGAGTTCGAGCTTGCGCACCTGGGCCTCGACCTGAGGCAACTCGCGCTCGACCTCGCGGGCCGTCGCCTCGTCGTCTTCGCCTTCGGCGAGCTCAAGGAGTTCGATCGAATCGCCGACCGAGCGGGTGGCGGCGTCGATGCTGTCGAGTTCTGCGGTGAGCCGCGCGCGCTCCTTGCCGAGCTCCTGCGCCTTCTCCGGCTTCTGCCAGACCGCCGGATCTTCGAGCTCGCGACTTACTTCTT
>VFQT010002831.1_pt1 | contig 16879 bp, 23 predicted proteins | sample 3512381 | NCBI WGS metagenome assembly VFQT01 (sample SAMN10412376, study PRJNA504923) | tailings metagenome | isolation source: Relicate 2 Philex TSF3 active mining site | place: Philippines: Tuba, Benguet | collected 2017-08-29
GACAAATTACTTCATGGTAAAGAAACCGGAAGAATTTTAAGACTTCCAGATGGTGGATTTGTAGAAGTTCACGAACCAGTAAGTGAAGCAGAAATTCCTGCGTTAATTGCTCGTGAAACTTATCCAAGTTGGCAAATTCCTAAAAAGTATGATGAAAATGGAATTAAAACTCCTAAATATCGTCGCCAATGGGTAAGAGCAAAATTAAGCCACTGGTGGACTAAAGGTGATTTGCCAATTCCTACAACCAAAGAAATCCAAGCTGGGCAACACCATGCTCACGAAGCTTTGGAACAAGCGCAAAGTTTTGGTGTAGAGCCAGGAAAAGAAGAGATAGTTACATCTTCTAATCATTGATTAGAGACTTTAAACCCGCCAATACACAAATTGGCGGTTTTTTAGTTTTATGATTAACTGAAAATAGAGTATGAATTTTTCAATGACAATCTGGTTAATAACAGTAGGAGCAATTTTTGCTCTTATTCTTTTAGATCTTTTCACCGTTAGCAGTAAACCGCATGATGTTATGTTTAAAGAGGCTGCTGGTTGGTCTATTTTTTACGTGGCTATCGCAATAGCTTTTGGTATTTGGGTATGGCTTGATTTCGGAAGTCAATTTGGCACAGAATATTTTGCTGCATATTTAGTTGAAAAATCTTTATCCGTTGATAATTTGTTCGTATTTGCCATTATCTTGACTCAATTTGCAGTACCAAGTATTTATCAACAAAGAGTTTTACTTATCGGTGTAATACTTGCTCTAGTTTTAAGAGCCATATTTATCGCAGTTGGAGCCGCTGCTCTAGCAGCATTTTCTTTTACCTTCGTAATATTTGGCTTGATTCTTATTTACACAGGAATTGGTTTGTTTAGACATTGGGATCAAGATCCAAACCCGGATGATAATTTCTTAGTAAAACAAGTTAGAAAATTCACTCCAATTACTAGTGAATATCACGGAACAAAATTATTTGTTCGCATTGATGGAAAAAGATTTGCAACTCCTATGTTTTTGGTGATGATTGCAATTGCTTCTACTGATTTACTATTTGCACTTGATTCAATTCCTGCAACATTTGGTGTGACACAAGAGCCATTCTTAGTTTTTGCTGCTAACGCTTTTGCGCTACTTGGTCTTAGAGCGCTCTATTTCTTGTTAAAGGGTTTACTAGATCGATTAATTTATCTATCGATAGGTCTTGCAGCTATTTTAGTATTTATCGGAGCAAAACTTATTCTTACCTATATCCATGAAGTTAATACTTCAATTCCTAAAGTTCCAACCGGAATCAGTTTGGGAGTAATTGCCACGATTTTAATCATCGCAATTGTGGCAAGTTTAATTAAATCTAAACAGGATCCAACATTAAAAGCTCACGCTGGAACTGTTACAGCCCCTAAGAAAGATGAAGTAGAAAACTAAATTATTTATCCCACCAAATAGTGGCTAAATTTCGAGTTTTAGATTCAGGATTTTTAGCCATAAATTCTTTTATCTCGTTATCTTTAGACTCAGGTAAACATAATCTGATTCTTAAAAATTTTGCTGCCAAATCTTTATCAATACTGCTTCGTATCTCTCCTTGCCATTTTTGAATTTTTGGTGAAAAACCTAAACTCTTAATTACTTCAAAAAGATTGTCAGCTGTTGGTGACTTTGGTCTATCTAAATTCCAGAAGTGTTTCCAAGCGGCATCCATGTTTGAAAGTGGATGGAAATATGGCATTTCAATTACTACTCTTTTAGCCGCATGTGAATCTAATTGCATCAAGAAAGGTTCAATATCTTGAACATTAAAAACTACGTGATGACAAACCACCACATCCACTTCTTCAACTAGATTTGCAACCTCAGGCCAGTTTCCTTCAACAGTTTTTACTTTTATTCCTCTTACAGTTGCATTCTTTTCATACATTTCCAGCATTTCTTTTTGATGGTCTACTCCAATGGCATAACTGGTTACTTCAGCATTTGCAAAAGTTGCCACGCCACCCCCGCATCCAACATCTAAAACTGAACCTTTCGGAAGTAATGCTTCCTTTGCAACTTGATGTGAAAAAGTTTCTTCTATATTTTCTGCAATTTGAAATAAAACTGGTGGATGAATCCAAGGACTTTCAGGTGCCTGTTTAATTATTTCTTCGGGTATTGCCCAACTTTGTAAATCTTCTTTCCATTTTTCGATTAATTGTTTAAGCAACTACTTCACCTTGCACATAGATTCGCCAACTAATCTTTTTTGAACTGCAAACAATAAAAGTATGATTCCTATTAAGCCTAAATAAGGTTGTATAGGTGCAAAATATGAGATTGCTCCTGAAGTTCCTAGAGCTATTAAGGCAATTTTATTACAAACAGGACAACCCACAGCCAGGAATGAAAGTAATCCTCCCAGGCTTCCGATATTGATGGATCTTTCTTCGGACAAGTAGTTATCAGTTCTTAAGTAAGTTGCAAAAAGAATTCCAGAAAGTATTGAAGTAATTACTAAAACTGGCACTGACCAAGTTGTTACTCCTATTTCTCGGCCAAATACAGGATTTGCAATTACAGCTGTAGGAATAGCGATAACAATATAAGTTAAAACTCCTGTAAAAAGTGCAAATAACCATTTTTTTAAGGGCCAATTAATAAGAGATTGAAAACAAATAGGAATCATTAAATGCCTCGTAACGGAAATATTGTATTTTTCTTAAAAAATGATTTTCCATGTATTTTTTGCAAAAGATTTTCTTCCATATCTGCTTTAGTCCTTAATACTAGATATAAGGCAACAAAAACTATAAAGGTTATTTCGGTGAAATTGTTCAAAAGAATGCTTGCAGCAATTATTATTACTGCAAAATACATTGGATGTCTGAAATACTTGTAGATTCCTTTTTTGATAAACGGAGATTTTTTCCGTGGTATTGGGGATATTCGAAGTGAGGGCCACAAATAAAAAGCTGAAACTAAAAGAATAAAAAAACCTATACCTGACATCAATTGAGTAATTACTGAATTAAAGGTGAACAATTTATTACCCTCTGGATAAATTATTAATACCAGTAGCAGAAAAAATTGTAAAAAAACTAAGGTATTTGCTTTTAGTTTAATTATTTACTTCCAAACATTTTGCTAAAAATTCCAGCTTCACTTTTTTCTTGTGGATGTCCTTGGCATCTTTGATCTTTTGGAACTCCATATAGCGCTTCTTCTACATGTTGTCCGCATCCTGACCATGTTGCTTTTCCACATTGTCTACAAGTTACTCTGCTACACATTTTTTGCTCCTATTTTTGATAACTCATTTTGCTAGCTGCCGGAGAATTTCTCCAAGTTAAGAAACCTCCACTGAGGTTTTTTGCTTCATAGCCCAATTGGTTCAAAAGCATCGAGGCAGTGTGTCCTCTTAAACCAACTTGGCAATGAATCAAAACTTTTTTACTTCCAATTTCTTGATGTCTTTGTCTTAATTCATCAAGTGGAATGTTTATTGAACCTGGTAAGTCATTCTGGTCATATTCCTCTTTAGTTCTGACATCTACTAGTACATAACCTGATTTAATTAATTCTTCAATTTCATGCCATTGCGCAAGTTCAACAGTTTTATTAAGCGCGTTTTCTGCGATGTAACCTAACATATTCACCGGATCTTTAGCTGAACCAAATGGTGGTGCATATGAGAGTTCTAGATCTGCTAATTCATATGCCTTAAATTTTGCTTTGATTGCTGTGGCAATTACATCAATTCTTTTATCAACTCCATCTACACCTACGCCTTGAGCGCCTAAAATTTCATGGGTTTGTTTATCGACCAAAAGTTTTAATGACATTTGTTTTGCACCTGGATAATAACCTGCATGATTGTTTGGATGTGTGTGAATCGCAACATAATTTCTTTGTGCAGCAATTAACCTTTTTTCATTCCAACCAGTTGAAGCCACCATGAGATTAAAAACTTTAACTATGGCAGTTCCTAAATTTGATGCGGTTCTAATATTTTTCCCAGAAATATAATCAGCCACAACCCGGCCTTGTCGATTCGCAATATTTGCTAAAGGAATCAGAGTGCTTTCTTTGGTAATTTCATCTTCTTTTTCAACCGCATCACCTATGGCAAAAATGTCAGGATCTGAAGTTTGAAAAAATTCATTTACTTTAATGCCATTTCTTGTACCAATTTCTAATTTCGCACTTTGAGCAAGGCTAATATCTGGTTTAACTCCTATTGCCAAAATAGTTAATTCTGAATCTAATCTTTGACCACTTTTTAAGATAACTTCATTCTTTGTAATTTCAATTACTGAATCTTGCAAAATTAATTTAACACCATTTTGTTGCATCTCGTCAGCAACAATTGATGCCATTTCTGGATCCAAAGGAGCTAATACTTGAGGTGTTGCCTCAATTAAAGTTGTAGAAATATTTTTATGGATAAAGTTCTCTGCGACTTCAACGCCAATAAATCCACCACCAATTACAACTGCATTATTTGGCTTTCTTGTTACTTCTTTAAATATTTTCTCAACATCTTCTACATTTCTTAAAGTAAAAGCATTTTCAACACCTTTAATTGAAGGTATAACTGGAGAGGCGCCTGGAGATAAAATTAATTTGTCATAAGTTAATTGGTATAAGCTATTTTTATTTATGTCATTTATTGTAAGTTCTTTATTTTGAGGATCTATTGATATAACTTCATTGTTAACTCTTACATCTAAATTAAATCTCTGAAGTAAAGATTGTGGAGTTTGTAACAAAAGTGAACTTTCATGTTTTATAACTCCACCTAAATAATATGGAAGACCGCAATTTGCATAAGATACGTGTCCACTTTTTTCTAGTACAATTATTTCAAATTCTTCATTTAAGCGTCTCAATCTTGTGGCAGCAGACATTCCACCTGCAACGCCACCAATAATTACAACTCTTTTTTTATCCAACTTTTACACCAAGCCCAAGATTTGCTAAGTCTTCAAAACCGCCCTGCAGATTGATTAGATTTGTAAATCCAAGTTCTGCCATCTTTTCTGTTGCAATTGTTGATCTTCTTCCACTTCGACAATAAACCGCATAAGTTTTATTCTTATCTAAATTTGAAATTTTTTGCTCAAAGTCAGATGCTTCAACGCTTATTAGTTGGGCATTTTCTAAATGACCAGCTTGAAATTCTTCTGGAAGTCTCACATCAATAACCTGAACTTCTGGACTTGAAATAGCATTGGCAAATTCTTGAGGGGAAACATTAGATATGGCAGAATTTTGACCTGCAGAACAACCTGTAAGAACAATTGTTAAAAGAGTTAATGCTAATAATATTTTTTTCATGTTTACTCCTATGCCAAAGTCAGAAATAGTTTTTGTAATTTCTCGGTAATTTCAGAACTATTTTTCTTGTTATCGGTTATGCATTCTTTAAGACTTGATGAAATCAGAGAAAAAGCTGCAGTGTTTATTGCTTTGCTAACTGCTGCCATTTGAGTGACAATATCTTCACAGGATCTTCCCTCTTCTAACATTCGAATTACTGCGCCTAATTGGCCATTAGCCCTTTTTAAACGAGTTGTTATTGCAGATAATTCGTCAACATTTTTTAAGGAATTGGTAGTTACACTTTTCATATTGCCCCTAAGAATGATTATGAAAAATAATATACCCTAGGGGGTATATGAAATCAACTAAGTTAAGAAGGAATTCTTAAAATCTGTCCTGCATAAAGACTTGAACCTTCAAGAACATTGAGGTTTTTAATTTCCTCGATCACTGCTCGCGGGTCAGCTTCCGGATTCACCCGCGAGGCAATAGTCCATAGGGTTTCGCCAGGTGAAACCACTATTAATTGACTTCTATTACCCGCTTGATCAAGGCTTGCTTGTGCTTGAGATGAAATTGATGGGGCTACTAGGGCGATAAAGCCAATAACGGCGGCCAAAATGGCTACAAATCTACCTCGTTTAGTTAAACGTAAAGTCGGTGTAGAGACATGAGTTAAGGTGGTCATATAGCCCTTCTTTCGAACATTTGTTCGATTATTGCATATATCTACGACATTTGGCAAGTTTTTTCGAACATGTGTTTGAAACATTTGTTCGAATAGGCTAACCTTTAAGTATGACAAATAAATCTGATACAGAAGTCTCACAATTTAGCCCTGAAGGCGATGGCTTAACAGATCGCCAAAGAAAGATTTTGGCAGTTATTCAAGATGCCGTGAAAGACAGAGGTTTTCCACCAACTGTTCGAGAGATAGCTGATTTGGTGGGTCTTGCCTCCCCTGCGTCTGTAGCTCATCAACTATCAGCGCTGGAAAGAAAAGGTTTCATAAAAAGAGATCCAAATTCACCTCGCGCCATAGATTTAACAATTCCCAATAAATCTGGAGTTGCAATTGATGGTTTAGTTGGCGGGATTGATGGTCAACAAACTCCTGATGCAACTTTTGTTCCGTTAGTTGGTCGAATTGCGGCAGGAGGACCAATCTTGGCTGAAGAAACAATTGAAGCAATTTATCCACTACCTAAAGAATTAGTTGGAAATGGCGAATTATTCATGTTAGAAGTAGTCGGAGATTCAATGATTGATGCCGCAATTTGTCATGGTGACAAAGTTGTGGTGAGAAAACAAGATGATGCTCAAAATGGAGAAATAGTTGCAGCATTATTAGGTGATGAAGCCACAGTTAAAACTCTAAAAAGAAAAGATGGGCATGTTTGGCTTATGCCGGCTAATCCAAATTATGAACCAATAAACGGTGACCACGCCAAAATTCTTGGTCGAGTTGTTACTGTGATGAGAAAGATTTAATTTACTACCGAATAATTTTATTTATTTGTGGTATGTTGAGCCAATGAATATTTTACTTGTTATATTTACGGCTTTATTAGTTTTTGCTTCCATCGGATCTGCAATTGCAAAATTAATAAAAGTACCAGACGTAATGGCGATGATGGCCTCTGTAGGAGTTAAACCAAGTCAAGTCAAATTACTTGCTTATGTTGAGATAGCTGGTGGCCTTGGTTTAATTGTTGGCTATTGGTCTAAATTCTTGGGTATTTTGTCTGCTGCCTGTTTAGCACTATATTTTGCGGGAGCATTTGCATCACATTTGCGTAAAAAACATAAACCAAAAGATTTTGCTGCAGCACTTGGAATATTTATAATCGCATTATTAACAACTTATCTTCAATTCCAAAGATAATACGAAAAATCAAAAATATTAAGATTTAAATAAAACCTAAGTAAGCATTCTTAAGAATTTCTAAATCAATTTTTTTCATTTTTAACATTGCTTGGGTAGCACGTTTGGATCCTTCGGAATCTTGTCCGTTTAAATAATTACCCATCTCTATTGGTATTACTTGCCAAGAAATTCCAAATTTGTCTTTGAGCCAACCACATTGACTTTCCTTTCCCCCATCTGAAGTTAAAAGATTCCAATAGTGATCAACTTCATTTTGATCTTGGCAAGGAATTTGAAATGAAATCGCTTCTGAATGAGGAAACTGAGGTCCTCCGTTTAATCCTATAAATGATTGATTGAATATTTTAAAATTAACAAAAACTTCATCTCCTTTTTTATTTCCAGGTGTATCTGTAGGTGTTATCCAATGATCATCGATTGAACTATCTGGAAAAATTGACGTATAAAATAGGGCAGCTTCACGTGCTTTACCGTCAAACCAAAGACATGTAGTTAATTCCATTTCACTTTCCTTTTCTTTTATTTAAAATTAAAATCTCTAACTCAAATAAGTAGTTCAAAATTTTCCAACATAAAACTGCAATGCTTGCAGACAATAAAACAATGACATTTGTGATCAATAAATTTCCATCTTCCATATAGGGAATTCGAGTGAATATAAAACCGGCTAGCCCACCAAAGATGGCAACTCTTGTAGTTATTGTCATTATCTAATTCAAGCACATTTCCAAAACCTATTTTGTTATCTAGTAATCTTTAAACTATATGGAAAAATTTGATTGTGTTGTTTTAGGCGGTGGGCATAACGGATTAGCCTCTGCTACATATTTATCAAAGGCAGGATTAAAAGTACTTTTACTTGAAGCTCTTGATCAAGTAGGTGGTGCTGCAGTTTCTGTACAGGCTTTTAAAGGTGTGGATGCTAACCTTTCTCGCTATTCATATTTGGTTTCACTTTTGCCTGATCAAATAATTACAGAATTAGATTTAAAACTTGACTTGATTTCTCGATCAATAGGTTCTTACACCCCAACCATAAATAATTCAGGACTTCTCATTGAAAGATTTCCAGGTGAAAAAACAAAGGATTCTTTCGTAAAACTAACTGGAAATACTAAAGACTACGAAGCTTGGCAATACTTTTACGGAAAAGTCGAGAAAGTTGCGAAAGTTATTTCACCCACCCTGCTTCAACCTTTAAAGAGTAAAGCAGAAATAAATAAATTAGTAGTTGAAGCAACTGATTTGGAAACCTATGAAATGTTATTTGAAAAACCTATAACTGAAACGGTAGAAAAATTATTTGAAAATGATGTAGTGAGAGGTGTGGTTTTAACTGATGCATTAATTGGAACTTTTACTGATGGACGAGATTCCAAACTTCTTGGAAACATTTGTTTTCTGTATCACTTAATTGGTAATGGATCGGGAGAATGGAAAGTTCCAAAAGGCGGAATGGGACAAGTCAGCAAGGCTTTAAAGAATAAAGCTATTGAATACGGTGCAGAAATTAGAACTAATTCTTTAGTGACGAAACTTTCTTCTAATGGAAAAACAGCAACTATCACTTATCTTGATTCAAATAAGTCAGAAATTTTAATCGAATCGTCTTTTGTTTTAAGTAATCTTGCACCTCAGCAACTGGATAATTTATTGGGCAAAACTTCCTCAGATTCAACTGAAGGTTGCCAAGTGAAAATGAATATGTTGCTAACCAGACTTCCCAAACTTAAGAACGGTGATTCGGCAGAAGATGCTTTCAAAGGCACATTCCATGCAAACGAGTCACTAACTCAATTAGATAAATCATTTCAAGAGGCAAAAAATGGTCAACTTCCTGAGTTATTGCCTTCTGAAATTTATTGCCATACCCTTTCAGATCCATCAATCTTAAGTAAGGAACTTCAAGACAAGGGTTATCAAACTATTACTCTTTTTGGTTTAAATACACCTGCAAAATTATTCGATAAAGATAACGAAAACTTAAAAGAAATTGTTAAACAAAAGTATCTTGATGGTTTGAATTTATTCTTTGCCGAAAAAATTGAAGATTGTTTAGCCCTTGATAGTGATGGAAATCCATGCATCGAAGTTAAAACTCCTCTTGATATAGCTGATTCCGTATTCCTTCCCCGTGGAAATATTTTTCACAAACCACTGCAATGGCCTTTTGCTGAGTCACATGATGAAGTCAACACTTGGGGTGTTGAAACCGAAATTGAAAATATATTTATTTGTGGAGCTGGTGCTAAACGTGGCGGCGGGGTTAGTGCAATACCAGGAAGAAATGCTGCGATGAAAGTTTTAGAAATATTTTCTAAATAAACCACATTTCAGAGGAATCATATTCAGATTTCTTTAAAACTCGTTGATCTGCACCAACAATTACAGTGCTTGGTTTGACATCTTTTGTTACTACTGCATTAGCTCCGATTATGGCATTTTTTCCAATTGTGATGTTGCCTAATATTTTTGCACCCGCACCTACTAAAACTCCATCTTCTACAGTTGGATGTCTTTTTCCTTTTGACATAGTTCTACCACCAAGTGTTACTCCGTGATAAAACATCACGTCATCGCCAATTTCTGCAGTTTCTCCAATTACGACACCCATGCCATGATCAATAAAGAATCTTCTTCCAATTTTTGCCGCAGGATGAATTTCAATTCCAGTTAAAAATCTATGGTAATTAGACATCAAGCGTGCAATAAGTCTTAATCTTTTATTCCACACCCAGTGGGTAACTCGATGCAGCCAGATTGCGTGCAATCCAGGGGAAGTCAACACAAATTCTAATTTAGATTTTGGTGCCGGATCTTTCTTGATTGCAGCATTTATATCTTCTCTAAATTTGATCATTAATCCATCAAGTCTTGATATAGAGCAGTTGATAAATATCTTTCACCAAATGATGGAATAATTACTACTACAACTTTTCCAGCAAATTCATCACGTTTGGCAACTTGCGATGCTGCCCATAACGCAGCACCTGATGAGATACCAGCCAAAATTCCCTCTTCAGCACCTGCTCTTCTTGCATATTTAATAGCTTCTTCATTAGGTGCATCAAACACTTCGTCATAAATTTTTTGATCAAGAATTTCTGGAATGAAGTTAGGACCAATTCCTTGTAATGGATGTCCGGCAGGATTTCCGCCACTTAGAAGTGGTGATGCGGCAGGTTCAACCACAAACATTTTTATGTTTGGATTTTTTTGTTTCAACACTTGACCAATTCCGGTAACTGTTCCACCAGTTCCAGATCCTGCTACCACAGCTGCAACTTTTCCATCTGTGTCATTCCAAATTTCTAATGCAGTAGTTTGACGATGTATTTCAGGATTTGCAGGATTTTGAAATTGTCTAACTAATACTGCACCTTCTTTTTGACCCATCTCTTCTGCTTTTGCAACAGCACCCTTCATTCCCTCTGCTGCAGGTGTCAAAACAAGTTGGGCACCATAAGCCTTTAATAGAGTTCGTCTTTCTTTACTCATCGAATCAGGCATGGTCAAAATAACTTTGTAACCACGTGCTGCACCAACCATGGCTAGTGCAATACCTGTGTTTCCAGATGTGGCTTCCACTATTGATCCACCCGGTTTTAATTTTCCTGATTTCTCTGCATCGTCAATCATTGCGATACCAATACGATCTTTAACTGATGCTGTTGGATTGTAAAACTCTAGTTTTGCATAAACCTCTGCTTTTGCTCCATCTGTAATTCTATTTAACTTAACAAGAGGGGTATTTCCAACGACTTGAGTGATATTTTCGTACACCTTCATTTAATTACCTTTCGTTTCAAATACAGATAGGAGTCTCTAAATAATTTTATGTCTCACAAAACAATCACGCGACTTGGCTTAAGTACCTGCAAAACTTTTGCAATAACGTAATTTTTGTGGGTGGCTAAGTCGATTAAGCAAGGACTGGAAATCTAGTAGATAATAGAACAATGACCCAACACCACTTGTTATTAATCATTGGAGTCTTGCTCATTTCCACATTGTTTGGTTTTTATTTCAATTTTTCACGTGGAAAGCTTGTAAAAAAATATTCAAACGAATCACTCTTTAATAAATTGAACTTACCTATTTCTCTTTCTCCTAGTGCAACTATTTTGTTGTTTTCTACTCAATACTGCTCAATATGCCCTGGAGTAAAAAAGCAAATTGAAAAGTATATAAGCGATTCGAAAGATATTTCCCTTCATGTTGTTGATGCAGTAGACAACATTGATGTTGCTAGAACTTTGCATGTTAAGAGTTCTCCGACAGTAATTTTTTTTGACTCAACAGGAAATGAATTTGGAAGAATCATCGGTGCTCCAAAAGAAAATCAACTAAAAGAAACTTTAAATAAAATAACTTATCTAAGGAAGGAAACAAGTAATGCAAATTGATGCAAGAGGTCCTCGTTTTGGAGCGACTATAACTATGTTTGTCTTAATTGGAGTTTTATATTTTGAAAGTATTTCTTTACTAATTTTTCAAACATTAGTTTGGGTAATTGGTGCAATTTTTGGTCCTCATAAATCACCTTATGGTTGGATATTTAAAACTTTGGTGAAACCTAGATTGAAAAAAACTGGAGAGTTAGAAAATGTTAAACCGCCACAATTTGCTCAATTTGTGGGATTAATATTTGGCTTAGTAGGAACGATTGGTTTTCTACTTGGCTCAAGTCCGGTTTTTCTCATCGCGACTGCATTTGCTCTTGCTGCAGCATTTTTGAATTCGGTATTTAACTTTTGTTTAGGTTGCGAAATGTATTTACTACTCGTAAAGGCTAGGCTCATTAGATGAATCAATTAGCTAAAGATTATGCAGATCTAGGTAATGAATTTGTTTCCTTTGTAAAAGCAAAAGGTGATGCAGAATTAAGTAAACCTGGACCAGAAAATGAATGGTCTGCCGCTTTTGCAATTCATCATTTGGCAGATTTCGAAATACATTTTGCAGCGCGTTTCTTAAGAATAATCACCGAAGAAAATCCAGAGATTCAGTCATATGATGAATCTTTATATGTAGATAAATTAAATTATTCAAATAGAAATGTAAGAAATTCAATTCAAACCATCGAATCTGTTAGAAAACAATTGAGTGAAATTTTGGGCAACTTAAAAGATGCTGAATTTGACAGACCGGTTCGTCACGCGGAAAAAGGTCAAATTAAGTTATCGGATCTAATTGGGTACTGCAACAATCACATAAAGAACCACTTAGATCAAGTTAAAAGTTCGCTTTAATTTAACTCTTATTCGGCCTGAATTAATCACCCCTGTGGTTTTTTCTTTTTAATTGTTGGCAGACTCTTTTCATGCACAGATTTACTCCTGAGGTTGAGGAACTAGCCAAAGAAGTTCTTTCATACAGTTTGGAAAGACTTAAATCTGATCCACCACTTGATGGTCCTAGAACTAGTGATGATTTATTCAATGCTGTTGGAAACACAATTACCGAAAAAGGTTTAGGCGGAAAAAAAGCATTAGAAGTTTTTACCGAAGTTTTAGCTAAAGCTTGTATTTCAACAGATCATCCCCGAAACTTAGCTTTTATTCCATCTGCCCCAACTGAATATGCAAACTTATTTGACTTAGTTGTTGGTGCCAGTGCTTTATACGGTGGATCATGGCAAGAAGGTTCAGGTGCTGTGTTTGCAGAAAATCAAGCGCTTCGTTGGATATCTGATCTTGCAAATTTTCCAAAAGAATCAGGTGGAGTTTTTGTTCAAGGTGGGACTATTGGAAATTTATCCGCACTTGTAGTTGCGAGAGAACATGCAAGAAAAAAATATAAAGATAATAAGAAATGGGTGATTATTTGTAGTAGTCAATCTCATTCATCTATTGTTTCTTCAGCCAAAATAATGGATGTTGAAGTTTTTCTAGCCAATCCAAACCAAGATGGCAAACTAACTGGCGAAATCGTTGAGAATGCTATTACTGAAGTTGAAAAAGAAAGTAGTAAAAAAGTTTTCGCCATTGTGGCAACACCTGGAACAACAAACCTTGGAATTATTGATGAATTAGAAGGTATTGGAAAAATAGCAAATGAAAAAAATATTTGGTATCACGTAGATGGTGCATATGGCTTAGCCGCACTGTGTGCACCTAGTGTGAGACACAAATTTAATGGAATTGAAAAAGCTGATTCACTTATTGTTGATCCACATAAATGGTTATTTGCACCTTTTGATGCTTGTGCGTTGATTTATAAAAATCCCGAATTAGCCAAAGAAACTCACATGCAGAAAGCTTCTTACTTAGATACTTTGCATGATGATTCTTGGAATCCTTCAGATTATGCAATTAACTTAACTCGTAGAACTAGAGGACTTCCCTTCTGGTTCTCGTTGGCAGCTTATGGAACTGATGCATATGCCGAGGCCATGGAGCAAACGATAGAAGTAGCAAAGAAAGCAAGTGAATTAGTCAAACAACATCCAAATTTGAATCTTTTAATGGAACCAGAACTTTCCATTGTGGCCTTTGAAAGAAAAGGTTGGCAAAAAAACGATTATGAGAAATGGAGTGAGAAATTACTTCAAGATCAAATTGGTTTTATTCCACCGTCTTCACATAACAACAAGCCAATTTTAAGATTTGCCATCGTAAATCCTTGGACCAAAATAGAAGATATCAAATTAATTCTTGATACCTTGTGAAACTAAACGCTTACTTTTTCTCCCACATGCTTTCTAATAGCTGGAGCAACAACATTTCCATAAAGTTCAATCGATTTCATAATTTCTTTATGTGGCAGATAACCAATACTTAATTGCATCATGAATCGATCCATTTTCATGTGCTCGTGCATGCGAATTATTTTCTCCGTTACTTCTTGCGGACTGCCCACTCCAATTGCTCCATGTGGTCCACATTCCATTTCAAAATGTTGTCGTGTTTGAGGAGACCATCCTCTTTCTCTTCCAATTTGATTCATCGCACGATCATGTCCTGGCCAAAATAAATCACGAGCTTTTTGAGATGTTTCTGCGACAAAACCATGAATATTAATTCCAACTGGTAAAACCCCATGACCTTGTTCTTGAGAAACTTTTCTATGAAGATCAACTAGTGGTGAGAATCTAATCGGATCTCCACCCAATATTGCGATTGCTAGTGGCAAACCTAAAGTTCCTGCTCTTACAACAGATTGTGGTGTTCCACCTATAGCAATCCATATCGGCAGTTTTTCTTGTAAAGGTCGAGGATAAATTCCTAAACCATTGATGGCAGCTCTGTGTCTTCCTCTATTCCAAAAAACTTTCTCATTATCTCTAATATTTAGAAGTAGATCTAATTTCTCAATAAATAATTCTTCATAATCTTCTAATTCGTAACCAAAAAGTGGAAATGATTCAATAAACGATCCTCGCCCTGCCATGATTTCGGCACGACCATCAGAAATCAAATCAATAGTGGCAAATTGTTGGAAAACTCTTACAGGATCTTCTGAAGATAGAACAGTGACCGCAGTCGATAATTTAATGTTTTTAGTTCTCATAGCAGCCGCTGCCAAGAGAGTGCTAGGGGATGAAATAACAAAATCTGGGCGATGGTGCTCTCCGATTGCGTAAACGTTTAAGCCAACTTGATCTGCAAGTTCTACTTCTTCAATTAAGTCTTTTAGCCTTTGATGCTCTGAAACTGAGCCGTCTAAGGGCATATCGCCGAAGGTAAAAATTCCTAATTCCATAAAAAAAGCCTACTTCTTTTTGCTTTTTTTCGCATTTTGAATGATCAATTGCTTTTTCCTCACCGAAATGAGTTTTCTAACTAACTTTTCCGATAATGGTTTATCGATATCAAATCTTAAAGTTCCGGTGCTTTGATCAAAACCTTTTAATTCTTCTTTTAATTCAGACAAAACTTTCCAGAAAAAGGAAAATAAGAACAATGTTTTTTAGCAGATAAAAATCCACATATTATGCCTTCGTCTATTTTATAGGCTGGCATGTTGTAGCTGATAACTTCTTTAGCTTTTGGTTCTATTTTCTTTATGGTTTTTCTTAATTTAGTTAAGGTAGTTTTTTGTGGTTCAGGTAATTCTTTTAAATATTTATCCACTAGTATTTTTGACATTTTAAATTCCTGCGGCTATTTTTTCAGACCAATCTTTATATTTAGGTGCTAATCCTGGAATCTGATTAATCGATTGTATTTTTGATCTTTCTCCACTTTTTGCTGCAAATAAATCTTTAATAGTTAGGGCATGTCTTGGAACATCTAACACTTCTATTTCATTTCCTGCTTCAACAAATCCTTCTTCCAGAATTTTTAAATAAGCACCAGGGCGTTGTGCTTGGGTAAATTCTTTAATCAAATTAGGTCTTTGCCAGAAACCTTGAAACACTTTGCAAGGGATTCGAGGAATAGTTACTTGTAAAAGTGTGGTACCTATTTTCCAGATTTCTCCAATTACTGCATTTGTAACATCAATTCCTTGAGTGGTTAAATTTTCTCCAAATCTGCCATTAGCAATTTCTGAACCAATTTCTTTTTCCCACCAATCAGCATCTTCTCTTGCATATGCATAAACTGCTTGATCTTTTCCGCCATGATTTTTTTTGTCTAATACAAAATCCCCTTCAACCGAATCATTTTCTAATGCAACTCGACCTAGTTTTGATCTTTTATCAATACCTGTTTTTCCAACGGAACCTGCCCATTCGTCATGATGAACAATTGCTGTGACGTTAACGCTTAACAGTTTTTTCATTTATTACAACAAATCTCCACGGAGTTTAAAGGCTGTAGCAACTCTTTCAACTGAAACAATAAAAGCAGCGGTTCTTAAATCTGTACCAAATTTGTTTGAAGCATCCCAAGTTGAATCGAAGGCAATTTTCATTCTGGTGTCTAATTCGTTTCTAAATCTTTCAATGGGCCATCTAAATTCTTGAATATTTTGAGTCCATTCAAAATAAGAACCCATCACGCCACCTGCGTTTGCCAAAATATCTGGCACAACCACAACTCCTCTTTTTTGTAAAGCCTGATCAGCTTCCAGAGTCAAAGGTTGATTTGCTCCTTCCACAATTATTTTTGCTTGAATCTTTTCATGATTTGTTTCATTTATTACTCCACCTAGAGCTGCAGGAATAAGTAGATCACAATCCATGGTCAATATTTCATCGCTTGAAACACTTTTTCCATCTGAAATATCCGAAACTTTTTTATATTTTTCTACTATTTCTTTGACATTAAATCCTTTATCATTAATTTTTCCACCAGAAACATCTGCAAGACCAACGACTTTCATACCTGCTTCTTGAGCAGCAAGTGCTGCATAAATACCAACATTTCCAAATCCTTGTATCGCAACTCTAATTTGATTTTTATCTTTCTTTAATTTTTCTAATGCACCAATTGCTACACCGATTACACCTCGACCAGTTGCTTCTTCCCTGCCTGGTGCACCAAATAATCCAAGTGGTTTACCAGTTACTACTGCTGGAGAAAAACCGTTAATTCTTTGATATTCATCCATAATCCACGCCATTGTTTGCGCATTAGTACCCATATCAGGAGCTGGCACATCTCTATGTGGTCCCAAAATATTTACCATAGTTCTAGTCCAACGTCTGGTTACTTCTTCTTTTTCTCTAATGGTCAATAAATTTGGATCAACTGTTACTCCACCTTTACCGCCACCAAATGGCACATCAACAAGAGCTGTTTTCCAAG
>VFQT010002833.1_pt1 | contig 16872 bp, 15 predicted proteins | sample 3512381 | NCBI WGS metagenome assembly VFQT01 (sample SAMN10412376, study PRJNA504923) | tailings metagenome | isolation source: Relicate 2 Philex TSF3 active mining site | place: Philippines: Tuba, Benguet | collected 2017-08-29
GCACTTGACCACATCAGGTTGAATAATGTCGAAAGCGCCCTGCGTAATAAAAGGAATAAAACTCTGTCGGCGAGTGAGAACTTCGCAACCAGAGATCGGTACCGGTGAGGCCTTTCGAAGAGTTTTGAAACCTTCGAGATCATCAGGGTGTAGCGCCTCTTCGAACCAGCCAACGTTGTAATCAGCCAACATATGTGAAGCGTTGATGGCCCAGCGCAAGCTGCCTTTCCAGTAAGCATCGGAACCGCCTGCATCTACCGCAAGAAAACAATCATCTCCGATCGCCTCACGCGCGCTACGGACGAGCAATTCATCATTTGCAGGACTAATCCGTCCAAAAGTTCCCCAACCGATTTTGAAAGCTTTGAAACCTTGCGCTCGAAGGTTTCGCAGATTTGCTTGCATAATGGGCGGCTCATCCATCAAGAGCGATGCATAAGGCATCACGCGCTCACGTAATCTGCCGCCAAAGAATCTTCCAATTGGTTGTTTTGTGACTTTGCCAAAGAGATCCCAGAGTGCGATATCGATACCGCTGATGGTGTGGGTGATGGAACCGCCGCGACCGAGCCAGAAGGTGTTCTGATGGAGCTTCTCGCTGACTCGCTCTGGCTCAAGAGCGGTTTCGCCGATGAGAAGCGGCTTGAGAACCTCGAGCGAAGCGCGGACTAATTCGTCACTGGTGAACACGGCACCGATACCAACGAGCCCTCCGTCAGTATGAATTGCGACGAGAGTGTGCACGACGTTCTCTGGTTCAAGTTCTTCGCTCCAACCACCTTTAGGTGTTGCACCTCTGAGGCCAGCAATTCTGATTTCGGTGATTTTCACAGCGATCCTCTCTTGAGCTGTTGATTGACGGTCGAAATTAAGTCAAAGAGTCTTGACAGAGTATAGATAGTTAGTAGGGTCTTGCCAACAATGCAAAGGATGAGTGGACATGTTAGATATCGCTATTCGAGGAGCTCACGTTGTTGATGGCACAGGTAAAGCTCGCTATGTAGCAGATGTAGGAATTGTCGATGGCAAGATCTCTAACATTGGAAATGTTGCCGCGGCAACTATTGAGATTGACGGAGCAGGATTAACGCTTTCACCGGGATTTATCGATCCGCATAGCCACTCGGATTTCACATTCCACACCAACCCTGACAATGAGAGCTCGGTTCAACAAGGAGTCACTACAGAGATTGTAGGAAACTGTGGCTTCTCAAGCGCCCCACTCTCTGAAGTTTCAGTTCCCTTTACCGAAAAGCGTCTTAAGAATTACGCATACACCGGCGAAGTAACCTGGCGCACTTTTGGAGAGTACCTATCCGAGATGGAGCGGATGAAAACTTCTACCAACTTCGCTTTTCTCATCGGACATAACAGCCTTCGCTTAGCAGCGGGCATCATGGGTGAAGAGAAAGTCACTGATGATCAATTAAAGGGTATGAAGAATTTTATCGAAGATAGTATGGAGGCAGGTGCACTGGGTTTGAGTTCTGGACTTGAATTTGCCCCAGGGTCTTACTCCACCTCTGCGGAATTAAAGGACATCATTACCGCAGTTGGAAAATACGATGGAATTTATGCAAGTCACGTTCGTAACCGAGATTCGGAAATCTTTGATGCAATCAACGAATTCGTCGATATCACTCGTGCCGGGGGTGTCCGCGGACAGATTTCACACTTCAACGTGCGCCATGACTCAAATGCACCGCAAAATGCCTGGCGTCGTGCAGTCGACATAATGGAGAATGCACAGAAAGAGGGTCTCGACATCACTGCCGACACCACGCCATTCCGTGAAGGAATCGGTGCGATGTATGCGATCTTGCCTCGTGACTTGGTCAATTTAGGACCAAAAGCAATTGCAGAAGCATGTGCAGATCCATCGAAGCGCAAAGAGCTTCGCACGCAATGCGATCGTTATTGGCGCTTCATTCATAAAGGGCAATGGCATCGTGTTTATCTTGAAGGTTCGCCTAATTTCCCTGAGCTGCAAGGGCTTTCATTCCCTGCCATCTCTGAAATCTTGGGCAAGGATGAATGGGATTGCTATTTCGACATCATGGCCGCCGCTGGCGATCAATGCCTAAACCTCATCATGGTTGGCGAACTCTTTACCGACGATCATCTCAAGGAGATGATTTCCCACCCAGATTTCTCGCTAGGCGTTGATGGCTACACCAGCACCGATCATGGCGCGCTCTCTGAAGTCACCTCTTCACAACATCCCTACTGTGGTCATATCGAATATTTAGCGCATCATGTGCGCGAACTTGGCACGCTCACTCTCGAGACGGCAATTCATAAGATGACAAAGAAGGTTGCCGATCGTTTCAATATCCAAAAGCGTGGTGAGATCAAGGAAGGAAACTTCGCCGACCTTGTGCTCTTCAACGCAGACACAGTCAACAGTAGATCGACGATTCAGAAGCCTCAGGTCTACCCGGATGGAATCACTGCAGTCATCGTCAACGGTGAAATAGTCGTGCAGAACGGGGTACATAAAGGCAAGCGACCAGGACAGGTTATTCGTCGAACCGCTTAGTTTTTGATTGCGTAACCCACTGCAAGGGATGAAGCAATCGCTACCCAGATTTGATAAGGCAGTAGCGCTAGCCCATATCCAATCGACACTCTAAAGGTGATTACAGTGATGGGAATTGTAAGAATCGCTGCCGTTACTAGCGCTGCAGCTGCGCTATTGAGGTTATGCGGAACGTAAAAAAGGTATGACCACAAAAGCGCAGCGATAACGCTCAATGCAAGAAATACCAACCATGTGATTACTAAATTCTTTGAAAGGTTTTTCGAAACGACAAACGAGGCAATACCAAGGACGACGAAGTTATACGGCCAGATAACGCCAAAAATCCAACTCGGTGGTTGCCATGATGGTCGGTTGAGCGAGTAGTACCACCCAGAGTTGCTATTGACCCAGAAACCAGAGCCAATCGCATAGAGCGCCACGAGTGCGATGCCCGCAACAGCAGCGATGGTGCGCCAACTTTCCATAAAAGGAATCTATCAGCGTGCGCTACCTTTGCCTTCATGGATTTCGCTGCACATGTGCGCACTCGACTAGACCTCTCGAGTAAGAGCGAATTGCGAGTCTGTATGGTCTGTCTAGGCAATATCTGTCGCTCACCCATGGCAGCTGCTGTGTTGAGCAATCGCGCTCATGAAGTTACGGCTCGAACTCTCCATGTAGATAGCGCAGGTACCGGTTCGTGGCATGTCGGTGAAGGGCCGAACTTCTCCTCGGAAGCGACGTGGAAAAAAGCCGGGTATGAATATGAACATATCGCCCAGCAATTCACGAGCGACTTCTACCCAACTCGCGATTTGATTTTGGTGATGGACTCTAAAAATTATCGAGATGTCCTCAACCTGGCGAGCACCCCGGAAGAGGGTGCGAAGGTTTTCTACCTCCGCCAATTTGACCCAACGCTGCGCCACATCGACCCGCTCGGGGCGCAGGCGCAAAAGTTAGAAGTCCCCGACCCTTATGGCCTTGCCGATCGCGCCTTTGAAAAGGTTCTGGAAATGGTAGAAGATTCAGTCGAAGGCCTACTCCAAGTTCTCAATAGTTAAGCGGAGGCAGAATGCGCGCAGCACGATTCCACGGTGCCAAAGATCTACGGATCGAAGAAGTCCCGAAACCGGTGGTGGGCGAGGGTCAGACCTTGGTGGCGATGGAGCGGGTAGGAATCTGCGGCACAGATTTAGAAGAGTATTTGATCGGCCCAGTAATCATTCCGAAAGATCGGATGCCGATGATCATCGGCCATGAATACCTCGGTCGCGTTATCGAAGATCCACTCGGGAAATTAAAGCCAGGAACATTGGTCGTCCCAGATGGCATTGTCGGGTGTGGCAACTGTTATTACTGCGATCGACATGAAGAGGGAATCTGCAAGAGGTACGAATGTATTGGCCTAACGTGCGATGGTGGCATGGCCGAGTTCATGGCAACTGATCCAACCCGATGGATCGAAGTGCCAAGCCATGTATCTGCAGATGTTGCAGTCTTCGCCGAACCAATGTCAGTTGCAGTGCGCGCTTTAAATAAAGTTCCCACTATTCCTGGAACTAAAGTTGCTGTCACCGGTGGTGGCACCGTCGGACTACTCATCGCTCAAGTGGCCCGCTCATTTGGGGCGGCTCACGTTGTGGTTTATGAACCAAATCCAGTTCGCCAAGAGGTCGCACGTGGACTTGGTTTTGAAACGCTTAACCCACTTAATGAGAAAGAGTGGGCCCATTATGATGAATTTGATTCGCTCCTTGAATGCTCTGGTGTAAAAGGAACAACGGCAAAATCACTAGAGAAGATTCGCAATGCTGGCACGCTCGTGTTGGTGGGTTTCCGACCCGAAGAAGAGAGCTTCCACTTACTTAACTTCGTTTTGAGTGAGAAGCGAATCCAAGGAACAGCAGCGCATATGTGGGATGTAGATGTCGCCGCAGCAATCGCTCTGTTAGCAGGACCTTCAATTGACACCAAGCCATTACTCACCGATGTCATCGCACTCGATGAAGTGGTGACCAAAGGTTTCGATCGACTCTTGAATGACAAGAATGCATTCAAGATCGTGGTCGATACCACCCGTTAATCAGGAAGTCCTCTTTTTAATTTTGCGGGAAACCTAAGTTGATGCCGCCATGGCTTGGATCAAGCCAACGGCTAGTTACAACTTTGCCGCGAGTGAAGAAGTGCACTCCTTCGGTGCCATGAGCATGTGAGTCACCAAATAGGGAGTTCTTCCAGCCACCAAAAGAGTAATAGGCAACCGGCACTGGAATCGGCACGTTGATACCCACCATGCCAACCAAAACTTCATTTTGAAACTTACGCGCCGCGCCACCATCGTTGGTGAAGATCGCAGTGCCATTGCCATATTGATGGGAATTTATGAGGTTTAGCCCCTCCTCATAGCTCTTCACCCGAATCACACTTAAAACTGGACCGAAGATTTCATCCTTATAGATAGACATTGAGGGTTGCACATGATCAAAGAGGGTTGGCCCAAGCCAGAAACCATCACGTGCACCATCGATATCAGTATTCCGACCATCCTCAACTAGCTGGGCACCTTCTTTAACGCCAGCTTCAACGTACGAAGCAACTTTGTCGCGATGGACTTTGGTAACTAGCGGCCCCATATCGGTGCCTTTCGTGCCATCACCAGTCTTGAGCTTGCGCATTCGCTCTTGAATTTTCCGCACTAATTCATCGCCAATTGGTTCGACGGCAACGACGGCAGAGATTGCCATGCATCGTTCTCCAGCAGAGCCAAAACCAGCGTTGATCGCAGAATCAGCAGTGAGATCGAGATCTGCATCGGGAAGTACGAGCATGTGGTTCTTAGCGCCACCTAGGGCCTGCACGCGCTTTCCATTCTTCGTGCCATTCTCGTAGACATATTTTGCGATTGAAGTCGAACCAACGAATGAGACCGAAGCAATATCTGGATGTTCGAGAAGACGATCAACAGCAACTTTGTCGCCGTGGATTACATTGAATACGCCATCGGGTAGTCCAGCCTCTTTCCATAACTTTGCAACAAAGTTAGTTGCGGATGGATCTTTTTCGCTCGGTTTGATGACCACGGTATTTCCCGCTGCGATAGCGATGGGGAAGAACCACATTGGAACCATCGCTGGAAAGTTAAAGGGTGAGATGATTGCGCAGACACCTAATGGTTGACGAATCGAATAAACATCAACCCCCTGTGACACTCCTTCGGAGTATCCACCTTTGAGTAAATGGGGTATGCCGCACGCAAATTCAACAACCTCAAGACCGCGGGTCACTTCACCAAGCGCATCGGAGAGCACCTTGCCATGTTCGGAGGTGATGATTGCTGCAAGTTCTTCCTTCTTTGAATTGAGAAGATGTCGAAAAGCGAAGAGTATTTGTACTCGTTTTGTTAGAGATGTCTGACTCCATGACGTGAATGCGCTCTTTGAATTCGCGATAGCCGAATCGATTGTCGTAATGTCGGCAAAGTCCACATTCTTGGTAACTTTTCCAAGCGCTGGGTTAAAGACTTCACCAAGTCGCCCACTTGAGCTTGTTACCTCTGCACCATTGATCCAATGTTTGACGATCTCCACGCTGCCCACTTTCCAACTCTTTGCTCTGCCTGAGTAGTATTCCATTACCGCTGAAGATTGGTGTACCTAGAGAAGTGAGGTAGCTCGTTTGACGACGAGGCGATGGTTGGCGCCGTACTTATTACTGAGCCTGACCTGGGGTCTGTCGTTCATGTTCATCGAAATAGCCTTGCCGGTTTTTAGCCCATTTGGAATCGCCTTTATCCGCAACCTCCTTGGTGCGGCCGTACTCTGGGGCTACCTCTTTTACAAAGGCATTTCGATACCACGCGATCGGTCAGTCTTTGGCTGGATCTTCTTAATTGGTCTTTGCTCCAACATAATCCCAGTCGTCATTGTCCCCTTCGCCCAGACCGAAGTGACCTCATCGCTCACGGGAATCGTCAACGCGATGTCTCCGATATTCGCGGTTATCTTCACGCTCTTGCTCTTTAAACATGAGCCAGTCAAACCCATACAGATTTTTGGAATTTTGCTCGCCTTCTTCGGCGTTGCAGTGGTCTTTGGTATCTGGGATGTCGAAACAGCCCCGTGGTGGGCTTATTTATTTCTTTTGATTGCCGTAACTTCCTTCGGACTTGTTGCACCAATCATTGCAAAATACATTTCGCCGAAGAATTATCCGCCAGTTGCGCTAGCAACGGTTCAAGTGACGATGGCTGCGGTTGTGCTCTTTCCCACCTTCGTTTTCTATGGATTTAATTCATACGACTTTTCACCGGCACCGATAATTGCCATCGCAATTATCGGAATCTTTTCAACTGGTTTTGCTTTTGCGTGGAATTATCGGATTGTCTCTCTTGTTGGAAGTTCGGTAGCGGCCACGGTGAACTTCGTATCTCCGATAGTCGCTGTGATTGCAGGCGTGTTAGTGCTAAATGAACCACTTACGTGGAATGAACCGGTCGGCGGAGCGATTGTGATTATTGGAAATGCCATCACGCAACGAGCTCGAGCAAAGTAGTGTCCAAAGTTCCGGCTAACCCGTTGCGCAGTTGGCTTCCGATTTACATAGCACTGGGAATTATTTGGGGAGCATCTTTCCTATTTATAGAGAAGTCGTTGACATTCTTAACTCCAGTTGGCGTCGCCTTTTTACGATGTTTTCTCGGAGCGCTCTCGCTCTGGGCTGTAGTTTTCTTTAAAAGAATCACCATGGAGTGGGACCTAAGGCTTTTGGCACATCTATGGATTATTGGACTATTACTTAATGTCTTTCCAGGCGTGCTCTTTGCTTTTGCTCAAGAACGAGTCTCATCGATTCTTGCCGGAATTATGAATGCGCTTACCCCAATCATGAGCGTCTTAATGATTTTGCTCATCTTTCGGAGCGAAAAGCTCACTGCCAATCGTTTGCTCGGAATCGGATTGGGCTTTGTTGGTGTTCTGGTCGTGCTTCTGGTGGGGGAGTCGGTTGGCAAATTTTCGTTGAGCGCTTTTTTCGCACTCATTCTTGCGGTGCTCTGTTATGGAATCTCGTATCCATACTCATCGAAGTTCATCATTCCCAGGAGATTGACTCCAGAGACGCTCGCGACAACGCAAGTTTCATTAGCAGCGATCACGCTCCTGCCATTTTTTATCTATCACGGAATTGACTCTTACCAGCCATCAATGGATGCGCTTGGGTCGATTCTTGCTTTGGGAATCCTGGGAACTGGTATCGCATACATCTGGAACTTTAAGAATGTTGAATTAGCGGGCGCTTCTTTAGCCAGCACTGTCACGTACATAACACCTCTAGTCGCTGTGATACTGGGATTTGTCTTACTCGGTGAGCCGCTGACTTGGAATGAACCAGTTGGGGGTTTAATTGTCTTGATAGGTAGCGCGATAGCTCAGGGTCGAATCAGAGTGTTCAAGCATGAACCTTAGGAATTAGGGAGTAGATATGGAAGCGGTTAGCAATATTTTCCTCGTTCTGCACTTCGTTGGTTTAGCAGCTCTTTTCGGGGGATTCCTCGCACAGATGAGTGCGCAGGCAAAAACAATCACCAACGGCATGCTGCACGGCGCACTTCTGTCACTCGTTGCCGGAGTAGTGCTTGTCGGCGTCCGGTATCCACTTAATGATCAAGATGCGACCGCATATCCGCTCTATGACAATGGCAAAATCTCAGTGAAATTATTGATTCTTCTCGTGATTTTAATTCTGGGTTACACGAGCAAGAAGCGGAGTAAGAATTCTGGTCAAGGTGATACTGCTGCGTGGGGAACGGTTGGATTATTAACTTTTACCAATATTGTTATTGCTGTCTTCTGGTGATAGATGCTGTAATCCCCAGGCATACATCGCAATTGCGCCAGCTGCAGATGCATTAATCGAACGGGTAGATCCATATTGCTCGATTGCGAGCACCACTTCACAGATTGCTACGGCTTCATCCGACATTCCTGAACCCTCTTGGCCAAAAAAGAGGATGCACTCTTTTGGTAACGATCGATGTTCTAGGCGCTGACTTACATCGATATTGTCGATTCCAATTATCGGAAGTTTCTGACTTCGTGCCCAGAGTGCGAAATCTTCGACTGTAGGATGATGGTGAACCGTCATATATCTGTCGGTGACCATCGCACCTCGACGATTCCAATCTCGCTTTCCGACGATGTGGATTCCTGCAACATTAAATGCGTTTGCAGTTCGAATGAGTGAGCCGATATTTAAATCGTGTTTCCAATTTTCTACTGCTATATGAAGTGGATTACGTTTGGTATTCAAATCAGCAACAATCGCCTCGACAGTCCAATATCGATATTGATCAAGGACATTTCGTTGATCGCCATTCTCAAGTAATTCTCGGTCATATTGATTACCGACAGGCCACGGTTTTGGATGGGGCCCAACGCCAACGAAGGGATAGAATTCCCCTGCACCTGGCTCGGTTGTCATGTGTCTTTTCTCCAAATATTTTCACTCGATGGCGGTTTCGTGGAGGGAGTCTAGTGGGGCCACTTCTAGCGTTAATCTCCAGTCTTACCTGGGGTTTAGCCGACTTTCTCGGCGGCCTTGCCTCACGGCGTACCCGCATTGTCCGCGTATTGCCAGTCTCCTATCTCTCTGGCGCCATCATCGTTACCTTCTTTTCAATCTTTCTGATTCCGGGTGAGTTAAATAGCGATTCTTATCTCTATGGATTCTTTGCTGCATTCTTTGGAGTTCCGGCTATCGCACTCCTCTATGTTGCGCTCAGCCGCGGTCCGATGGGAATCGTTTCCCCAATCACTGCGCTAACGGCGGGGTTCGTTCCAGTCATCACCGGTTTATTACGTGGTGATCAAGTATCGGGAATCGGTTATTTCGGCATGGCGCTTGCAGCGCTTTCGGTGGTCTTGGTTAGCCAAGAGAAGAAGAGTGAAACTACGCAACCAATCACTGTTGGCACATTATTAATCTGTGTTGCAAGTGGCACGCTCATCGGAACCTATCTCACCGTTTTAGGTTTAGCTCCCTCTGATCAAGGAATCTGGACGTCGACCGTTGCCCGTTGGTTTGGCTTTATTTTTGTGGGCGCATTTTTCTTGATGCGATTGAAAGCAATCTCTAAAGATGAGAAGACCCAACCGTTCCCGTGGATGCTTGCAATTGTCGCAGGAATTTTTGATGCATCTGCAAATGGTATCTACCAAATTGCAACACAAAAGGGGATGCTCTCGATAGTTGCGGTGCTCGCTTCGTTGTATCCAGCGGCTACTGCGCTCCTTGCTCGTTACTTCCTCCATGAGCGGTTACGGTTAATACAAAACGTTGGCGTTGTGCTCGCACTAGCTGCAGCAGCCTGCCTCACGATGGCCTAACGATGTCACGCATCTTTCGTGCGATAGCCACAGTTTTGGCTACCACCTCACTTTTACTCACTAGCTCGCAATCAAGTAGCGCCATTACCTCACTGAGTGAGTTAACCATTTCTGATGATCAGGTAATTGCAATTCAAGCGCGTTATGTCACTCTCTCCACCGGTATTGCTCAATGGATTGACCGAGCAACATTTGCCCGCGAAGAATTTTTACGTCTTCGGGCAGAATCCAATGGCAAGGGGCAAGAGTTTCAAGCGGCCCATAATTTCTTTCGCGCTCAAGTGCAAGGCTTATACAAAGTGCTGGCAGGCGAGAACCAAATCAGAAGTCAGAGCGCTCGGATATTTACGCAGATTCTCACAAGTCCACGAAAGGTAACTGAGTTCATCGCATCGCGCCCCATTGTTTATTTACCGCCTGAGTGTCCACCTGCGGTAGCTCTTGATGGTGAATCGATATGGGAGACCGGGAAGGTCACTCGAGTTGTCGATGGAGATACAGTCCTTGTTCAAACGTGTCGCGGAGAGTTGGATGTTCGCTTAATCGGAGTGCAGGCTCCTGAGGGGGTCAAGCCAACACATTTCGCCCAATGTGGAAATACTGAAGCGACCAGGTTGATTCAATCTTTATTGCCAATTGGCGCTGAAGTGCAATTGAGATCAAATAATTATGCTTCATCGAATAACTTCCAAGCCTTAGCGCGCCCCTACCGATATATCTTCGCAAAAGACAGTCAAGGTGGCTTCACTCTCGATGTACAAGCCAAACTCCTCGAAGCAGGATTGGCGATGTGGTTCCCAAATGAAAATGAGTATGTGCGTAATTATCAGTATTTAGAAATCCTTAATGAAGCTGCACGAAAAGGGGTCGGTCTATGGTCCGGCTCCCTTTGCAAAAACGAGAAGGATAAAACACCAATTGGTGCAGTAGAGATATGGGTTGAATCGGATTCACCATTAACAGGTGAGAATCCTTTTGGCGAGTATGTCTTAATTAGAAATAACTCAGATCAAAGTGTAGATCTTTCGGGTTGGAGTATTAGAGATACCTCCTTGGAACTTATTGATCCTAAGTTTGCCTTTCCACAAGGAACTGTGCTCAACTCGCGTGAAGTCCTGACAGTGTTTTTAGGAGCGGCATTTCCAGATTTCCCGATAACGCAGAATGAGATTGCATTGGGGTTAGGTAAAGCCATTTTGCAAAATCCTTCAGGACCGGGAGGTAAATACACTGGTGATGGCATTTACTTACAAACACCACTATTTGCCGATGGTGGCGGCAACATGAGGGCTTGGATGCATCGTCCATGCATTCCCAATGATTGTGTCCGTCCAGATTGGGTCACAAAGAATTTAGATGGGAGCGAGCGAGCGATTCCGCTTCCACAGACGCTCACCCTCCTTCTCAATCCTGGAAAGTATGGTCGGGTGGTCCCAGATATGACCGGCCTCACAGAGGAGCAGGCGAAGGTTGCGCTTACCCCACTTCAATTAAATGTGATTGTCGTTGATCGAAGTTCCGTCGCTGCAGGTGAGAGCGTAGGTGCGAAAGGCGTAGTAGATCAGAGCCCCAAGGCTGGTGCGAATCTCCTGCCCAATTCCACAGTAACTGTTTATATTGATTTGAAGCGTTAATCCGCGAAATTCGCAAGCTGCTGTTTTATCCTTATAGCTGTATCTGCCACACCTTCCCCGACCATGTGGCAATGAGAGCGAGCGTGCCCGTGTTTACTAGACGCGCATTATCAATCGCCCTCGCCTGCGCAGTTTTCTTGCCGCTCAACTCAGCCATTCAGACAACAAGCGCTGATGCTAAGACTCGCAAGCCGAGTATCGCTGAGATTAATGAGGCGAAGAAGAAAGAGGCTGAAAAGAAGGCTGCTGCCGATCGCGCCAAAGCCAAACTCAACGCCGCATCAAATCAACTTAAAGTTCTAACTGCAAAAGCCGTAGCAGCGCGAAATCGGTATCTGTCAGAAGTAAAGAAATTAGAGATTGCGACGAAGAAAGCAGAGATTGCAAAGAAGAAAGAGGATGCTGCGATAGCAAAATCAATGAAGGCGCAAAGCGCTGTCGTTGCCTCCAAGAATCATATTGGCAAAGTTGCTACAAATGCTTACATCATGGGTTCTGGCTTCACCGATTTTGATTCAATTCTCCATGCTGATGGTCCGCAAGATTTGATGGATCGACTCTCAACTCTTGATGCAGTCGGCGAAAATAACAACAGCATTCTGCTTCGACTCAAAGTTGCTGAGGAGTCTGCTCGACTAGCAAAAATTGAGGCTGAGCAAGCACGCGCGGAGGCAGTTGCTGCCCGTAAGGAACAAGCTGATGCAACAGCGCGAGTAGCTGCAGCAAAGAAAGAGGCAGACCAAGCACGCGATGCTCAAGAGGTCGAAGTTAAGAAGTTGCAACAGATGCAGAATCAACTCATTGCTGAACTATTGAGTGCGCGGAAGAAACGTGTCACGCTAGAACAACAACGACAACTAGCTATTCTCGAAGAGGCGCTTGCTACTCGAGCAGAACAGACAAATGTCAAGGCTAAAATCTGGCCTGTTAATGGCATTGGATTTAGTAATGGCCGTACCACAATCAGATCTACCGAAGAGATTCGTACAAAAGCAGTTGCCTTCGCAAAGAAACAAGTTCTTGCCCGTAAACCATACGTTTGGGGAAATGAAGGTCCGAATAGTTTTGATTGTTCAGGTCTGGTCTACGCCGCATATCGTTCGGCGGGGTTAGGTTATCCAGGTTGGGATCGGGTTAACTCTCGGATCTATTACAGCTGGACAAAACGAGTGCCACTTAACGAATTGCAACCAGGAGATTTGCTCTACTACTCCTACAAAGCCGATATCAGCACGATTCACCATATGACGATTTACGCTGGCAACGGCATGATGTGGGAAGCGCATAATACGAAAAAAGGTCTGCTCTACAGCTCTATCTATTCAATTCCTGGACTGATTCCATTCGGAGGTCGGGTCTAGGCTATAGCCATGATCACGAAAGCTAGGGCAGCGGTTCGAGAATCGCTAACCTTGTTACAACCTGGCGATTCGGTGATTGTTGCAGTATCTGGCGGAGCTGATTCATTGCTCCTTGCCTATTGTCTCCATCGCGAGGGGGCAGAACTCGCACTGAAAATCACATCCGTAATCATTGACCATCAACTTCAACAAGAATCTGGTCAGATTGCATTGGATGCTCAGCACGCGCTTAACAAAATTGGAATTGAGAGCGTTGAAATCGTCAGAGTTGATGTGGTGCATAAAGATGGTGTGGAAGCTGATGCGCGTAAAGCGCGTTATGACGCGCTTAATGCCTATGCGGATAAAGTCTCTGCAACAGCAATCTTTCTTGGACATAACGAGGATGACCTCGCTGAGACCGTGCTCCTTGGTTTGACTCAAGGCGCCGGCACCAAGTCGCTTGCTGGCATGGCAACTCATGATGGTCGCTACATCAGACCCTTCCTAACTCTTTCTCGCGAAGAGATAATCGCTGCATGCACAGAGGCGAAGATTAAGTATTGGAGCGATCCACATAATGAGGATCTTCGGTTTACTCGGGTAAAAATTCGAAAGCAGATCATGCCGCTCCTCGAGTCTGAATTAGGACCGGGTATTAAGAGTGCATTAGCGAGATCGGCCAGAATCTTTCGTGAGGATTCTGATGCGCTTGATACGCTCACGGACGAGATTTTTGCCACTATTGCCGATCCGAGCTCAATAGAGATTTCACTCTTAGCCCCTTTACCGAGCGCGCTCCGAAAGCGGGTAATCCGCCGCGCAGTGGCGCTCCTTGGCGCTACGCGCATCTCGGCCGAACAGCTCGGTTGGGTCGATGCCCTCATCAGCCAGTGGCATGGCCAAGGCGAGGTGGCGCTGCCCTCGGGAGTTACAGCGCGGCGAGAGTCGGGCAGACTAGCGCTCTCACGCCATTGAACCAGTAGATAAGTAGAGGGGACGAGCCACTAGTGGACCTAGCTCACGTTCAAGATGACATCACCGAGGTCGTTGCTACAAAGGAAGAGATTCAGCAGCGGATCACTGAGATAGCCGCTGCAATATCAAAAGATTATGGCGACAAAGACCTGCTATTAGTAGGTGTATTAAAAGGTGCAGTAATGGCGATGGCAGATCTTGCGCGTGCAATGCAACGTCATGTCGAAATGGATTGGATGGCAGTCTCTTCATACGGATCAGGAACCAAATCCAGTGGAGTTGTGCGGATTCTTAAGGATCTTGATCGAGATATCACCGGACGCGATGTGCTTATCGTCGAAGATATTGTCGACTCCGGGCTAACGCTCTCGTGGTTACAGACGAACTTACTCTCACGTGGGGCAAAATCTGTTGAAATATTTACAGTCTTTAGAAAACCAGACGCCGCAAAAGTGCATGTCGATGTTAAGTATGTTGGTTTTGATATTCCGCCAGCTTTCGTTGTCGGATACGGATTAGATTTTTCAGAGAAGTATCGAAACCTTGATTGCGTTGCAGTCCTAGCACCAAAGATGTACTCGTAAATATGAAAAATAGATTTATCAAAGGGTTGCGCAGTCCAATCACATGGATTCTGCTTGCAATCATGATTGTCTGGGGATACTCCCAGATTTCTAACTCAGGTCGATCTTTCAAAGAGGTTGAAACTCAAACAATCATCGGGGCAATCTCTGCTGGGCAAGTTGATTCCGCGCTGTTGCTAGCGCAAGACCAACAGATTCGAGTTGTACTAAAAAGTGGTGTGAAAATCTCTGATTCAGATCGCTTACAAGCATCATACCTGGCAAATCAAGAGACTGAGTTAGTGAAAATCCTTAGCGAAAACCCGCCACCAAATAAGTGGAATGTAAAAGTTACTCGCCAATCATTATTGGTATCACTCTTATTTACTTTAATCCCATTTGTATTGATTGCATTTATTTTCTTCTATTTAATATCGCGTGCTCAAGGAGGTGGTCGAGCATTTCAGTTCGGTCGCTCGCGGGCCAAGTTAAATCCGAAAGATAACCCGCAAACTAAATTCTCAGATGTAGCTGGCGCCGATGAGGCAATTGAAGAGCTTCGCGAAATTAAAGATTTTTTGGTTGACCCTGCCAAGTACCAAAAACTCGGTGCGAAGATTCCCAAAGGAGTCCTGTTATATGGTCCCCCGGGAACTGGAAAAACCTTGCTCGCCCGTGCGGTAGCTGGCGAAGCGAACGTCCCATTTTTCTCAATATCTGGCTCTGATTTTGTCGAGATGTTCGTTGGAGTCGGTGCAGCGCGCGTCCGAGATATGTTCGCACAGGCCAAGGCAAATGCACCGGCGATTGTCTTCGTTGATGAGATCGATGCAGTTGGTCGCCATCGCGGCGCTGGAATGGGCGGTGGACATGATGAGCGGGAGCAGACGCTCAATCAATTACTTGTTGAGATGGACGGCTTTGAGGCCAATGGTTCGGTGATCATGATTGCTGCAACAAATCGACCCGACATTCTCGATCCTGCTCTACTGCGACCAGGTCGTTTTGATCGACAAATCCCCATCGATCGCCCGGACCTAAAGGGGCGCGAAGCTATTTTGAAGATTCATGCCAGTAATAAACCACTCGCAGAGGATGTCGATCTCTTAAGTTTGGCTCGACGCACTCCAGGATTTACTGGAGCCGATCTTGCGAATGTGGTTAATGAAGCAGCGCTATTGACTGCGCGAAAGAATTTAGATCTGATTACAAATGAAGCCCTTGGCGAATCCATTGATCGAGTAATGGCTGGTCCACAGAAGGTCAGTCGATTGATGAATGAGAGAGAGCGTCTGATTACTGCCTACCATGAAGGTGGCCATGCGCTAGTGGCACATGCACTTCCTGATACAGATCCAGTGCAAAAGATCACCATCATGCCCCGGGGTCGCGCACTGGGATACACCATGGTCTTGCCTGACGAGGATAAATACTCTAAATCGAGAAACCAGATGTTAGATGAATTGGCGTACACCCTTGGTGGTCGCGCGGCGGAGGAGTTGATCTTCCATGATCCAACAACTGGAGCAGCAAATGACATTGAGAAAGCAACAGCCCTCTCACGGGCAATGGTGATGGAATACGGATTAAGTGAGCGCATTGGTGCAATCAAACTCGGTTCAGTAACAGGTGAGCCATTCGTGGGAATGTCCTATGGTCATCAGCGAGATTACTCAGAAGAGATTGCTGCGATAGTTGATGAGGAAGTTCGAGAATTGATTGATAACGCACATCAAGAGGCATACGAAATTCTCGTTGCAAATCGAGAGATTCTCGATAATCTCGTTTTGGAATTGATGGAGAAAGAGACTCTTGAAAAAGATGAAGTTGCGCGAGTATTTGCCAACGTTACCGAGCGACCAGCGCGGAAACCGTGGACTGGTTCCAAGGAGCGAAAACCATCGAAACAACCACCTGTAGTTTTTGAAAAGAAGAAAGAGCAAGCGTAAGAAAAATGGATGAGATAACCCCGATTTCATTCACCTCACCCTTTGAGGGAAGGGCTAGTGCGCCATTTGATCAAAAGCGTGCTGAAGCTGCGGTTCGGGAGATTCTCTTTGCGCTGGGGGAAGATCCAGATCGAGATGGCTTAAAAGATACCCCGGCACGAGTGGCGCGCGCTTTCCAAGAGAACTTCGCTGGCCTGTGGATGTCGCCAGAAGAAGTTCTGACCACGACCTTCGACGCTGGCCATCGTGAGTTAGTAATTGTTCGCGATATCGAGGTCTATTCCCATTGTGAACACCATCTGACTCCTTTCCATGGCGTCGCACACATCGGTTATATCCCAGGTGAATCTGGACGTATCACTGGACTTTCAAAATTAGCTCGAGTCGTTGATCTCTATGCACGTCGCCCGCAGGTGCAAGAGCGTCTAACCACGCAGATTGCTGATGCATTAGTGGAAATACTAGAAGTTGCAGGAGCGATTGTGATTATTGATGCAGAACA
>VFQT010002834.1_pt1 | contig 16872 bp, 19 predicted proteins | sample 3512381 | NCBI WGS metagenome assembly VFQT01 (sample SAMN10412376, study PRJNA504923) | tailings metagenome | isolation source: Relicate 2 Philex TSF3 active mining site | place: Philippines: Tuba, Benguet | collected 2017-08-29
TTTTCGCTCTGCACCTGCTGGGCGCGTCGTCGATCATGGGCTCGATCAACATCGTGGTCACCATCCTCAACATGCGCGCGCCCGGCATGACGCTGATGAAGATGCCATTGTTTGTGTGGACATGGCTGATCACCGCCTATCTGCTGATCGCTGTGATGCCTGTGCTGGCGGGTGCGATCACCATGACCCTGACTGATCGTCATTTCGGCACCACCTTTTTCAACCCGGCTGGTGGTGGTGACCCGGTCATGTTCCAGCATATCTTCTGGTTCTTCGGTCACCCCGAGGTGTACATCATGATTCTGCCGGCGTTCGGCATCATCAGCCAGGTCGTGCCGGCGTTCTCGCGCAAGAAGTTGTTCGGCTACGCATCGATGGTGTACGCAACTTCCTCGATCGCGATTCTGTCGTTCATCGTGTGGGCGCACCACATGTACACCACCGGCATGCCCGTCACCGGCCAGCTGTTCTTCATGTACGCCACCATGCTGATCTCGGTACCAACCGGCGTGAAAGTCTTTAACTGGCTGGCCACCATGTGGAAAGGTGCCATGACCTTTGAGACGCCGATGCTGTTTGCTGTCGGCTTTATCTTCGTGTTTACGATGGGTGGCTTTACCGGTTTGATTCTGTCGATCGCGCCGATTGATATACAGCTGCAAGACGGCTACTACGTTGTTGCCCACTTCCATTACGTGCTGGTAGCGGGTTCGTTGTTTGCGATGTTCTCTGGCTTCTACTACTGGGCGCCGAAGTGGACAGGCGTGATGTACAGCGAAGCACGTGGCCGTATCCACTTCTGGTGGACCATGATCTCGTTCAACGTCACCTTCTTCCCGATGCACTTCCTCGGCTTGGCCGGTATGCCGCGTCGTTACGCTGATTATCCGATGCAGCTGGCCGATTTCAATGCGCTTGCTTCGATTGGTGCCTTCGCGTTCGGTTTGGCACAGGTGTACTTCCTGGTCACGATCGTTATTCCTTGCATGCGTGGTCAGGGTGAAAAAGCGCCACAGCGTCCATGGGAAGGCGCCGAAGGCCTGGAGTGGGAGGTGCCATCACCTGCGCCGTTCCATACCTACGAGACGCCACCCAAGCTGAACGCGGATGCGACCCGCGTGGTACCTGCCTGATAGAGGCTGTTGCGATGTCTACCGAGAAGAGGCGCGCTAATCTGCGGCTGGCGATGATCCTCGCCAGCGTCGCGGCTGTCTTCTTCTTGGGTATCGTGGCCAAGATGTTTCTGCTAGGGCGGCCGTGAATTCCAACTACGCGCTCAACTATCGTTTGATGGGCAAGTTGCTGATTGTGGCAGCCGGCATGTTTGCGTTTGGTTACTTGCTGGCGCCAATCTACAAGGCGATTTGTAATTGGACGGGTGTCAATGTGTTGGCGCTCGGTGAGCGTGAGGCGGCGGGTTCGCTGAATGCGCGTGCCACTGCCAAGAACACTCAAGTAGATTACTCGCGCACCGTGATGGTCGAGTTCGATACCAACGCACGCGGCCCCTGGAAGTTTCGTCCCGAGATTCGCAATATTCAACTTCACCCGGGTGAGCTGACCACGGTGATGTTCGAAATCGAAAACCAGCAACCACGCACGGTAAAAGTGCAGGCGATTCCGAGCTATGCGCCAGGACAGGCGCAAGCCTACTTCAATAAATTGGAGTGTTTCTGCTTCACCGAGCATACGTTGGCCGCCGGTGAGCGTCGTCGCTGGCCGGTGGTGTTTTACATCTCACCCAAAGCACCGCGCGATATGAGTACGGTAACGCTGTCGTACACATTTTTTGAAGTGGGCGGTGCGGTACCCAAGCCAGTCGCGGCGGCAGCAAAGCCAGTAACTCCGGCCTTGCCGACGGCGGCCGGCGCATGAGTACAGAAGGGGAGAACGGAACACCGGTGAGCAATTTTCTGCGCAGTTTCAAGGTGGTTGCGTGGTCATTCATCGGTATCCGCAAGCGAAGTGAGTTTCACACCGACGCCACTTCGGTCAAGCCGGTGCATGTAATTGTGGTTGGCATTGTGTTGGCGTTATTGTTTGTTCTTGGGTTGATTGCGGTAATCAACCTGGTGGTTTTAGCTTAGTCAGGAGAGAAACATGAGTGCGAATACGCACGATTCCCACGGCCACTACTTTGTGCCTGAGCCATCGCGGCATCCGGCCATGGCATCGCTGGGGTTGTTCTTTGTGATGTTCGGTGCGGTGCAGTGGGTTAATGACAGTTCGTGGGGCAAGTACTCAGTGCTGCTCGGTTTTGTGATTTTCCTGATCGTGCTGGCGCAGTGGTTCACCGACGCGATTTCCGAGAGCGAAGGCGGGCATTACGCCATGAATGTCGACCGCTCTTTCCGCTGGAGCATGAGCTGGTTTATTTTCTCCGAGGTGATGTTTTTCAGCGCCTTCTTTGGTGCCTTGTGGTGGGCGCGAGTGCACTCCATCCCCGGCCTGGGCTCCGGCGACACCATGGGCGTGCTGTGGCCTGACTTCAAAGCGGCGTGGCCAACGCTGTCGCCGGGTGCTACCACTTCACCCGCAGGGACCATTGAAAAATTCGAGATCATGTCGCCGTTGGGTCTGCCAACGATTAACACTGCGCTGCTGCTTACCTCGAGCGTCACTGTTACGATTGCACACCATGCGGTGCGGGCTGGCGAGCGCAGTAAGGCAATCGCCTACATGTGGTCAACGGTAGCACTGGGCGTGATCTTCTTGTTCTGCCAGGGCTACGAATATCACCACGCTTATTCCGAGCTGAACCTGAAGCTCTCGTCCGGTGTGTATGGGTCTACCTTCTTCATGCTGACGGGGTTCCACGGTTTCCACGTGTTCCTTGGAACCTTGATGCTGCTGTTCATTACGCTGCGCCTTCAAAAAGGGCATTTCACACCTGACCGGCACTTCGGTTTTGAAGGCGCATCCTGGTACTGGCACTTCGTTGATGTGGTCTGGCTTTGCCTGTACTTCCTGGTGTATTGGCTCTGATCGCGGGCGAATAAACAAAGGGCCGTCATCTGACGGCCCTTGTTGTTTCTGCGGTGATTAACGCAACGGTTTGAACGCGTTTACAACCATCCAGACCTCGCCTGTTTGCTCGCCAACCTAAGGACCAAGCAATTGTCCAAACGCGGCGCTTATTGCACCGGAAAGCGCCCGGTGGGGGTGATGTAGCCGAGTGACCAAAGAACAAGCATGCCGGCGAACAGCGCAACCGAAAGGCCAATCCTGATTGTCAGTGCATACGCCATGTTTCGGCTGCGGTCTTTGGCTTCGCGCTTCAGCATGAAATAGCCAGCCATAACCAGGCTGGCGACAATCGCAAGAAATACGACAGAGATAAAAATTTTCATGGCTGGGGTCGGCGCTGCCGCAATCCATATGCAAGAAACAGAGCAGCAAGATAACAGATTCGCGCAGAGCGCGATGTTCACCCGCCAATGGTGGCTATTGCTACTGCTTACCGCGTTGTTTGTCAGTGTGACTTGTGGCTTGGGCTTTTGGCAACTGGGTCGAGCGCAGTTGCGCGAGCAGATCGAGGCAGAGCAGGCGCGCAATCGCGCATTACCCGCACTCACCGAGGCGCAGCTGCTAAATCTTGCGGCAGATGAGCAGCTGATTCATCGTCAGCTAGCGTTGCAAGGCAAATGGCTGACGCAGTGGTCGGTGTTTCTAAACCGACCACTGAATGGGCAGGCAGGATTTTGGGTGATGACGCCGCTGCAACTCGAGAGTGGTGTCGTGGTTCTGATTCAGCGCGGCTGGGCGCCGCGAGATCCGGTGCTGCCTGACAAGCCGCCGGCCTTCAAGAGTGGTGCGGAGCAGGTTCAGATTAGTGGCCAGTGGGTGTTGCCGCCATCACGCTTGATGGAGCTCGGTGATGCGCCGAGTACGTCCGATACGTCTTTTACTCAGGTGCGGCAAAATCTCGATCTTGCGCAGTACGAAGGCCAAACCGGTATGAAGATTCGCGCGGTAATTCGACAAAGCAGCGCGGCGGAAGACGGCCTGTCGCGAGATTGGCCGAGTCTGGCCTCGAAAGCGCAAACCAATCGTGGCTATGCATTTCAATGGTTCGCTATCGCTGCAGCGGGTTTGCTGCTGTTTCTATGGTTTCAAGTGATACGCAAGCTGGGTACCGGCTTGCCAAAAACAGATTGACTCGGCACACACCACCCTAACCATGTCTCAGACGAATCTCGCTATTGATCCCAAGCGCACCCGCAGTGGTCGCTGGAAGCTATTGCTGTTGCTGCTAGTGACCTTGGCGCCAGTAATCGCATCGTATTTCACTTACTACGTGATTCGTCCGCAGGGAGATAACTTTTACGGTCAGCTGATTTCGCCACAAGTCGAGATACCTGATATGCCAACCGTGAGCCGCGACGGGCAGCAAGTGAACTTGCGCAGCCTGCGCGGGCAGTGGTTATTGATGACAGTAGCGGATGCCGAGTGCAATTCTGCCTGTGAGAACAACCTGTATCTGGCCCGACAGATACATATCGGGCTGGGCGCCGAGCAAGATCGCGTGGAGCGCGTGTGGTTGTCTGTTGGTGACCAGCTGGTACCTGAGCGCGTAAGCAAATTACTGGAAGGCGCGACCGTACTGCGTGCGCCTGCTGCCAGCGTGGCGCAGTGGTTGCAGCCCGAGGCGGCGCACCAACTGGAAGACCACATGTACTTGGTCGATCCGCAAGGTTTTTGGATGATGCGGTTTCCGCCGAATCCCGACATCACGGCCGCAGCCAGCATAAAAAAAACACTCAACCGCTTGATGCGCGCCGCCAAATTCTGGGATCGCCCTGGACGTTGATATGAAAAACAAAACTCTCACCACCTGGATCACCCTGCTGTTCGGCTCACTCGGGCTACACCGTTTCTACCTGTACGGGTCACGCGATGCTGTTGCGTGGTTGATGCCCATACCCACCGCGCTGGGTGTGTATGGTTTTGAGCGGGTGGCGGAGTACGGCCTCGATGATGTGCTTAGCTGGTGGCTGCTTCCGCTGCTGGGATTTCATTTGGCGGCCGTATGCCTGAATGCGATCGTGTATGGCTTGATGCCAGCCGAGCGCTGGAATCTGCGCTTCAACGACGAAGCTGGCCCTGAGGCCGCCGCCGGGCAGACCAGCTGGCTTACGGTATTCGCCGTCATTATCAGCCTGATGCTGGGGACGGTTTTTTTGCTGTCAGCCTTGGCGTATTCGTTCCAGCGCTATTTTGAGGTCACCGTGTAAGGTATGATTACCGACCGCAGTCAGGGCCACCCTCAAGCTGATTTGCGTTATTTGTAGACTATGTCCGATCCGATCCAAGCACCTGCCAGCAGCACCGCCATCGAGCCTCGCGTGAGCGGCTCGCTGCTTGGTCAGTATCTCGCGCTGTGCAAGCCGCGCGTGCTGCATCTGATCGTGTTTTGCGCATTTATTGGCATGGTGCTGGCCGTTCCCGGCGTGCCTTCGCTTGACGACGCATTGCGCATGCTGTTTGCCAGCGCCGGCATCTGGCTTGTTGCCGCTGCTGCTGCCGCGTTCAACTGTTTAGTTGAAAAAAGCATCGACGCCAAAATGCGCCGCACCGCATGGCGCCCGACAGCACGCGGCGAGCTTTCCGATGTGCAGGCCTTGCTGTTTTCCGGATTATTATGCGCGCTCGGTTCGTGGTTGCTCTATGTGCTGATCAACCCGCTGACCATGTGGCTGACCTTCGCCACCTTCATTGGTTATGCGGTGGTTTACACGGTCATTCTCAAGCCGCTCACACCGCAAAATATTGTGATCGGTGGCGCATCCGGCGCCATGCCGCCGGTACTCGGTTGGGCAGCTATGACCGGTGAGGTGTCGGCAGAGGCACTGATACTTTTTCTGATTATTTTCTTGTGGACGCCGCCGCATTTCTGGGCGCTCGCTTTATACCGCACCGAGGATTACCGACAATCCGGGCTACCCATGCTGCCGGTCACGCACGGTAGTGAATTCACACGTTTTCAGATTTTGCTCTACACATTTTTGCTGATGGCAGCCTGCTTGATGCCGTATGCATTGGGGATGAGTTCTTGGCTGTATCTGATCGTCGCCTTGGTGCTGAGTGTGGGTTTCATCTACTACGCCGTACGCTTGATGCGCGAGTACTCTGACACGCTGGCGCGCAAGACTTTTCGTTTTTCACTGATTCATTTATCGGCGCTGTTTGCCGCTCTGCTGCTGGATCACTACCTTGTTTGACAGCGTGGAAGCCGGCATGTTGATCGGGTTGGCGATCAAGGCCCTTATTCTGGCAGCGATTCCTTTAGCTTTGGTGTTCGTGGCGCGTGGTGAAGACCGCTACCGCAGGCTTGCGTGGGTCACCGTGTTCTTCACCTTCGACCTGATTGTGTTTGGCGCCTTCACTCGGCTCACGGATTCCGGTTTAGGTTGCCCCGACTGGCCCGGTTGCTACGGCGAAGCCAATCCCTTTCTGGCGCATGACGACATTAGTGCAGCCGAAGCTGCGCAACCGACCGGGCCCGTCACCGTCGTCAAAGCGTGGATAGAGATGATTCATCGCTACCTCGCGATGGGTGTCGGCGTGCTGATTATTGCCCTACTGGTGATTGCTGTGCGCTTGTGGCGAGAAACCGCCCTCTCACGCTACCACCCTTCTTTGCCAATGGCATTGCTGATCTGGGTGTGTGTGCAAGGGGCGTTTGGTGCGCTTACTGTCACGCTCAAGCTGCAGCCGGTGATTGTGACCATGCATCTGCTGCTTGGCATGGGTTTACTTTCCATGCTGGTGTGGCACGCCGCGCGACAAACCGAATCAGGTATTACAGAAAGCTCGCTTAGCACTGCCAGCGCGCCGGGTATGCTGCGCGTTTGGGCTTTGATTGCGCTGCTGCTCGGCTTCACCCAGATTGGGCTGGGTGGTTGGGTCAGTACCAATTACGCAGCACTAGCCTGTGGCGGTTTCCCGCTATGCCAGGGCGCCGTCGTGCCAACGATGGATGTTGAGCATGGCTTTACCTTGTGGCGACAACTCGGCATGACAGCGGGCGGCGAGTACCTGCCGTTTGAGGCTTTAGTTGCAGTGCACTGGGTGCACCGAATGGTTGCACTGATTGTGGTCGCGGTTATTGGTTTTACTGCATGGAGAGCGATGCAGGTTTCTCATCTCGCCAAGGTGGGGCGCTGGTTACTTTGGTTAATTGCGCTGCAGTTTTTATCGGGTATGAGTACGGTGGTATTTAACTGGCCATTAGCCTTGGCAGTACTTCATAACGCCGGTGCGGCGCTGATGGTGGTTTTATTGACGATTTTAAATTGTCGCGTTGCTGCGCACTCCACATTAAGACAAGAACACCTAAGCGCTTCAGCGGTTAATGCGGCTTGACCGCACCGCGAATCTTTCAGCGCTTCAATACATGGAATTCATATGCGACGGTTTTTAACACTGCTGTGCTGTTTATTCGTTTTAGTCGCGTGCGATAACAAAACTTCTACATCAAAAGTCAGCTTTGTAAACACCGACATCACCGGCTCAGATATTGGCCGCGATTTTGAGTTAACCGACTATACGGGCAAGCGCAGAACCCTGGCCGATTATCGCGGCAAGGTAGTCGCATTATTTTTTGGTTTTGCGCAGTGCCCGGATATCTGCCCGACAACGCTATCGGATTTGGCTCAGGTGAAACAGCAACTGGGCGTTGACGGCGATAAATTTCAGGTGCTGTTTATTACTGTTGATCCGGAGCGCGATACGCAAGAAGTTCTGGCGGGATTCGTGCCTGCTTTCGATTCAAGTTTTGTCGCACTACGCGGCGACAAAGCCGAGATCGACAAGGTCACCAAAGACTTCAAAGTCTTTGCGCAAAAAGTGGCCGGGAAGGATGGCGGCAATTACACAATCGATCATACCGCTGCAACCTACATCTACGACACCCAAGGTCGAATCCGTCTGTTCGTGAGGCACGGGCAAACACTCAGCCTTATCGCGGATGTGAAGCAGCTCATCGCAGCGGCGCGATAAAAGAGAGGCAATAAAAGAGGAGCGTTTAAACGGGCGCATTATTGCGAGCGCCTTGGCATAGGTGCCCCAAACCGAGCGACCTGAAACAAGCACATCCAACAAGTGCTTTATGCGTACTCCGCCAATGCCGTCTTCATCTTCTTCATCGCCGCCGCCTCGACCTGGCGAATACGTTCGGCTGATACGCCAAACTCTTCCGCTAACTCATGCAGCGTGGCGCCCGAGCCATCGTCATTGGCTAGCCAGCGCGCCTCAACGATGCGGCGCGAGCGCGCGTCGAGCTTGCTCAGCGCCTGCTCCAGGCCCTCTGATTGCAAGCGATCATAGTGTTTAGCTTCGAGCATTTTCAGCGGCTCGGAATGCTCTGCCGAAAGGTAAGCGATGGGTGCGAATTTAGCGTCATCATCGTCATCATTCGGTGCATCGAGTGCAATATCGCGACCTGATAAACGCGTTTCCATCTCGATGACTTCTTCGCGCTTGACGTTCAACGATGCAGCCAGATCATCGACTTGCTCGGGCGTCATGGTGCCCAGGCCCGTCTTGTGGCTGCGCAGATTGAAAAACAATTTGCGCTGCGCCTTGGTGGTGGCGAGCTTCACCATGCGCCAGTTGCGCAGAATATATTCGTGAATTTCGGCCTTGATCCAATGCATTGCATAAGACACCAAGCGCACACCCTGCTCGGGGTCGAAGCGTTTTACTGCTTTCATCAGGCCGATATTGCCTTCCTGGATCAGGTCAGCGTGGGGCAGGCCATACCCGAGATAGCCACGGGCGATCGATACCACCAGCCGCAGATGCGACATCACCAGCTTCTGCGCTGAGGCCAAATCACCCTCATCGCGCAGCTTGCGCGCGAGGCTGGCCTCCTCCTCTGCCGAGAGCATCGGTAGGCGGTTGACGGTTGAAATGTAGGCATCAATGTTGCCAACACTGGCGGGAAACCCCAGCGCCAGCGCCTGGCGACCGGCCGGCACGAGGGCAGACGATGCGGACATAGCTGTCATTGGTTCTCCTGAGACGGAAGTTAACGCCGCGACTGATGCAGCCGCGTTTCAAGCTGAAATATTAGCACTCTCTAATGATGAGTGCTAATCCCCCGATTTCAGCGCCCTTCGCACGGATAGCCCCGCCCCGATCACCCCCAGCGCCACACTGAGCGTCAGCAGCAGCAGGCAAGACCGCGCGTCCGGCGCGCTGAATGAGAACGACGATCCATATAGTTTTGCTAACGCGATAACCGAGACGTTGATCATCGCCAGGCCACCTGCGACGGCCAGCAGGGCGACGGCCCCGGCGCACAGCCCCAGCAAACCGCCCAAGTAGTAAAACGGACGCGAGACGTACGCATCGGTCGCCCCGAGCAAGCGCGCCACGCTGATTTCTTCCATCTGGGTGTAGGCCTGCAGCCGTATGGTGTTGAACACCACCGCCAGCACCACCCCACACAGCGTCAATGCCAGCAGCCACAGCACCACACCCGCCAAATCCACGAGCGCCGCCAGTCGCTTCACCCATACTGAATCCAACTGCACGGTGTCGACACCGTCAATGCCGCCCAAGGCATCCGCCAGCTGGGTAATGCGCCCCGGCGAAACGCTATCGGCACCGCCCGCCACGCGCACCACATAGGCATCCGGCAGCGGGTTGCTACCCAGTGCAGTCACGACATCATGCAAACCCGAATGTGCCTTCATCGAGGCAAGCGCTTGCTCACGATCGATAAACTCAAGCTGCACTGGTACCGCCAACTGCTGCGCTTGTTGACGTATCTCGCTAGCCATTGCCTGCGCGCGGCTGCGCGCTACGTCGGTGGAGAGAAACACGCTCAGTTCTGGATCAACCGCCAAATCACGCGCGATCGGCCGAAGGTTTTCCAAAACAGTGAGTCCGGTCAGCGGCAGCACCAGCGCCAAGGCAATCACCACCACATTGAAAACAAAGCCACCCGGGGTGCTACGAACACGCGCAAGCGCCGACTGCAGCGCGCGCCAATGCTCGCGCAGCCAGTTCATGCGCCGACCTCACTGGCAGCATCATGCATGGCGATGACGCGCCCACGTTCAAGTTGAACCACACGATCTGCGTTCTGCAACAAGCGCTCATCGTGCGTAGCGATGATGCACGTAACCCCCGCCGTATGAAAGGCGTGCAGCATATCCATCACGCGCCGCCCGCTGTCACGGTCGAGGTTGGCGGTAGGCTCGTCGGCGAGGATGATGCGCGGCTTATGCACAATAGCGCGGGCAATCGAAACACGCTGTTGCTCACCGCCGGACAAAGCTTGTGGTGCAAGATCCGCTTTGTTACCCAGATCGACACGATCGAGTGCAACGCGCGCGCGCTGCGTTGCTTCTTTGACGCTAGCGCCACTCACCAGCAGCGGTAGCATCACATTTTGCAGCACACTACGATCATTCAACAAACGATGCTGCTGCAAGATCAGGCCCAGCATGCGGCGCCAGTAGGGAAGTGTGGTGCGGTTGAGTTTACGCATATCCTGGCCGCTGACGAGCAGCAAACCAGCGCTTGGGCGCTCGATACCCGCAATCAGTTTTAGCAAGGTGGACTTGCCTGCGCCCGAGGGTCCGGCGAGGTAAACCAACTCGCCTTCAGCGATTTCCATCGACACATCGCTCAGCGCGCTGATACTCCCCGCGTACTGCTTGGCTACATGAGAGAAAGAAATAATCGACATGCGTGTGAGGAAATCAGTCGAGCAGCGCATCAACAAATTCGCTGGCGACAAACGGCTGAAGGTCATCAATGCCTTCGCCAACGCCGATAAAATAGACCGGCACTGCGCGCTGCTTGACGATCGCGGCGAGTACGCCACCTTTGGCAGTGCCATCGAGTTTGGTGACAATCAGACCGGTCAGTTGTAGCGCATCATCAAATGACTTCACTTGTGTGAGCGCGTTTTGCCCGGTGTTGCCATCAATGACGAGCAGCACTTCGTGCGGCGCACCTTCCAGCCCTTTGCCGATCACGCGCTTGATTTTTTTCAATTCATCCATCAGATGAAGCTGCGTTGGCAAGCGACCGGCGGTATCAATCATCACCACATCCATACCACGCGCGCGCCCCGCTTGAACGGCATCGAATGCGACAGCAGCAGGATCACCCGAGGCCTGAGAAATCACCGCGATATCATTGCGCTCACCCCACACGGTGAGTTGCTCACGCGCGGCCGCACGAAAGGTATCACCCGCCGCAAGCAATACTTTCTGGTCATACTGCTGCATGTGCTTGGCGAGTTTGCCAATGGTGGTCGTTTTACCCGCGCCATTCACACCCGCGATCATGATCACCAGGGGCTGCTCGCGCCCCAGCTCGAGCGGTTTTTCCAGTGGCTGAAGCAAATCAATCATCAGCGTGCGCAGTGCCGCTTTGACTTGCAGCGTGTCGGTGAGTTTGTCTGCTTTGACTTTTTGTTTGAGTGCGTCGAGCAAGAACTGCGTCGCCTCAACGCCGGCGTCGGCCATTAGCAGCGCGGCCTCAAGTTCTTCGTAAAGCGCATCATCAATGCGCGTACCGGTGAACAGCGTAGAGATACTGCTGGAGGTACGCACCAGCCCGGTCTTCAAACGCTTCAGCCAGGATTGCTTGGCCTCGGCAGGGTCAACGGGCGTTGATTCAGCCGTTACGGGCGACGCAGTCTGAGCTGCAGCAACAGCCCTGCCGGCTTCGGGGGAAGAAGATTTTTTCTTGAAAAAACTGAACATCCGGTGAGGTATTAGGCGTTCGCTGCGTTGAGCGACGACAACAGATAGAATCTGCCCTTTCATGTCGCCCGACATAAGCGTTTGATTCTAACAGAGCCACTGCATGCGCAACTTACGCCACCCTTTTTTCGAGCGCTGTCTGACCGCACTGGTATTGCTGTCGACAGTGGTCACTGCACTACTTATGCCGACCTTGGCGAATGCGGTGGCGGATACCCATGAGTTTCGCCTTGCCAATGGCTTGAAACTGATTGTCAAGGAAGACCATCGCGCGCCGACTGTGGTGAATATGGTTTGGTACCGCGCCGGTAGCGTTGATGAGTTGAACGGTACGACCGGTGTGGCGCATGTGCTCGAGCATATGATGTTCAAGGGCACCAAGAAGCTGAAGCCGGGTGAGTTCAGCAAGCGGGTAGCCGAGTTGGGTGGCCGCGATAACGCCTTCACCAGCAAGGACTACACCGCGTATCACCAGCAGGTGGAGCGCTCACGACTCGAGCAGGTCATGGCGCTCGAGGCGGATCGCATGCAAAACCTCACCATGGATCCGGCAGAGTTCAGCAAAGAGATTCGTGTGGTGATGGAAGAGCGACGCCTGCGCACCGAAGACAAGCCTTTATCGTTGCTGCGTGAGGCGCTATATGCCACCGCGTTTGTGGCAAGCCCGTATCGTCATCCGGTGGTGGGTTGGATGGATGATTTACAAAACATGACGGCCACCGATGCATTGGCGTGGTATCAGCGATGGTACGCACCTAACAATGCGGTGGTCGTGATCGCAGGTGATGTCGATCCTCAGCAGGTGCTCAAGCTGGCAGAAAAATATTTCGGGCCCATCCCACCCAAGATCTTACCCAAGACCAAGCCGCAGCAAGAGCCGCCGCAGTTGGGTATTCGTCGTGTTAACGTGAAGGCGCCTGCAGAAAATTCGTTTTTGATGATGACCTATAAAGTGCCGCGCCTGCTGGACGTCGACAAGGACGATGATCCTTACGCGCTCGAACTACTCGCTGCGGTGCTGGATGGCTATGACAATGCGCGCTTGCCGGCCAAGCTGGTGCGTACCGATCGCATCGCAAATTCGGTCGATGCGGGCTATGACGGTGTCGGTCGTGGCCCGATGCTGTTTATGCTGGCCGGTACGCCAACCAAAGAGAGTAACGTTGAAAAGCTCGAGGCAGCGCTGCGTGCCGAGCTACAAAAAATTGCCAAAGAGGGTGTGTCTAACGACGAGCTAAAGCGCGTGAAGGCACAAGTGATTGCCGGGCAAATCTACAAGCGCGACTCGGTGTTCGGTCAGGCCATGGAGATTGGCTCAGTCGAGTTAGCCGGTATCTCCCATAAACAGATTGATCGTATGATCGAGCGCCTCTCTGCTATCACGCCGCAGCAGGTACAAGCCGTGGCGCAGAAGTATTTCAGTGATGATCAGCTGACCGTAGCGACCTTAACGCCGCTGCCGTTGTCAGCGCAGCCGGAGCGCGCCGCTGAGGTGCCGGGCCTACGTCATTGAGGACATCATCATGCTGAAAAAATTCATCATCATCACGCTGCTCGTCGGTAGCGGTTGCGCACATGCGGCACTGAAAATCCAGCACTGGGTGCTTGATAACGGTGCTAGGGTGTATTTTGTCGAGAACCACACCATCCCGATGCTGGATGTGAATCTGGATTTCGATGCCGGTAGCCGACGTGATCCCGCCAATAAGTCCGGCCTTGCTTCGCTGACGAATGGCATGCTGGCGCGCGGTATCGCCAAGGCTACGCTGCCGGATGGCAGTACCGAGGCAGCGATGTCGGAGGCTGATATCTCGGATGCGATTGCAGACGTGGCGGCGCAGCGCAGTGGCGGTGTGAGCGCTGATCGTGGCAGTGTCTCTATCCGCACACTGTCATCGCTTGCTGAACGTGATCAGTCGATCAAGTTACTGGCGCGTTTGCTGGCGCAGCCAAGCTTTCCGCAAGATTTGTTTGATCGCGATAAAGCGCGTACCGTAGCATCGATACGCGAAGCGATGACGCGTCCTGAGTCTATCGCCAGCAAGGCATTTTGGCGACTGAACTACGGCGATCATCCTTATGGCGCCGAGGCGACCGTGGAGTCGGTGGGCGCAAGCACGCGCGAGGATTTGATCCGGTTTCATCGCGAGCACTATGTTGCCAATCGCGCGGTCGTTGCCATGATCGGCGACGTAACGCGCGCCGAGGCGGATGCCATCGCCAAGGAGCTGACACGTCGTTTGCCGCAGGGGGCGTCCTTGCCAGAGTTACCCAATGTTGCGGCACCTAAGGGTACCGGGCAGCGTATTTCGCACCCCGCCTCGCAAGCGCATATTTTTGTGGGACTGCCAACGATGGCGCGCAGCGATCCGGATTTTTTTGCGCTCACCGTCGGTAACTACGTGCTGGGCGGTGGCGGCTTTGTATCGCGCCTCACGCGTGAAGTGCGAGAGAAGCGTGGGCTGGCGTACAGCGCGTACAGCTACTTCAACCCGATGGCGCAACCCGGGCCGTATATGGCGGGTTTGCAAACCCGTAAAGATCAAGCCGACGATGCGCTGAAGGTCGTACGCGATACGATTGAAGCGTATGTGCGCAACGGACCTACCGAAGACGAGCTGCGTGCGGCGAAGGACAACTTGATTGGCGGCTTTGCACTGCGTATCGATAATAACCGCAAGATTCTCGATCACATCGCTAACATCGGCTTCTATGGTCTGCCGCTTGACTACCTCGATACGTGGCCCGACAAGGTCGCTAAAATCAGTGTGGCGGATGTGCGCGCGGCGTTTCAGCGCAAGCTGGTGATAGATCGCATGATTACGGTGGTTGTGGGGGCGGAGGGCGCTGAGCGCTGAATCCAAAGTCCTACGCCGCGTGAGTCCAAACCGTCGCCCGCAACAAGTCCGCATTATTGCCGGACAGTGGAAGCGCACACCGCTGCCGGTGGCAAACGTCGACGGTTTGCGCCCGACACCGGATCGTGTGCGTGAGACGGTATTTAATTGGCTAGAACATTTGCTGTTGCGCCGTTGGGATCATCTTCGCTGTCTGGATCTTTTCGCCGGTACCGGCGCGCTCGGTTTCGAGGCCGCGAGTCGCGGTGCTGCCGAGGTGGTGATGATCGAGTCACACCCGGCCGCGCTTAAAAATTTACAAGCAATACATGACAAGCTGCAAGCGCAGCAAGTGATACTGCGTCGAGGCGATGCAGCACAACTGCTGGCTATGCTTGCCGGCAAGTTCGATCTGGTTTTTCTGGATCCGCCCTACCAGCAGCGCCAACTACCCGCCCTCTTGCCGCAAGTGCTGAAGCGACTGAACCCCGAGGGTTTGGTGTATGTCGAGTCTGACCAAGCGTTTGCGAGCAATGGCACTCTCAACCCGGGGCGAACTGCTCAGCACCAACAAAGCCCGAGCCCACAAAGCCCGAACCCCCTTCAACAGAGCGGTGCGGCCGCCCCGGATTGGCTGTCAGGCTGGCAGGTCGTGCGGTCGGACAAGGCCGGGCAAGTGCATTTCGCCCTGTTACGCGCCGCAGCGCCTGAGTTTGCTGCATAGCCCTCACCTTGGGGCATAATGCGCATCCCGATAAAACGAAGGGCGCGGCTGGTCATCCCAGTCGGCCCGACCGCATCATGGCCGTTGCTGTTTACCCCGGAACATTTGACCCGCTCACGCGCGGACATGAAGACCTCGTCCGTCGCGCGTCGGGCTTGTTTGACCGACTTGTGGTGGGTGTGGCGGACAGCCGTGCCAAGCGACCTTTCTTCTCGCTGGATGAGCGGCTTGATATCGCGCGCGAGGTGCTCGGGCATTACCCGAACGTCACCGTGGAAGGATTCTCCGGCTTGCTGAAAGATTTTGTGCGAGCGCATGATGCGCGCGTGATCGTACGCGGTCTGCGTGCAGTGTCAGACTTCGAATATGAATTTCAAATGGCCGGCATGAATCGCTACTTGTTGCCGGATGTCGAGACTTTATTCCTGACGCCCTCGGATCAGTACCAGTTTATCTCGGGCACGATCGTGCGTGAGATCGCGCTGCTCGGTGGTGATGTCTCGAAGTTTGTGTTTCCCTCGGTCGAGCGCTGGCTGAAAACGAAAATCACCTCGCCAAGTTAACGACGGGCCCGCATCACTTACCACCATCATCGCCGGAGCACGCCGTGGCACTGAGGATCACTGATGATTGCATCAACTGCGATGTCTGCGAGCCGGCCTGCCCGAACGGCGCCATCTCGATGGGGGAGTTGATCTATCAGATTGATCCCGACAAATGCACGGAATGCGTCGGTCATTTCGATGAGCCTCAGTGTCAGCAGCTGTGTCCGGTGGCGTGCATTCCGATTGATCCGCAGTACCAGGAAACACCCAGCCAGTTGCAAGCCAAGTTCATTCGCTTGCAAGCAGTGTCAGAGCGCGTTCAGGAAAGTTAGTAAGTCGTCGCGTTCTTGTTTCGACATTTTTGCAAACGCATCACGCGACACCTGCGCTTCACCACCGTGCCAGAGAATTGCTTCGGTCAGATTGCGCGCGCGCCCGTCATGTAAAAAGCTGGTGCTGCCATTCACCGTCTTCGACATGCCGATGCCCCACAAGGGCGCAGTGCGCCAGTCAGCACCGCTGGCTTTGTAATCCGGGCGACCATCGGCAAGGTTAGGGCCCATGTCATGCAACAACAGATCGGTATAGGGCTGTATGCGTCGGTTTGACAGCATGGGGAATTGCTCGAGCTGACCGGTCTTCAACTCGGGTACATGACAACTGGCGCAGCGTGCTTGCGCAAACAGCTCGCGTCCACGCATCACGTTGGGCTTATCCTGATCACGCGCAGGCGGTGCATCGAGCATCATGGTCCAGAACGTGATGTTGTCCCACATCGCGGCTTTCAGCTCGGGTTTGCCGGTGTGGTTTTGTTTTGTGCACTCCGCTTGTGCTGGTGGACAATTTTGCTGGTCATACAAAGGCGATGTCACGCCCATATCGTTGATGAAGGCCGCAGCGATTTGCTGACGCAGGTGCGGCTGATTGGCTTTCCAACCAAAGCGACCAATCACGGTGCGGTTATTCACGTCGTCACGCACATAGTTTGGCCGACCATTCAGGCCTTGTGCTTTTTGTGCTGCGGCCAGCGCGATAAT
>VFQT010002835.1_pt1 | contig 16869 bp, 11 predicted proteins | sample 3512381 | NCBI WGS metagenome assembly VFQT01 (sample SAMN10412376, study PRJNA504923) | tailings metagenome | isolation source: Relicate 2 Philex TSF3 active mining site | place: Philippines: Tuba, Benguet | collected 2017-08-29
AGAATCGATCTTTCCATAGTCCCGGATCAGGTTGTCCTGCACCAGCTCACTGACCAGGCTGGCCGCTTTCGGCACACTGATGTTCAACTCCCGGGAGATGTCGGTGACCGTACAGGTATCTGAGGCATCCAGGTATGCAATGACAGATCGCTTCAGCGCCCGGTTCTTCCAGGCGACACCGGAGACCCCTTCATTGCGAAAGATGGAAAAGTTGGGCTGTGGTGCGGTCATGTTCGTTGGTGTGCGAATCTGTGTACTTGTTCAAAACTAAAGAAAAGAAGCGACGAGATCCGGCAAAAGATCCGCCGCGCGAAGAGATTAATAAATATTTTTAATAAGTTTGGCTTGTTAGTAGAATTTAAATAATTTCAATCTTTCCTTTTGCAATTTTTGTATTATCAACCGTTAACGATTGCTGAATGGTTGCCACCAACGCACTGGAAAATATCGAAAGTCTGGCGGTCATGTACCGGGACGAATTGATTGGATCCATCCTTCCTTTCTGGCTTAAACATAGTCCGGACAGGCAGCATGGTGGTTATTATACCTGCCTGGCGCGCGACGGAAAGGTCTTCGATACCGACAAATTTATCTGGCTGCAGGGCCGGGAGGTCTGGTGTTTCAGTTATATGTATGCTCAAATAACGCCTCGTCCGGAATGGAAGGAGATGGCACTCCTGGGGGCAGATTTCCTCGAAAAATATGGGCGTGATGCCGAAGGCAACTGGTATTTTTCGCTCACCGAAGATGGCCGCCCGCTGGTACAGCCCTACAATATTTTCAGCGACTGTTTCGCCTGTATGGCCTTTGCCGCCTTGTATCGTATCGTGCCGGAGGAACGTTACCGGCAGATCGCGCTGAGCACTTTCGAAAACATCCTCGCCCGCCAGTCGAACTGGAAGGGCTCCTATAATAAGGCATATCCCGGCACGCGGCCGCTGCGCAATTTCAGCCTGCCGATGATCCTCTGCAATCTCGCCCTGGAGATGGAAGGCATCCTGGGAAAAGAGCGCGTTGATGCGATGATCCCGGGGGTGATCCACGAGGTGATGGGCATATTCCTGCAACCGGATTCCGGCCTCGTGCTGGAGAATGTGGCGCCCGACGGATCTTTTGTTGACAGTTTTGAGGGGCGGCTTTTGAATCCAGGTCATACGCTGGAGGCCATGTGGTTCATCATGGACCTGGCCGAACGCATCGGTGATGATGGTCTGATCCTGCAGGCCCGGGATGTTATGCTTCGGACCCTGGAAAAGGGATGGGATCCGGAATACGGCGGGATCTTCTATTTCCTGGATATCAAAGGTCATCCGACCCAGCAGCTGGAATGGGACCAGAAACTGTGGTGGGTGCATGTCGAGGCCCTGGTGGCCATGGCCAAGGCCTGGAAGTTCACCGGCGACGAGCGCTGTGCGGAATGGTTCCGCATCCTGCACGACTATACCTGGGAGCATTTCCGCGACCCGTCGCATCCTGAGTGGTTCGGCTATCTGAACCGCAGAGGCGAGGTGCTGCTGCCCCTGAAAGGTGGCAAATGGAAGGGTTGCTTTCACGTTCCGAGGTCACTCTATCAGATCTGGAAAACCCTGGGATCCAGATAACACATTCCTGACATGAAAAAGATCTGCATATTCCTGTTCACAGCATGTCATTGCCTTTTCGTATCTCCGGTTGCGGGACAGACGACCCTGCAAACGGATGTCCTGGTGATCGGTGGAGGTACGGCCGGCACGGCGGCCGGCATCCAGTCTGCGCGGAGCGGGGCACGCACGTTGATCGTGGAGTCCGGTCCCTGGCTGGGCGGCATGCTCTCAGCGGCGGCTGTATCGGCCACCGACGGCAATCATCAGATGCCCTCGGGGATCTGGGCAGAATTCCGGAATGCTGTCTATGCCCGGTATGGCGGTCCGGACCGCGTCGCTACGGGATGGGTCAGCAATACGCATTTCGAACCCCGGGTGGCCGACAGCATCCTCAAGGCCATGGCAGCTGCCACCCCCGGACTGAGTGTACGGCATGACTATCGGTTCGTGTCTCCGGTCATGCAGGGTGGCCGTGTGACGGGGGGACGTTTCCTCGCCATCAACGGAGGGCAGCCCTTGCAGGTCAACGCACGCATTGTGATCGATGCAACGGAGCTCGGAGACGTATTCGCCAAAGCCGGGGCAACCTATGACCTGGGCATGGAAGCGAGCCGCCTCACCGGAGAGAAGGTGAACGTCCCCGAGTCATCGGACATCATCCAGGACATGACCTATGCCGCGATCCTGAAGGACTACGGACAGGATGCCGACTGCACGATCGTGCGTCCTTCGGGTTACGATCCGATGGAATTCGACGGTTGTTGCCGGGATTTCTGCAGCAAGCCGGAAAAGCTCACGACCAATGTCAGCAAGCAGCAGATGCTCGACTACGCCCGCCTTCCGAATGGGAAGTACCTGATCAACTGGCCAGGCAAGGGCAATGATATTTATATCAACACCGTCGAAATGGACGAGGAAGGTCGCGCGGAAGCGCATGCCCGGGCGAAGGCCAAGACCATGCGGTTCATTTACTTCCTGCAGACGGAGATGGGTTTCCGCCACCTCGGACTGGCGAATGACGAGTTTCCGACGCCGGACAGGTTGCCATTGATGCCTTATCACCGCGAAGGCCGCCGGCTGCGCGGGCTGGCCCGGATCGATCTGAATCACATTGCCACGCCTTATGCGTTGCAGGATCCTTTGTACCGGACCGGCATCGCCGTGGGTGACTACCCGGTCGATCACCATCACAGAGAAAATCTGAGCGCGCCGCAACACCTGGGATTCTATCCGGTTCCCTCCTTCAACATCCCCCTTGGGGCGTTGATCCCGGAGAAGATCGAGGGATTGATCGTCGCGGAAAAATGCATCAGCGTAAGCAATGTGGCCAACGGTACCACGAGGCTGCAACCCGTGGTTTTGCTGACGGGCCAGGCCGCGGGCATGCTGGCGGCATTGGCCGTCAAACTGAAACGGCAACCGAGGACCGTGCCGGTGCGTGCAGTACAATGGGGACTGATCGATGCCCGTGCCTATCTCATGCCTTATTATGATGTCAAACCGGACCATCCTTTTTTCCAGGATATCCAGGCCATTGGGGCGACCGGCATCCTGAAGGGGGTCGGAGAGCCTTATCAATGGGCAAACCGGACCTGGTTCTATCCAACCCAACGGGTACGCATAACCGAAGTTTCTGCCGGACTGAATGCCTTTGGCGTGAAGATGCCGGTGACGGGCGACAGCCTGTTGCGGATGGAGGAAGCCTTCGCTGTAGCGGCTGCTTTGGGCGGAAAGGACCCGGGACCGGCCATGCGTGCCGAACGCTGGAGTTCCATGGGCCTCGGCGACTACGCCCCACAGGCCTATATCGACCGGGCCTCATTCGCCCGCCTGGTGCATGTGCTAGCGGATCCATTCGGGAGGTACCAGGTGGATCATCGCGGACGCATTGTCGGACATTAAATAAGTACACTAAAACCCAAGCAATATGAAACAATGCATGCTCATGTGGCTGATATGCCTGGTAGCATCGGCACCGCTGACCGCCCAGGACATCAGCGTCAAAGGGCGAGTCAGCAGCGCATCCAGTGGCAATCCCGCGGAGGGCGTAACCGTAACCGTAAAAGGGAGCAAAAGGGGCACATCCACAACGCCGGGCGGAAATTATTCGATCCAGGCGAAAAAAGGGGAGACGCTGGTTTTTTCAGGCATCGGCTTCGTGACACGTGAAGCACTGGTCGCCGGGTCCACATTGGACATCAGCCTGGAAGCCACTTCCGGCGACCTGGGCGAAGTGGTCGTCGTGGGCTACGGCACACAAAGAAAGGCCAACCTGACGGGTGCGCTGGTGACGCTGTCCAATGCCACGATCACCAGGCGGCAGGTTACCAGCACAAGCCAGGTCTTACAGGGCCTTGCACCGGGACTAACGGTACAGCAACAATCCGGTCGCCCGGGTGCGGACGGTGCCTTATTGCGTGTCCGTGGCGAGAGTTCCATCCAGGGTAATGCGACGCCGCTGATCGTGATCGATGGTCTGTTGATGCCGACCGGATCCGGACCGGACGCACTGAACCAGATCGATCCGAACGTGATCGAGAGCGTGACGATCCTCAAAGATGCCGCATCAACGGCGATCTACGGAAACCGTGCCTCATCAGGTGTCATTGTAGTGAAGACGAAACGGGCAGCGCAGCCAGGCATGAAGGTTTCCTACAACAACTTCATCTCCAAGCAATCGTTCACGGCCCTGCCCGAACGTGTAAGTGCAGTCGACCACATGCGTTACAGCAATGAGGCAGAGCAGAATCGGACAGGCAATCCTGCAGCGATCGTGTATCCGCAGACCTTGATCGACAAATACGTGGCCAACCCAGCGGGCAATAACATGGATGTGATCAACACTGACTGGATCAAGGAAGTGTTGACCAACAGCGGTCTGCTGCAGAACCATAACGTGCAGTTGAGTTCGGGCGGTGAACGGCTAAGCCTCTTCACTTCGCTGACCTATATGAACCAGCAGGGCCTGATCCCGAACAACCGCTTCGAGAAATACGACCTGCGATTGAATCCGGAGTATAAGATCAACAAGTGGATGACCCTTACGGGTACCATCGGTTACAACCAGAACAAGACGGTAAACCCGTCGACCGGTTCGCCAGAATTCATCATCCGTCAGGCCATCGGCCTGCCGGCACTCGGCGCAGGCAAGTTCGGGCCCGGCATGTACGGGACCGCTGCGCAGACCAACAACCGCAATCCCATTGCCATGGCTGAGGCCACCGGCAATTCCGTCACCCAGGGAAACACCCTCCTGACCCGTGTCGCGCTGAACATCAATCCCATCGAAGGGCTGGACATTGAAGCCGCCTGGGGACGTGAGAAGCGCAATCCGTACACTAAAAGTTTCATAAAGAACGCCGACATCTACGCACCGAACCTGGCCACGAACACATATGACCGGGTGGGTGCCTGGCCCGGCAACACTACACTCTCCGAATCCTGGCGCAACGACCTGTACACGACCTACAGTGCGCAGGCAACCTACCGTTTCCGACTGAAGGAGGACCATTCCTTCAAGGTAATGGGTGGCGCACAGAGCGAGCTCTATCAGAACTACTTTTTTGGTGCTTCGCGCCAGGGTTTTGTGAACCCGAACCAACCTTATCTCAACCTGGGCACGGGTGCCCGTGACAACAGTTCCGGCGTATCGGAACTCGCACTGGCAGGCTTCTTTGGCCGGTTGAACTATGCCTACAAGGACAAGTACCTGCTGGAAGTGAACGGACGTCGGGACGCATCCTCCCGTTTCTCCCAGGCACGTGACCGCCAGTGGGGCAATTTCGGATCGGCATCGGCCGGGTGGATCTTCTCTAAAGAGGGCTTCTGGGATGGTCTGTCGAACGTGGTGACCTTTGGTAAGATTCGTGGATCCATCGGAGGTAACGGCAACCAGAACTTCAGTTCCTTCTATGCATTCGATGCTTTTTATGGCACATCGAACTACAACAATCCGACCAACGGAACGAGTGCCTATTTCAACAATACCACCAATCTGGGGGTGGCGGTCTTGCAGTTCCCGAACCCTGACATTGGCTGGGAGACCTCCCGGCAGTGGAATGTGGGCCTGGACCTGAGCCTGGCAGGTGGGTTCAACGTGACGGCTGATTATTATGTCAAATCGCTCCGCGACATGATCCTGCCTCGTGTGCTGCCTGCATCTGCAGGTGGCCTCTCCAATCCATTTGTGAACGCAGGGAATATGGAGAATCGTGGATGGGAGGTTACATTGAACTATAAAAAGCGGCTCGGAAAATGGAGTTTCGATGGTACGGTCATGCTGGCGGACGTGAAGAACAAAGTGACCGGGCTGATCGAGGGACTGCCCTTCATAGATGGCGGCAGCACCCGCACGGCCCCAGGTTATGCGCTCGGTTCCTTTTTTGGCTACCAGGCTCTGGGCTTCTTCGCCGACTCCAACGACATCAAAGCATCGCCGGTGCAATTCGGTATTCCATGGAGCAGCACGCCCACCACGGGTCCCAAGCCGGGTGACATGAAATACGCTGACATCAGCGGTCCGGATGGCAAGCCTGACGGCAAGGTGGATGCCATGGACCGCATCTTCCTGGGGAACGATTTCCCCCGCTACGAGTACAGCGTAAATCTGAATATTTCCTATGGAAACTTCGACCTGAACATCTTTGGTCAGGGTGTCGGTATGCGCGACAACTATCTGAGTGGAACGGGTGCCGTGCCATTTGCGAGTTCTGATTTCATCGCTTCGCTGCTGCAGCACCAGACCAATGCCTGGAGACCGACCAACACGGGAGCCCTCTTCCCCAGGTTGCTGCCTTCCGGCTTTGGGGGCAATAACTTCCTGGCGTCGAGCTGGTGGATCCGTTCGGCCTCTTACTTCAGGATCAAGAACCTGAACCTGGGTTATACCCTGCCACAGCAAACTGTGAAGAAGCTGGGCATCCAGTCCCTGCGCGCATTCGTCAGCGGACAGAACCTGCTCACTTTCACCCCCTCATGGGATGGGTTCGATCCTGAGATCAACAACGCAAATGCTGAATTCTATCCGGTGATGCGGACGATCACGGCAGGTCTGAACGTCAATTTCTAATCCCAAAAGCGTAAACAGATGAAAAAACTCATATTCACGGCACTTTCAATTACCTGGCTACTGGGAACCGGTTGTCAGAAATTTCTGGACAGGAAGCCATTGGATGCCTCCTCCGCGACAAACTTCCTGGCCAATGAATCAGAAATGGAGCAAGGGCTAACGGGTGTATATGCATCGGCTTTCTGGGCCTTTCCGAATAACACCCCGTTGCTGTATGCGGTAGAAGCCACCACAGACCTGGCCATCAAGAGAGGAGGCAACGCTGAGGATTTCGTTGCCATGGGCGATGGAGGTCCGTTTCTTGTCAACAACGCCCTGGTCAATACCTGCTGGAGTCAGGCGTTCCGGCTGATCCAGCGCGCCAACCAACAGCTCTCCGGCATGGAGAATGGCAAGGCCAATGTACCCGCCTCCACCTATGGCCGTATCCGGGCGGAAGCGCTGGTATTGCGTGCATGGGCCTATTTCCATCTGATGTATCAGTTTGGGGATGTCCCCTGGTATCCCAAAGCACCGGGGGTGGATGAAGTGTTGAAGGCACAGCGGACACCCGTGTCCACCATCGTTGCCGAACTGTATAAAGACCTCGATGAAGCCGTCGCAGGCTTTGCCGCTGCCAATGCGCAGCCTATCCTGGCCAACGGACGTGTCAACCGAGGCGTGGCCCTTGGCTTAAAGGCCAAGCTTGCGTTGTTGATCAAGGATTACCGGACAGCAGCTACAGCTACCAAGGCAGTCATCGATCTGAATCAGTATGGCTTGAATCCGAGCTATCCGGCACTCTTCATGCTCGCCGGCCAAACGGCCAATGCCAACCGCGAGATCATGTTCAACCAGACCTACCCGACCGACCAGTTGAATCCGCAGAACTGGGGCCCCATCCTGGGCGTGCCGAGGCAGGTGACCAACTCGCAAAGCAGTCACTTCCCTTCCCAGAAGTTGATCGACCGATATGAAGACAGAAATGGGAACCGCATCGATCAGTCTTCCACATATAACAGAGCAAATCCACGGATAAATCGTGACCTGCGCCTCAAATGGACCGTCTATATGCCTGGGGACACCATGACATACAGGACCCTGGTGAACCCCTCTCTGCCCTATGTTAACCCAAGGGAAAGGACGATTTTCAATATTCACAGCAATGTGAGATACCGCTGGAACTGGAACCTTAACAAATATGACTGGATAGCAGGCAACAACGACTGGATCGGGGCACAGGCCGCGGGCATCCAGTGGCAGGTGAGTGCTACCGGTAATATCGGCGGCGTGGGTTATGTATGGCGTAAGTACATCGACTCAACGCAGTACATCTGGGAACATAAGACCGGTTACATCCTGATGCGCTACGCAGACATCCTGCTGATGTATGCTGAGGCGAAAGTGGAGCTGAACGAGATCGATGCCACGGTACTGACGGCGATCAATGCGGTACGTAACCGGGCAGGCCAGCCCTCCACTACTGCGAACACGCAAGCAGCCCTTCGTCAGCTGATCCGTCGCGAACGGGTGGTAGAATTCGCCGGAGAAGGATTGCGCCTCTTCGATCTGCGCAGGTGGGATATCTATGGTACGGCGAACAGCGGACCGGTCGTGGGCTACGCAATTAATCCTTCGGTCGCCCCTGCCATACCAACCTTTGACACCAATGAAGTTCCAGACTACTCGGCAAGCATAAACGACAGGATACGGTTCAGGAATCAGATCCGTACGAATGCGAATCCGAGGTATAAATTATGGCCGATCCCTCAGTTCGAAGTGGATGCCAATCCGGACGGGATGAAGCAGAACAAGGACTGGTAAGAAATATTCAAGTTGGTTTTTAGTATGTCTGACGGGCGGTGTTTCCACACTGCCCTTTTTTTTATTCCTGTATTTCCTTGTATTTACTTTGTGCCCTTGCGGTAAAGGCATGTCGTTCATGGGAGCAGAAAGGACTCCATGTTATCCGGATCGACGACCTGAAATGAACTGCCTGGGTAGGCGTTCAGGAAAGCATGAGGCGTTTTGGTCTTTGCCTTGCTGTTCCATTTGAATTCATAAGCATGTAGAACACCATCCGCTTCTTCCAGATAATCTATTTCTGCCTGATCCCTGGTGCGCCAGTACCAGTTATTGACCCAATGCTGATGATGCTCAAGGAATTTTTTCCGTTCAGCAATGATGAAATTTTCCCATAGGGCACCCACATCCAGACGCCCCTCCAACTGACCGAAATGGGCAATGACGGCGTTCCGGATGCCATTATCATAAAAATAGATCTTCCTGCTCTTTTTCAGTTCCGACCTGAGATTTCGGCTAAAAGAACTCAGCCGGAAAACGATGTAGGCCTGTTCCAGGACCGAGATATATTTTTCAACCGTCTTAGCATCCAGCCCAGTCAGCGACGACAGTTCATTATAGGATACCTGCGACCCGATCTGATAAGCCAGCGCCTGTAATAATTTGATGAGACCATCCGGTTTGCTGATCTGATCGAGCAACAGGATGTCTTTGTAGAGAAAGCTGTCAGACAATTGTTTCAGGATCTCCTGTTCGGAACCCGGATGGGTTACGACCTCCGGATAATATCCAAATACCATGCGATGCCTGAGTGATCTTTTCTCTTCCAGAAGTCCGTGGTGGGCCACCATTTCCCCGAAGGAAATCGGATACATTCTAAATTCCCATTTTCTGCCAGTCAACGGCTCATTGAGGCGATTGGCCAATTCGAAGGCTGAACTGCCTGTCGCCACCAACTGAATATCGGGAAGCTGGTCGGTGATCAGTTTCAATCGCAGGCCGATGTCTTGTATCCGCTGTGCTTCGTCGAGTATGATGGTTGAGTTCCTTCCGAAATAGAGTTTTAACCGGGAGGATGAACTATGTTGGAACAATTCCTGAACATCCCTTTCATCTCCATTCAGCCAAAGGACATTGGGGACATCTGCAAATATTCTTTTGAGCAAAGTGGTCTTACCCACCTGGCGTGCCCCCATGATGATGATGGCTTTACCGGTGCCCAGCCTTGCATTGACGACGCCTTCCAGCGTTCTTTTAATGACCACTTGCATGAAGGCTAAAATACCACTTTTTCGGAATTGATTCCCGAATAGTAGCAACATTTCAGGAATATATTCCGGAATTATTGGAATTTCCCCCATTTATTTCCATCGTTCCTTCGTTTCCTTGCGGTAAAGCCGCCGCCCCGCGTAGGTGCTGCTTATCAAGGTAGATTCGGAGAATATGCAAGGTCATCATCCCTGATCAGAAGGATCATTATCTTCTTTGATCGATTTTGAAACATCCATGTCTTGTAGCGCATGGATGAGTAAGGGGATGAAATGGCCCCTGATCTCCCAAACAATTCCATAATCGATGCCCATGTAATCATGGACAATTCTGTTCCTGAAACCCCTAATCCTATGCCAGTCGATGTTCAGGTGTGTGTCTTTGAATGCCTCAGGAAGTCTGTTGGCAGCCTCACCGATGACCTCAAAATTTCTGATGACGGCATCCATCGTCTTAGGATCAGCGATAAAATCCTCGTAGGTCATTGCCCCGGTGTAAGCCACTATTTTTTGGCAACTTTGAAGTATATCATCAACGAGGAGCGCCGCGCTTCGTTTAGACATAAGCAATCTCCGATTCGATAGACTTTAAATATGGTGGTTTGATACCCTTCCTGGAAACCAGATCTACCGGGGTTGACAGCTTATCCTCAATGAATGCTGCCAGGTCTATGAACTCCACGCCAACCTTTTGGCTGAAATCGACGATGATGTCGATGTCGCTGCCCGGTTGTTGATCTCCGCGTGCATAAGAACCGAAAACCCCGATGGCACAAACATGAAATCTCTGTTGGAGTTCCGGCTTGATGTCGGTGAGTATCTGTTTTATGGATGCCAGGTCCGTCATGAATCGGTCTTATGAGGATGTAGACGAATTTACGACACCTGCACGTATTAGATACCAATACAGTGCGGAAATGCAATCTCTTCATTTGCTTCGCCACTTCCCGCCCTTGCGGTAAAGCCGCCGCCCCGCGTAGGCGGCTCCCGCTGCCAGCAGAAGCGAGAGCCCCCCGTCGACGGGTACGGTGCCGTCTCCGTCGGCGGGGTCGTCCTGGGAGAAGGCGTTCAGATTCAATATGAGCAGGAATATGGTGATGAGCTTTTTCATGTTATGATGTTTTGAGCGTCCAGCGCAGAGAAAAGAGAAAAGGAGAAAAGTTTAAGAATATACGCTGCGATTCTCCTTTTCTCTTTTCTCTGTGCTCCAATTCTACTAGTCCACTACCAGGCGGAGTGTTTCTTTGGGTTGTTTGTTTTGATCAGATAACTTCATGATATAGGTTCCCGGCGAAAGGAGACGCCCTTCGAGGATCCGGTATTCACCATTCACCGAACGATGCTGCAATGATGTGGTGGCCACCATCCGGCCCGTCATGTCGAGGACATGCACGGAGTAGGTGCCCGGTGCCATCGCGCGGAGCGAGAGTTTCACATCCGATGACTTTGACGGGTTGGGGTAGAGTTTCACCGAGGGTTGTTCCGCCGCATCGTCCGGCTCGAGGGTGACGCCTGTTGATGGACGGCCGGCCTCGACGTACACGATCTCGAAACGGGTGGAGTCCCAGGCCGCACTGCCGGTACCGATGAAGTCGTAGTCGGTTGGGGTACCCATATTTATTTCGATCTGACGCTTGAGGACATTGTCCTTCAGCCATGCCTGTACATAACGGTCACGCATACCCCGCGGATCCACGCGGACCATCAGTGTCTGGTCTCCCACCCCGCTCATGTACAGCGGGATCGAGCGTTTTGTCTCCGTTGGCCAGGGCAGGCCTTCGGAACTCAGGATCTTTTGGTCGGTCGTCAGCCAGAGGGCCCCGCGACTGATCCCGTTGCGGAGCTTCTCGCGGTCGCTGGGATCACCGAGGGATGTCTTGAATGAGGTATGGAAGTCCGCCATCACCCCGTCGATCAATTGTCGCTGCCCCTTGTCATCCGAACGTTCCAGCCGAACGTACATCCGACCATGATCATCGGCCTGATCTATGGCGAAGGGGGACATTCCTGCAGAGGCGGCGCTGGATTTATGGGATTCCGTGATCGTCAGTATACCTGTTGAGGAGAGTGTGGACTTCGGTTCGACGAAGAACGCCATTCCACTCTCGATCAACTCCGGGTTGGTATAACTGCCCATGTTCGTCACCCACTGGCTTCCGGAGAGATAAACATTGACATAGCCGCCCTGGTAGTTCGTGCCGGCCATGTTGGCATCCCAGATCCAGAAACTCGGTTCGATCACCGTTGAATTAGAAGTGTAGAGGGCTGAAAGATCGAGCACACTCATGTAGGGGTTGCCCACCAGTGTATATTTCGAGTTTGATGCGGGTTGTATGGTCACCGGTTGGTTACCCGTCTTCAATGCCCCCGTGCTGCGGAAGGTCGTCGCACCGGCACTGTTGTTGATCTCCAGGTCGGGGATATCCCCTCCGCCTCGGATCGTCTGGGCCGAACTGCCGCCCATAATGACCTTCCCACTGCCGGTGATATTGCCCGGCATGGTCAGGTTACCCTTCACGGTCAGGTTGTACGCGCCGAGTCTGATGGAACGACCGCTGCCATTGAAGTCGACGTGACCGACCGTCTTGCTGTCGTCCAGTTCGAGGTCACTGGCCGCAGTGGGACTGAAGATGATGTCATCATCCGTCAATGGCACGCGACTGCCGCTCCAGTTGGAGGCCGTGTTGAAGGCATTGGTTGCACCTGTCCAGGTGACCTTGTATCGGAAGCCTGGTTCGGTGTCTGTACCGCCGGTGGTGGTAATGGACACGACACCTGTGTGGCCCGTGCCGATGACTGCCGTGATCTGTGTGGCACTCACCACATTGAAAGAATTCGCTGCCGTACCGCCAAAGCTTACCGCAGTTACATTCTGGAAGTATTGACCCGTGATGGTGACCGTTTCCCCCTGCGTAGCGGAGGTTGGCGTAAAGCTGGTGATCACCGGAACTGCGGGGTTCACCGTGAGACTGCGCTCCACGTCGGGAGCAACGTTATAGATGCTGTTACCCGACTGAGAGGCTTTTATTACGATCGTACCCGGTCCGGTGATGGTCAGGGTATTGCCTGTAATGCTGCCCGGACCGCTGACTACGGCGAAACTCACCGTCAGGCCAGTGGCGTTGGTCGTAGCCGCTAATGTTTGAGTGAGGCCGGTAGAGAAAGTCACCGGAGAAAGGCTGGCGAAGGTGATGGTCTGATTGTTTTTCTGAACGTTCATCGTCACCGATTTACTGCCCGCCGCATGTGTGGCCGTGGCAGCGGTGGTGGCGTTGAAGACCAGGTTACCGGTGTCACTCACACCGTTCAAAGTGTAGCTGCCGGCACTTACAAATGTCAGCGTACCTGTTGCGGTACCGCTGCCGATGGTGATCGTCACGGTTTCTCCATTGCTGGCCGTGGCCGTGATGGGCATGTTATTGGCCGCGGCCAGGGTGCTGGTCGACGGCACATTGAGGGTGATGGACGGCGTCGCCGGGTTAACCGTCAGCGTGAGGGTCTTGGTCAGCGAAGCGTAAGTACCGGTGGCCGCTTGGGTGGCTGTGAGCTTCCGGGGACTCATCCCCACCCGGCCAGCCAGATCCTCTGCCTTCAGGCGAGATCGGGTATACAATTTATCTTCCTGCAACAGCGCAAGGATGCGCTGGTAATCGGCTAGGGTTTCGGCCGCCAATAATGCGGTCTCGTTGTCCACTTCCGGAATGATGATTTCCGAAGACGGGTACACATCCTGCGCGGCTGTTCGCTGCGCATCCGGCTCTACGACCGTTGGCGGTTGGAGTAGCCTGTCACGCTCGGACTGATAGCGCGCGATCATCAATTCATAGGAGCGATTCCGCTGGGTAAGGACCCGCCGCTGGCGCCGGTATAATATGACCAACGAGGACAGGGCCAGCGTCAGGCATACCAGCAATCCGATCAACCACTGTCGGCTTGACAGTTTGCTGCGCAGGCTGCCGATCTCACGCTCCTTGGCATCCACCTGATAGCGTAGCTCCAACTCCGCCACCAGTGCTTTCTTTTCGATGCCGGCAATTGAATCCTCCCGGCGCCGGATATCCATTGAGAGGGCGATGACAGAATCTATGTCGCGCCGTTTTTCCGCCACCACCAGTTCTTCTTTCCGAAGCCAGCGTGCCAGGCCAGATTCTCATGAGGAATCCGCGATCCGCCGGGCGGTCGACAACCAACGTCCCGATGCCCGTTGATCGTTAACAGCTCCGGCCAAAGCAGCATAACCGCTGTACTCCCGGGGGATGCCCTGGGAAAATCCGTCACGGATGCAGATCGCCAGGACCGTATCATAAATTTGACGGGCCTCGGTGTATTGCTTTCGATCGAAAAACAAATTCGCCTGGTTGAAGGATCCGATGACGTACTGCAACCGGTTTCTGGTATCCCTGGCCAATTTGATGGACAGACCATAATATTAGAGGGCTCTGTCCGGATCCTTTCTTCGATACAGCAATCCGATGTTGGCATACGCAGACGAAAGCCTTGCAGATTCTTTCATACGGGTAAAAATATCCGCAGACAGACGATAATTCTGCATCGCTTTTTCTTCGTCCCCGAGTTCGGCGAAGGTATTCCCGATCACATCGTATGCCTGTCCAGCCTACTCAGTATTCCCGGATCTTTCATAGATCTGCAAGGCCTCCAGGATCATTTCATGGGCACCCGGGAGGTTCCCAATATCCTAAAGTTGACTCGACAACTGTTCCATGGCCGACGCCAGATCTGACGGTGTACCATGCCGCCGGTACAGGTCCACCGCCCGCTTCGAAAAAGTAACAGCCGTGGACGATCGCCCTTGCTGTTCCTTCCACTTCGACATATTGAGCAGGATCTCTGCCAATGCCAGGGAATCAGATGCTCGCAACGCCAAGTCCAACCCCTGTAACAGCACCGAAAATCCGGAATCCGGCAGTCCTCGCCGGCGCAGAAGATCAGCCCGGGCATGGGTCAAGGCAATTCGAACAGCAAGCGAAGGTTTTCGACCGGCCAGACTATCTGAGATAACCTCCAGCCTTCCGGCCACCGCCGATGTATCAGACAAAGATGACAGTGCATTCAATGCGGCAATGGTCGGATCGGCCTTCGTGGCAGCAGTTTCATGGCTTGATTGGCATCCCATCGATAAAACGATGGTCAGCAACACTAATAAACAGCGATCAAAACCGATATTCCTTATAGGGATAAATGTTGTATGCATGTCTCAGTGGATGAAAATTTTCACCCTTAAGTTATGCCAGGTTATGAAAATGATGTGCTTAATAAAAGGGAGAATGACGATGTAAAAATAGTTCCATGGAAACGATGATAAGTACAATGACGGCAGGCTGTTGGTAGAGACGCGATTCATCGCGTCTAACCGCGACGATGATTCTATACAAACGGATTCATACCTCATGCTTTTAGACGCGATGAATCGCGTCTCTACAATCATGAAGCCTCCGAAAGGCCTTGTATTTTCTTCGCGCCCTCGCGGTCGACATTTTTACCGCACCACATCAAACTCCAGCACCCCGCCCTGCAGCAATTGCTTATGGCTGATCGATCTCACCGGCATCGACTTCCCATTCAACCGCACCGCCGTGATGGCCGGCACGGCACCCGATCTTCGGTTAACCTTGACCGCTAGTCTCTTGCCATTGGGCAGACGGATCGCTGCCCGATCAACCAGCGGATAGCCGAAGACATAATCCCCGCCCACCGGATTCATGGGATACATACCCAGCACCGACCAAACCAGCCAGGCACTCATCTGACCGCAGTCGTCGTTGCCGCTGAGCCCGTCAGGGCCAGTCTTGTAGAGGCTGTCCGTCACCACCCGCAGCCATTTGGCCGCGAGGTCTGGCCGGCCAAGTGCAGTGTACATATATATGATATGATGTGATGGCTCATTGCCATGTGCATACTGCCCGATCAATCCGCTGACATCCGCAGATACGTCTTCGCCATGCAATTCAGAAGGCGCACTGAACAATGAATCAAGCTTTGCCACCAGGCGATGCCGACCGCCATAGAGCACAGCCAGTCCCTCCACATCATGCGGCACGAAGAAACTATGCTGCCAGGCCGTCCCTTCGATGTACTGGCCTTCAAAGCCGTGCTCCGACAACAACGGATCGAAAGGCTCGCGCCAGCGACCCAGGCTGTCCTTCGAACGCATGAAGCCGGTCGTGCTGTCGAAGAGATTTTTGTAACTCATCGCCCGACGCATGTAGGTCAAATAATCCGCCGAACGGCCCAGCTTGCGGGCAACCTGCGCGATGCACCAGTCATCATACGCGTATTCCAGTGTATAGGTCACGCTCCAGCCATGCTTATCCTGCGGCAGGTATCCGAACCGAACGTAGTCCGCCGTACCGCGCTGCGTCTGGGCCGCGCTGCGCTTCATCGCGGCATACGCCTTTTCTACATCAAAGCCCTGAAAGCCCTTAAGGATCGCATCCGCGATCACCGGCACGGCATGGTAACCCGTCATGGTATTGGCCTCCCAGGTGGCGATGTCCCATACCGGCAGAAGCCCGTGGTCGTCATAAAAGGCGAGCATGCTGTTGATCATATCCGGAACCCGCTGCGACTGAGTGAACGTGAACAGCGGATGCAGCGCGCGGAAGGTATCCCAGAGGGAGAAGATCGTGTATTTCTGCCCCTTCGGCATCCGGCGACGCAGGTAGTCATGCGTCTGATAGGCGCCGTCGGCATCGGAATAAATATTAGGTGCCAGGCAGGTGCGGTAAAGCGCAGTATAGAACCGGGTGGCCAGCGACCGGTCGGTCGTGTCGATCTCGATCTTCTCCAGCTCCCGCTCCCAAAGGGTTTCAGCGGATCGCATCACCTGCTCCGGAGTCTTGCCGGCTGATTCCCCAAGGGATGCCAGCGCGGCGTCGATGTCGCTGGAACTGAGGCCCACGCGCACGTTCAATGGTTGACCCTTTGTATCGAAACGCAGGGCCATCTTGACCTTCGGACCGGCATGGCCCTTGAAGAAGCCTGCTTCATCGATCACGATGCGGTCGCGTACCGGCTGCGAAAACCGGGCCGCGAAAAATACTTTATGCCCCTTGGCCCATCCGGTGGAGAACCGCCACCCGACGAGTGTGCTGTCGTCGATCAAGCGCAGCAATCCGTCGGTGGGACTGTCCCAGTTGATCGCAAAGCC
>VFQT010002836.1_pt1 | contig 16867 bp, 15 predicted proteins | sample 3512381 | NCBI WGS metagenome assembly VFQT01 (sample SAMN10412376, study PRJNA504923) | tailings metagenome | isolation source: Relicate 2 Philex TSF3 active mining site | place: Philippines: Tuba, Benguet | collected 2017-08-29
TCAACTTTAGCAGAGTCCCTCTTGGACTTCCATTTCTAGGTAGCAACTTAGGTTAAATAGCAGGGAACGTTTTGTTACCACGATCTCACCTGACATACCATGATCTGCAATATACCGATTGGTGAATACGCGCTTCCCCGGATGTTCAATGGCATAAATGGGCACGATCTCATTGGTTCGCTTGTCATACCCATCAATGACAAAATCGTTGCATGGCATAACCCGCGTAACAGTTTCGTAAACCACCTGACAAACCCGTTCCATTTCCAGGCTGGCATTGATGGCATTGACAGCAGCATGCAAAACTTTCAGACGTTCTACAAAATCTCCGACTGCTTCCTGTGCCCAAATGCGTTCCAATGCACCCGCACAATGACTAGCCAGGTCTTTCAGCAGGTCTAACTCTTCGTTTTCGTAAAAATGTTTCTTATAACTTTGAATGGAAAGCACACCAATTGTTCGAGAACCGCTGATGACCGGTACGAATAATTGGGAAAGAGTGCGTTGACCACGGTCTCCAAAAGAGCGCGATTCATCGATCTCAAAGAATTCTTCATATTGAGAAAGAAAGCCGCCTTGTTCAATGGCTTTCATCATGTTTTCGCTGGGTTTCTCGGGGGCAATATCGCGTTGGACCAAACGTTCCCCCTGAACAGTATCAATGGCTAATAATGGGCGTGGCGCACCGCCCTTCTCCGGGTCATACAAAATAAGGTAAGACGCATCCCAACCCATCAGACGATCTGCTGCATCCAGAATAATAGTTGCAGCAGTTTCTGCGTCGGTTGTGGCAGCCAGATCCCTGCCTAAACTGGCAAGGATATCGATCTCGGTCTGGGCGCTATCGCGCTTACGCGTAACTTTCATTTTTTCCTCTGCCGCACCGCCTCGTAAGTCATTAATGCTGTTGCAATGGATACGTTTAGCGAGTTGACCTTTCCAGCCATTGGAATTTTCACACGCAAGTCAGAGTTCTGCATCCAGAACTCGGTAAGACCTTCATCTTCGGTACCGACGGCAATGGCAAGCGGTCCCTGCATATTGACATCAGTATACATCTCTTCTGCGGATGGAGTAGCAGCGAGCACCCGCATCTTTCGGGACCTCAGCCAACTCAACGCTTCAGGCGACTTCACCTCGACAACGGGTACAGCAAAGACCGCTCCGCGGCTGGCACGAATCACATTCGGATTCCACACATCCACCCGCGGGTCGCAGACAAGGAGAGCATCAACCTTGGCGGCGTCTGCTGTGCGGAGGATCGCCCCAAGGTTGCCCGGTTTCTCCACTGACTCTGCCACAATAATCAGGGGATTCTCTGAAAGCTTCAATCCGTCCAAATTCGATGTGGGCATGGGGAACAGCCCAAGCCAGCCGTCTGGATTATCGCGATATGATATTTTTTCAAAGACTGCACGGCTGACGGTGACACTTTCGGCGTTGGGAATGGTCAGGGTTTGGCTGACAAGCTCAGGCGCAGAAAGAAGCGTCTGCGGTGTAAATCCGCAGGCTAACGCGAGAGTCAATTCATCGAAACCTTCAACGAGGATCAATCCATCTTTTTGACGCTGCTTTTTATCCTCGCGCAGTTTTACAATTTGTTTGACGCGCGGGTTTTGTAAACTAGTAATATCCATTAATTATTTGTTCGAGACCAGCAAACATGCTGCTTGGTGAGATTTTGAAAGTTGTATCATGGCTGGGTCGCTCAACTTGCATGCTTCAACAGCAACCGGACACCTCGGATGAAAACGGCAGCCCGATGGAATATTAATGGGGTTAGGGGTTTCGCCTTGTAAAATGATGCGTTCGTGGCGCAAACGCGGATTCGGAACAGGGATAACCGAGAGCAAAGCCTTTGTATAGGGGTGCTGAGGTTTTTCAAGGACTTCTAGCATTGTCCCTACCTCCACGATGCGACCAAGATACATTACGGCAACACGATCCGCAAAAAAACCAACAGAGCCAAGGTCGTGCGTGATGAAAATGACCGCGATCTGGCGGGAGATACGCAACTCAGCCAAAAGGTTGATGACTTCCGCACGAATGGACACATCCAACATCGAAACAGGTTCATCGGCAATGATGATCTCAGGCTCCAGAACAAGCGCTGCCGCAATTACAACACGTTGACGCTGACCGCCAGAAAGTTCATGTGGGTATCTGCTGAGATACACCTCGGCAGGCTTTAAGCCAGCATCATCCATGGCTTTCTTCACCCGTTCTCCGCGCTCTTGTAGAGATGCTCCAATACCGTGTACGACCAATGGTTCGGTAACGATCTCTTCAATGGTTTGAGTGGGGTTTAAAGATTCGTATGGGTCTTGAAACACCATTTGGATCTTTCGCCGCAGGTCTTTGCGTTGATGGTCATTAAGATGGGTTATATCCTTCTCTTCAAAAATGACCGATCCATCGGTAGGGTCTTCCAACCCCATTAACAACAACCCAAGAGTAGATTTGCCGCATCCACTTTCGCCAACCAAGGCAATAACTTCGCTGCGGCGCAATGTCAGGTTCACGCCATCCACTGCATGAATATGTTTGGTCTCGCGGGAAAAAAGGGTTGGACGCCCAGCCTCAAAATATTTTTTCAGCCCACGGATCTCTAAAAACTTTTCGGTGCTTGTACTCTTCATTTTGAAGCCTCAACGAGGTGACAGCTAACAATGTGGTCTTTTTGGAGAAGGTGAAGTGCCGGCTCATCCGTGTGACAGCGGTCGAACGCAACCGGGCAACGCGGTGCAAATCGGCAACCCGTTGGGAGGTTATCCAACCTTGGCGGGTAACCTGGAATGGAGGCTAACTTTTTCTTTGGTTTCGTCAGGTCTGGGAAAGCTTTGAGCAGTTCTTGAGTGTAGGGGTGTTTTGAATCATTGTAGATCACATCTACATCAGCATATTCAGCCGTGACACCGCCATACATGACGAGGACCTTATCACATAGTTCCGCAACCACACCGAGATCATGGGTCACGAAAATAACGGCAAGCCCAAGTTTTTTACGCAAGTCATCAAGTAGTTCAAGGATCTGTGCCTGGATCATTACGTCCAATGCTGTGGTCGGCTCGTCGGCGATGATGACTTGAGGATTACACGCCAATGCCATAGCGATCATGGCACGTTGGCGCATGCCGCCGGAATATTGGTGAGGGAAATGGTCCAGGTGATCGGTGGCGATTCCAACGAGTTCGAGGAGTTCAGAAACCCGCTCATTGATCTTATTCTTCGGAAAAGATGGTTCGTGTTTAAGGATCGCTTCACCAATTTGGTCCCCGACTGTCCGCACGGGGTTGAGTGCATTCATTGCACCTTGAAAGACTATGGAGATATTGCTCCAACGAACTTTATTGATCTCTTCTTCATCCATCACGGTCAGGTCATTGCCGTTGAAAAAAACATTGCCATTCACGATCTGTCCTGCTGAAGGGAGCAGCTTCAACAATGCCAGCATCAAGGTGGTCTTACCGCAGCCGCTCTCCCCCACCAAACCAATAAGTTCGCCCTCTTTCAAAGTGAAACTCACGTTTTCAACTGCACGTGCAGGGGCTTTACCTTCACCTACATAATGAATGGATAAATTCTGGACATCGAGCAATACGTCTTTTTGGATAGGCTTCGCCCCCGCCTCTTTTTGGACAGCAGGCCTGCTTGGCATTAAATGGTGGGTATCCAGCCGAGGGTTGAGGACTTGTTCCAAGCCCTGCCCAAGCAAGGTCAACGAGAGGACGACCCATACAATACCAAAGCCTGGCACCACTAATGCCCACCATGCTCCGACAGACATGGCTCCACGTCCAAACGCGAAGTTGAGCATTTGCCCCCAAGAGGGTGCAGATGGGTCACCCAGACCAATGAATGAAAGGGTGCTTTCATTCAAAATTGCCAACGAGATGGCAAGAACCGCTTGAACCACAAGAATGGGTAATACCAACGGCAAAATATGTTGAATGAGAATGTGTAGTTTGCTGGCACCAATGGCACGGGCGCGCAAAACAAATTTACGAGATTTCACAGCCAAGGTCTGCGAGCGGACGACACGTGCGGTTGTCGTCCAGCCGAGGATGCCGATAACGAAGATGATGTTCCAGAGTGAGGGTTTTGTCAGCGCAACGATGACCACGGTCAAGGGCAGGTCTGGGATGACGAGCATGATGTCGGTAAAACGCATCAGGAAGTTTTCCCAACGTCCGCCGAAAAAGCCGGCGACCAAGCCGAACACACCGCCGATGACTATGGAGATGAATGCAGCAAAGAAGCCAACAGTCAACGAGACGCGAGCGCCGTAGATAAAATTCGTTAGCACATCCTGCCCGGCATCATCCGTGCCAAACCAATGAGCGGCGCTCGGTGGCTGGTAAATATCACCAATTCCCACTGAAGTGGTTGCACCTTGTTCGTAGGGCGCAATGAGCGGAGCAAAGACCGCAACCAATATGGCAATGATCAGCATCCAGAAACCGATGAGCCCAGTCCGGCTGCGGCTAAAGGAACGCCAAAAGGAAAGCAGACCAGATACAGGTCGGGAAGGAACCGTGGGAGGTTGTGAGGTTGTTATCTGCATTGGGTCACTCCACACGCACGCGCGGGTCAAGATAGTTATATGTCAAGTCTGCAAGCAGGTTCGCCAAAATGACCGTTACAGCGATCAAAAGGAATGCACCTTGCAGCATCGGAAAATCACGGCGGACAACGGCTTCGTAAATGGCACTTCCCAGCCCTGGCCACGAGAATACCGATTCGATCTGAATAACGCCTGCCACGGTAAAACCAAGATTGATGGCAATGACAGTGACCAGCGGCAGCATTGCATTCTTCAAGGCATGATCACGCAAGATCTGAACCGTGTTCAAGCCTTTAGCTTTGGCGGTTAGTATGTAGTCTTCAGAAAGCACGTCCAATAAACTGGAACGCATAATGAGGGTGTATTCGCCCATATATACAATGGTGTATGTAAGGGTGGGCAAGAGCATGTGCCTGGCAATGTCACCCCATTGTTGCAAAAGAGGATATGAACTCATGCCAGGGGTTGCTTTGCCTGCCACGGGCAAACCGATCGTGCTACCCCAGAATAACAAAAGAATGGCAAGCCAAAAAGTTGGCAAACTCCACGCAACTAGGCTTGCGCCGACTGCGGTGTAATCAACCTTGGTACGTGCCCGCCAAGCTGCAAAAATTCCCAATGTCACACCAAAAATTATTGATAGGATCTGCCCCGCTCCTATCAATAATACTGTGTTCCATAACCGTTCACCAAGAATATCTACCACCGGGCGGTTGGTGTGATAACTGTATCCCATTTCGCCTTGAAGGAGATTTCGTACATAAATAAAGAACTGCGTCTCCATTGGGTTGACCGTGCAACTGCCAAACTCAACCGGGTTCAAGGTTTCAAAACAGTTGATGACGGGTTTGTCTAACCCAAAACGGACGCGGAGTGCCTCGATCGCATCTTTGTTCAAGCGTGGGTCACGAATACCGGCACGCGCAGGGTCGCCCGGTAGAACGCGGAATAGGAAAAAATTCAGGATAATGACAAAGAATATTGTAAAAACAGACCAGGCTGCTTTTCGGAGAATGGCTCGAGTGCGATCCAAGGGTCACTGCTCTCTCGAACTCTGCCCTGCATGCTTGATGATAGTATGCAGGGCAGAGTTATTCATATAAGATTTGACTTACTTAACTGGCTCAATTACGACCAACGAGGTTACATCAGAAAGTTCCACTTTGGCTTGGTCTGTGATCCAGCCGGTAAAACGATCAGTGCGGAAGGCTTGAACGTTGGCATCATAGAACGGGATGATGTACACGACATCGTCATGAACGATCTTCTGCATTTCCCAAACGATCTCTTTGCGGGCTTCAAAGTTTAATTCCACTTGCTGTTGGGAGTAGAGTTCATCGTATTTGGGGTTGGAGTAACCCGTTTCGCTGGAACCTGTTGGCACGGCTTCGCTGGTGTATACATAGAGCAAAGCGCTTGGGTCAGGGTCTGATGCCCAACCCCAGATCATGATATCAAAATCAAATGCGGGGCAGCACTGGGCAGTGAGCGCATCGGGATCTACAGCCTGCGGTTCGAGGCTGATGCCGATCGCGCCCCACATTTCAGCAAGCAACTCAGACATGCGTGGCGCAGTGAGGCTATCGCTGGGCCAGTTCAAGCGGAAGGTTAACGGGCGAGAGCCATCTGGCATATCGCGGATGCCATCACCATCTGCATCCACATAGCCGGCATCATCCAGAATTTGATTGGCTTTTGCGGTGTCAAACTCATAGTCGGCGAGTGAGTCGTTGTACCAAACACCCAAACCATCGGGGATCAAGGTCAGACCGGGATTGCCAAGTCCGAGCAGGATCACATCGATCAATTTTTGCTTATCGGTAGCATGCGCCATCGCAAGGCGGACATTCCGATCGCGCAGAGCAGGGTGCCCAGTGCAGAGACCACCTTCTTCAGGACAATTTTCCGGGTCAACTTGATTAAAAATGATATCGGTCACGCCAGGAGAAAGCGGGGCACCCACAACGAGGTCGATATTTTCTTCCGCTTTCAAAGATTCAGCAGCTGTGTTTGGCATTTCAGTGACCATGTCCACTTGTCCGGTCTTGATCGCCTGAACAAGGGCATCCTGATTCTCAAATGTCTGGAAGATCACTTCATCCACTTTGGGTGGAGTTGAAAAGTGTTCCTTATTTGCTGTCAGCCGGACGAACTCGTTTTGAACATATTCCGCCATCTTGAACGGACCAGACCCGATCATTTCTGTATTTTCGTACTCAAGCTTATTCACACCTTCCCAAACATGCTTGGGCAAGACGTACAAAAAGACCAACTGGCTTTCAATATTCGGGATCGCTTCGGTAAGGGTCAGGATTACTTCATTATTTTCTGTGGCTTCAATGGTGTCGAAATAGGTTGTGTAATATCCGTTCAAGTATGGATATTCAGGCGTATCCTTGTATAAGTTATACGTCCAGGCAATGTCTTCCGCAGTCAATGGCTGTCCATCATGCCATTTAAGTCCATCACGGATCTTGAAGGTCCAAACCGTACCATCCTCCGAAACATTAGCACTTTCGGCAAGACTTAGGGTGAATGAACCATCCAAATTCAGATCATACATGGAATCATAGACCAGTTCAAAAACGGTATACGCTTCAGTTAGGATCGCCATGCCCGGATTAAGGGTATCTGGGCTGCCTGCCCAGCCCACACGCACAATTGCGGGTTCACCTGCTCCGCCTCCGCTGCATGCTGATACCAGTAGTGCGATCAGCACAAACAAGTACAACGCTTTCTGTTTCATCATTTCATCCTCCATTGACTAAGTTGGCGACAACAAACAAAATGCGCCATGGCAGAATCACAACATGGCGCATGAATTACCTAACTTCTCAGGGACAAGATGGGATTCCATCAGTCATCATACCTGAGATTAATTTTACTGTAATTTATGATTAATCGAAAGTTTAATTCTCAACCAAATGGCAGGCGACATGATGTCCAGGTCGTATCTCTCGCCATTCGGGCACTTCAGCTTTGCAGCGATCCACAGCGATCGGGCAGCGTGGATGGAAGCGGCAGCCAGAAGGAGGGTTGATGGGGCTGGGCACATCGCCACTTAGGATGACACGCTTGCGTTCCCGCTCCTTGCGTGGATCTGGAACTGGTACCGCAGACAACAAAGCCTTAGTATACGGGTGCAGCGGATTCTCATACAATTCATCACGCTCTGCCAGTTCGACCATCACACCCAAATACATAACAGCCACACGGTCGCAGATGTGACGTACCATGCTTAGGTCATGGGCTACGAACAAATAAGTGAGTCCCAGCTGGTCCTGCAATTTTTCAAGCAAGTTAACCACCTGCGCTTGAATGGAGACATCCAACGCAGAGATCGGCTCATCACAGACAATGAAGAGCGGCTCAGAAGCCAAGGCACGGGCGATCCCAATACGTTGTCTCTGCCCACCTGAAAATTCATGCGGGAAGCGGTTGATATGGCGGGCATTCAAACCGACCAATTCCAACAATTCCTTAACACGCTCGTCACGAGCTTTTTGGGTTGAGATCAATTTGTGAACGCGCAGTGGTTCACTTACGATTGAATTCACCGTCCAGCGTGGGTTCAATGAAGCATAAGGGTCTTGAAAGATCATTTGGGCTTTGCGACGCACTTTCATCAATTCACTGCCTCGCGATTCGTACACACTATGCCCGTCAATAATGGTCTTGCCTGATGTTGCTGGATATAACCCCAAAAGTGTGCGTCCAGCCGTTGTTTTGCCGCAACCGCTTTCACCGACCATACCCAAGGTCTCCCCGCGTTGGATGGTAAAGGAAATATTGTCCACAGCCCGAACAGCACCTACGACCCGCTCAATAAACATTCCCTTTCGAATCGGAAAATGTTTTGTGAGATTCTCTACTCGTACCAATGGTTCGGTCATCGCAAGGCTCCTGTTTTCACATCCACCCAGCAGGCAACTTTGTGTTTTGCTTCAATATCGACCAGTGCAGGGTTTTCAGTAATGCATTTTTCCTGAACGAACTCGCAACGCGGAGCGAAAGGACATCCCCGCGGCTCGACCAACAAATTGGGAGGCGAACCCTTGATGGATTTCAAACTCTGGTCACGGCGGCGGTCTGCACGCGGAAGAGCTTGCAACAAAGCCAGGGTGTACGGATGCAAGGTATTGTCGTAAAGCTCATCCACCAGTGCTTCTTCAACCACGTAGCCAGCATACATAACAAGAACACGGTCCGCCAACCCCGCAACCACACCAAGGTCATGCGTGATCCAGATCATTGCCATGCCAACGCTTTTCTTGAGATCTTTCACCAACTCAACGATCTGTGCCTGAATTGTGACGTCTAATGCGGTTGTTGGCTCATCTGCGATCAATAAGCTTGGTGTGCATGCCAAGGACATGGCGATCATCACACGCTGACGCATCCCACCGGAAAATTGATGAGGATAATCATCCAATCGTTTTTTGGGATCGGGAATGCCGACAAGTTCCAACAGGTTGACAGCTCGATCGCGGCATTGCTCAGGCGTCATAGGGGTATGAGTCCGTAAGGTCTCGGTCAACTGCCTGCCAACCGACAAAACCGGATTGAGGCTGGTCATGGGATCCTGAAAGATCATGGCGATCTCACGTCCGCGGATCTGTTCCATCGCCTCTTCATTTAATTTGAGCAGGTCGGTGTCTCGAAAGATCACTTCTCCGCCGACAATTTTTCCCGGCGGCATCTGGATCAATTTCAAGATGGACATCATCGTTACGGATTTTCCACATCCACTTTCACCTACAACAGCCAGCGTCTCACCTTCATTCAAACTGAAAGAGACACCATTGACAGCGTACACTGTCCCTTCCGGCGTGTTGAACTGAGTCTTGAGGTCTTTTACTTCAAGGAATTTGTGATCAGTATTCATTTGTCATTACACCGTTCGGCTGCGAGGATCAAGAGCATCGCGCAAACCATCACCAAGGAAGTTGATGCTCAGCACGATCAAAACAATGAACAAACCCGGAAATAGCCACATCCAATAGGCAGACTCGATATATCGATATGCATTTTCGAGCATATTGCCCCATGTTGCGGTTGGAGCACGTACACCCAAACCCAGAAAACTGACATAAGCTTCAAGAGAGATCGCACCAGCAACCCCAAGGGTGGCAGAGACCACGATCGGAGCAATGCTATTCGGCAAAATGTGCTTGAATATGATCTCCCAAGTTGGGGTTCCGGTAGCACGAGCGGCGAGGATAAATTCCCGTTCTTTGATAGAAAGGAATTCAGCGCGTACGATACGGGCAAGGTATGGCCAGCTCGTAAGCCCAATGATGAAGATGATCACGACCACACTGCCGCTAAATTCCCTGCCAAATAGATCAATATTTTTTATGTCACTCGAAAAGAATTTTGCCATCACGATCAACAAAAGCAATTGAGGCAGATTCAACATGGCTTCTGTAAAACGCATAAGGATGGCGTCGATTTTGCCGCCAAAATAGCCTGCGACCGCGCCAATGACAATTCCGATCATCACTTCTACAAATGCGGCGGTGATACCAATGAGGATCGAGATCTGTCCACCATAGATGGTACGAGCAAATAGGTCACGTCCAATGGTGTCCGTACCAAATGGATGCGCAGCACTGGGAGGCTGCAAACGTTCTTTTGTATTTGTAAAGTTGGCGTATTTTTCAGTGACGAAAAATGCCCCACCAAAAGAATAGATCACCAAAAGTATGAGAACGACCAATCCGGCGATCGCCATTTTGTGCCGCTTAAACCTTCGCCATGTGAGGTCACTTAGAGATAATGGTGGCGCCTCGATCTCAGCGATCAAGGTGGCTGGTTGATTGGAAGCCTGAGCTGGAGTAGACATGGCTTTCTCCTAATCAAATCGAATACGCGGATCGAGCCACGCGTAAACAATGTCTGTGAGAATTTGAAAAACAACGACCGAGATGGCGATCATCATGAGAATACCCATGACGACTGGTGTATCCCCGCGGTCGATTCCATCAATAAATAGCCTACCCATACCGGGCCAGGCAAATATTCGTTCCGTGACTACTGCGCCTCCTAACAAAAGAGGAAGGTCCAAACCTACCACAGTAACAATTGGTAGGGATGCATTCTTTAGCGCGTGAATGAATGTGATCTCGCGCCTGGGCAAACCCTTGGAACGTGCTGTACGGATGTAATCCTGCCCCAACACTTCAAGCATGGTGCTACGGATATAGCGACTGTATGCAGCAAAACTGATGAAGGAGATGCTAAAGACCGGCAGGATCATGTGGAGAATGATCTGAGCAGGTGTCTCACCAACCTTGGGGTCGAACATTCCCACCGTTGGCAGATATGGCAGCCCCCATCGTTTGAAGTTAACCGAGAAAATATACATCGTGGATAATGCGATAAAAAAGATCGGCATCGAATATCCAACAAAAAGAATACCAGTGAGAAGATTGTCAAAAAAAGAATATTGACGCAAAGCGGAGAAAACTCCCACTAGTAATGCGCCAAAAACAATAATAACTTCCGAAGTGAGCATGAGGATGAGGGTGTTTGGTAAACGTTCACCAATAACCTCCGTAACGGGACGGCCTGTTTGAACAATGGAGGTACCAAAATCTCCACGAAGTACACCGCGTCTGGTACCGTACGTTTCAGCGATGCCATCACCATCCAGATCGGTTTTCGCCCAGTCATTGCCTATAAGCCAATAGAGATATTGAATGTGAATGGGTTTATCCAGCCCCAATTGGCGGGTGAGGCGGGCACGATCCTCGGGTTTGGTGGGTGTACGTCCCCCCATTGTAGCCAAAGGATCAGTCGCATTCTGCATCAAGACAAATAGGATAAGGCTGACGAGAAGTAACAAAGGTATGGCTTGCAACAGGCGGCGGACAATGTACTTTGTCATAGGTTCACCTTCAAAAAGCAGGGGTTCTGCAATTTTATAACAGAACCCCTGCCAACTTAAGACTAACTCAAAATCTTACTCAGCAAGATCCCATTCCATGATGTTATAGAACGGGGTGGCACCGGAGAGCTTGACATTGGTAAGGCGAGAATTGACAGCCCAGATGTCAGGATCCCAGTAGATACCAATCCAGTACGCCTGATCGAAGATATGCTTGGAAATTTGGTGGAAGGTTGTTTCGCGGGCAGCGGCATCAACCTGGGAGCTTTCGGTGGTGAAGAGAGCTTCGAGGTCGGTATCGCAAACAGCCTGCCAGTTGCTTCCATCGGGTGCTTCATCGGTGGGGATCTGGTCGCAGAACCACTCGGAAGTGTGCGGGTCAGGGAAGTTAGCGGTGGTTGAGTATTCGAAGATATCCAACGAACCAGTCGCAGCAGGACCACCTTCAGCATAACCATCGAAGAAGTTTTCGGCGTTGATCAATTCAGTGCCAATGCCCACTTCGAGGAGTTGTTGTTGGAACACAGCCTGGATCTCCTTGCGGATTTCGCGAGTGGTGGTTCCATATTTCAGGACGAGTTCAACTCCATCCTTATCGCGGGTGCCATCGCCGTTGCTATCGGTCCAGCCGGCGGCATCGAGAAGTTCATTTGCCTTGGCAGGATCGTAGGGATACGGAGCAACAGAGGGATCAACAAACGGGGTGTTATCCCAGTAAGTTGCAGCCACGCCAGTGCGACCGAGCAAGAGGTCCGTGACGAGGGATTCGCGGTCGAGCGCATACGCAAGCGCCTGGCGAACGCCTTGATCCTTCAACGCAGGGTGACCCTTTTCGCCGAGGTTCAAGTACAAGCCTTCGTTATAACCAGAAAAGACGGTGAACATCTGTACGCCAGCTTCTTCAAGGGCGGGGATGTCGGAGTAAGCAATGAATGTGCCAAGGTCGCCTTCACCGGATTGAAGAGCAGCGATCTGTGAAGCATCGTCGGGCACGAAGCGGATGAAAATCTCATCCAACATGGGGCGTCCGAGCCAGTAGTTCTCATTGGCAACGAAACGAGCGAAGGAGCCGGCTTCCCATTCAGCGAAGTTGAATGGACCACAACCAACAGTCGGTGCGCGGTTGTATTCAGCTGCGTTCAAATTGCCTTCTGCCTCAAAGACGGGCTGGAGAACATGCTTCGGAATAATGCCTTTCCACAAAGTTGCAGCCCAAGGAGCGAAAGGTTCCTTGAAGGTCACCACAACGGTCTGAGGATCAGCAGCTACAACGCTTTCCATCTCATCGTAGGGGCTCTGCGAAGCCACAGTGTTGTTCGGGTCCATGTACATTTCGTAGGTGAATACGAAATCATCGGCTGTGATGGGCGTGCCATCAGACCAAACAATATCATCGCGAAGATTGAAGGTCAAAGTGCGTCCATCTTCGGAGATACCACCATTTTCAGTTGAGGGCAATTCAGTGACGAGGTTGGGCACAGGGGCGTTCTGATCGTCATAAGCCCAGGCGTAGCAGCTCCACATCTGATAGGTGATCGCGGTGAACCACTGATTCGTATAGAGCGGGTTCAGGTTGTCGAATTCCTGTGTGAAGATGAAGGTTGCGGTCTTATTGCCACCCTCTTCTGCACCTTCAGCGCCAGGTGCCTGAGTCGCTTCACCAGCGGCTTCTGTCCCCTCCGCCGGGGCTGAGCCACCACCACATGCTGCAAGCAGCAACGCGGCAATGACCATCATGAACAAAACTGACTTAAGGTTTTTCATGCTTTTCTTCTCCTTTGTGTTATTTGAAAACGTATGAACCGGTTTCACACGCTATTCACGAGTTAATTGAAGATTGGGTATATAAGCTTTGCGAGTTGGAATGTGATAAGAACAGCCTGGAGTTAAGACGTGGATTCTCAAGTTGCTGACGGCAGTAGGTCTGCCTTTTTCTGCTTCTGCGACATCGGTAGACTCCATCTCGCTTCCGTCTACAACGGTAATTGCTCCTGTTCCTACAACAGTAACCTTCGCCTCATCTTCAACAATTGCAGCAGTATTCTCATCGATCCCGATGCCTAACAACCTTGGGTTGGCCGCGATCATATATATCAATCGCCCTAGCCTGTCACGTTGACGAAAATGCTGGTCAAAGACGATTGTATCTGTTAATCCCAGACCAGGAGCGAATTGAGCAATTCCTTCGCGCGGAGTGGGTCCACCTTTGCCATATGCGATCATGGTTTTTGGCATCACAGCAGCTCCAGCACTTGTCCCAGAAATGATCACACCTCGACGATACGCATCCATAATAGCAGCTTCAACTCTTGTGCCACCAATGATCGCGGGAAGACGCATTTGCGTTCCTCCGGAAATAAAAATTCCGGTGGCGTTTTGGATGGTCTCCACATAGTCATTTGCCTGAGTTTCTACCCGTGATCGAAAATCCAAACTACGGGCAGAGTGCGCACCAAGACTCAGAAAATGGCGAGTGTAATAATCTGGAGTATCCTCCAAAACGGAGGGTTGTGGAAGGACCACAATATCCGCTTTTTCCCCTCCTGCAAGACGGATAAATTCCTTCGAGACGACTGGTGTCTTGTGGTTTTCGTTGCCACCGATCGGCATGAGAATGGTCATGAGTTTGCCTGTAGAAAAGAAACCAATTGTTGCTTCGTCGCGAGAATGTGATCACGCATAGCTTGCTCCGCCATGGAGGCATTATGCCCTTCCAACGCATCCATGATTGCTTGATGTTCCTGTCTGTCTGTATCATCACGGGCAGGCAAGGGATGAGAAGCTGTTGCAGCAAAATTCGCGATCAACATGGTGGGGAAAGCCGCCCACATTTGGTTCAATGTTCGAATTAGGTACTCATGTTTGCTAATAGTAAATATTGTTTTATGAAAGCTACGATTCAATTCACGGTATTTCAACACTGCTTCAGGTGCATCGTTTTCTTCCATTCCCGCCTGTAATTTTTTCAAACTTAACAACTCGCGTTCAGTAACAACTTGAGCAGAAAAAAATGCAGCCCGTCCTTCAAGGAAAGCACGGTGCTCGTATAGATCAACAATGTCATCAAGGGAAAATTGGATAACTCTTGCACCGCGATACGGGACATGCTCGATCAACCCCTCGTTGACAAGCTCATTCAACGCCTCTCGCACAGGCATTTGGCTGACGCCAAGCTCCTGGGCAAGACGTTCCTGCCGCAGCCATTCTCCTGGTTTATATTGACCTTCGAGAATGGCCGTGCGCATCTTGTCAGCGACAACGTTCCGCAATTGGCGATGGGTATCTGAATTCATAGTGTAGCTATTAATAGATACTGCCACTAGGTTGGGTTGAAGTCACAGACCCATTTTCTGCTGTGATCGAATATCCTACCCCGCCATTTCCGGTCCAGGTGGCAAAATTGAAAGTCCCTGAACCGCTAATGCGATAAACAGAAATGTTTCGATAAGTGAGATTTGTTCTAGGTAGACAAACTTCAGGCATGCCAGGTGTCTGAAGGAAGTATGCAGCTCCATTTCCAAGAATCGAGGCGCTTCCATCCGCTTCTACCACGACTGCAGTTTCTTCATCAATGCCCAAGCCTCTGGCCTGAGTCGCCCAACCATCATTTACAATGCGCGCAAGGAAGGTGGCAAGGCGTCCCATTCGATCACGGGTCACAAAGTGACTATCTGTAATGAGTCCATTCAAATGAGGAACGACCAGAAAATCACGCTCAAGGGTGATGCGGCGTCCAAATGGATTACCCAAGGCAGTGGAAGAATCTACTGTTCCATTTGCAGCAGAGAAGACAAATTCACCCAGGATAGCCAGACCTGCGCTTGTGCCACCAACCGGAACATTTTGTGCGATCAAATTGTGAATCGCATCTTCAACTGGAGTACCTTTCCAATAATCTACATAATTAGCCTGGTCACCACCAGCAATAAATAAAGCCTCAGCGTTATTGATCTTATCCAAAACAAAGGGATCACTTGCTCCGGTTCGTGATGTGATAATGATGGTTTCTACTGAATCAACAGTACCCAAGCTGTAAATATAGGGGTTGTAGGCATCTGTTCCTGCAGCACGAATCACCACAAAATCTCCCCCACCTGATTTATTGATCATCCATTGAAAAGCTGCATCTACATCTATGCCGCCACCCATTAGCACTGTTCCTGATTGGGTAGGAGTATTCACATCATTTGAATTCCCTACTAAATAGTATTCATACTGTTTTTTTCCTGCAAGGACTGGGTTGGGGGTTATGAGGGAAATGATAACTGTGAACAAAAAAGTCAATCTGAATAACTGAGATACTGGCTTCATTTTGTGCTCCTTTGGCAAGTAGGCAAGATGGGCAAGTCGTAAAACAGATTAGATATAATATCTAAGTCAGGATACATGTTTTTTTGTTTGAAGTCAATAGGAAATTGAAATATTAAGAATGAAATTATTGGCTATGCGAAACTTTAAATGAACCAACTAGATACTCGAGGCAGCATTTGTCACATTTGCAATTTTTAAGAGTACATATCCATTTAAGTTTGATCAAAAAATTCAATGGATCCTAATCCCACTCACCTCCCCTATCATAGGAAATAAGACAATTAAGAACAATTATTAATAGAATAACCTATTAATGACTACGCGCAAATTCAAGCCGTACTGACTAATGCCTTACTTTTCTGGTTCTTCAACTGCAAAAAAGTAAGCTAAATGGCAAAACTCTTTTTTACCAACTGTCAAATTAAAGAAAGTTTGATACTCACCAGCTTTTTTAGGTGCTATAAACGATGCTCTTACCCAGATCTCACCGCCAGGGGACACACTTTTTGGAAAGTCCTGAATTTTTGTCTCTTCATGGCGATACCCACCTGCATAAACCATGTCAACACTATTATATGGCCAGCTTTTATTTCCACTATTGAACAACATCCATTGAACTGTAAAATGTGCCTGTGGCTTAAATACTGTATTTCGCGGTGGGGTAACGCCAAACCAAACACAAGTCCAATCCTTTCCCGACATTTTTCTGGGATCTTCATAGCCTTTCTTAGTTTTATCTTCCTCTCCACCCTCATCATCTTCAACAACTGCTTTTCCACCAGGCGTTTGAATGGTGCCCACAGTGGGAGGAAATGTATAAGTTGGAATCGGGGTTAGGGTTGGAAGTGCCCAAAGAAATGTTGGTGTAAAAGTTGGAGTAATCGAAGGCGTAAATGTTGGCTTGGGTGTGAAGGTAACTGTAGGTTCCTTCAAGGCAGTTTGTGTCTGCGCAACTGCGGCTGTTTGCGCAATAGTAGTTCCAAGCAAATTTGGGTCAAATGTTGGCAAAGGGGCAACAGAAGGTGCGCTGGGCAAGGCACACGCCAGCATAACAACAAGTAGCACTGCAAGGGAAAGAGATTTACGCACGTGAACTCCTGCCT
>VFQT010002838.1_pt1 | contig 16859 bp, 17 predicted proteins | sample 3512381 | NCBI WGS metagenome assembly VFQT01 (sample SAMN10412376, study PRJNA504923) | tailings metagenome | isolation source: Relicate 2 Philex TSF3 active mining site | place: Philippines: Tuba, Benguet | collected 2017-08-29
GTAATTCTTAAATTCCCAGACGAAATGAGCGTATATCCAGGACACGGTCCAAGTACCACAATTGGAGATGAACGAATAAAGAACCCATACCTGCAAGACTTAAGATAAGTAACTTAGGAGATTAGATTTAGATGGCTGGATTATTTCAAGCACCTAAAGGTGTTCCGGATTATTTTCCTCCTAGATCAAATTCATTTTTAAAAGTACAAGAAGTAATTGGCAGAAGTGCTGCGTTAGCAGGTTACGGCTATGTTGAGTTACCAATTTTTGAAGATGTAAATCTATTTGTTAGAGGAATTGGTGAATCAACAGATGTTGTAAGTAAAGAGATGTATGTGTTTGAAGATAGAGGTGAAAGGCGATTAGCTTTAAGACCAGAAGGTACTGCCGGTGTAGTTCGGTTAGTAATTGAAAATGGATTAGATAAAGGTCAACTTCCTGTAAAACTTTGGTACAAGGGACCATTCTTTAGAGCAGAAAGACCACAACATGGCAGATATCGCCAACTGCAACAAGTTGGAATTGAAGCGATTGGTGCACCAGATCCAGCTTTAGATGTGGAAGTAATAAGTGTGGCAGATGATGCATTCAAAACTTTGGGTTTAAAAAAGTTTAAATTACTTTTAACTTCATTAGGATGTTCAACTTGTAGACCAAATTATCGAGAAAAACTTTTAACCTTTTTATCAAATTTGGATTTAGATGAAGAAACAAAATCGAGAGCAAAAGTAAATCCACTTAGAGTTTTGGACGATAAAAGAGAAGAAGTTAAAAAGCAGTTAGCCAACGCACCGTTGATGATAAATGAATTATGTGGCGAATGCAGTCAATATCACCAAGAAGTAGAAAATTTATTAAGAAAAAATGACGTTGAGTTTATTCCAAGTCCTAAATTAGTGAGAGGACTTGATTACTACACCAAAACCACTTTTGAGTTTGACCATCCTGATTTAGGTGCTCAATCTGGAATTGGCGGGGGAGGTCGATATGACGGTTTAATGGCAAGACTGGGTGGATCTGATTTAAGTGGAATTGGTTTTGGAATCGGCACCGATAGAACTTTGATGGCTTGCGAAGCAGAAAATATTAAACTTGTGCAGGAAAATTTAGTAGATGTATTTTTAGTTCCAATTGGTCAAAATGCGCAAAACCTGTCCGTCTCCTTACTGAAAAGTTTAAGAAGTTCAAACATTGCAAGTGATATGTCTTATGGAGATAAAGGTCTGAAAGGCGCTATGAAGGCAGCAGATAAAAGCGGTGCTCGATTTGCAGTGGTTTTAGGGGATGAGGAAGTTTCAAAAGCTCAAGTTCAGATCAAGGATTTATCAAATTCTTCTCAAGTTCAAGTTTCAATAGGCGACATGGTTAGTCATCTAACTAAGGCCTTACGACAGAATTAGAAGTCTTAGTAATCAAAAACCAGTTAAGTTGTTGACTTGAAAAGGAACAATCTGTGTTAAGAACACATGTGGCAGATGCTCTTCGGGCAATTGATGCTGAAGTTAAGGTGACTTTGGCTGGCTGGGTTGGAAATAGAAGAGATCACGGTGGCGTTGCCTTTATTGATTTAAGAGATGCTTCAGGAATAGTTCAAGTCGTTGTACATGACGAAAAGTTAGCTCACGATTTAAAACCAGAAACCTGCGTTCAAATTAAAGGCCAGGTAAAACTAAGACCAAAAGGAAATGAAAACAAAGATTTACCAACGGGTGACGTTGAAGTGTTTGCACAGGAAGTAAATGTTTTATCTCAATCTGCAGCGCTGCCATTCCAAATCGATAAAGATATAGATGTAAATGAGGAAACAAGACTTAAGTATCGATATTTAGATTTAAGAAGACCATTTGGTCCAGGAAATGCGTTAAGGATCAGAAGTAAAGTTAGTCAATATGCTCGCGACGTTTTATTGAATCATGATTTTATTGAAGTTGAAACACCAACTTTAACGAGATCTACTCCAGAAGGTGCCAGAGATTTTTTGGTTCCAGTTAGATTGCAACCTGGATCTTGGTATGCGTTGCCACAATCCCCACAATTATTTAAGCAACTTTTAATGGTTGGCGGATTAGAAAAGTATTTCCAAATCGCCCGTTGCTATAGAGATGAAGACTTTAGGGCAGATCGTCAACCTGAATTCACCCAACTTGATATTGAAATGTCATTTGCAGATCAAGAAGATGTCATTGCTGTTGGTGAAATGGTTATCAAAACTTTATGGCGAGAAATCCTCGGACATGAAATTGGTGTAATTCCTCGAATTACTTATCACGAAGCAATGAATAAATATGGTTCAGATAAACCAGATTTAAGATTTGATTTGCCATTAATTGATTTGACTCAATATTTTAAAAACACACCATTTAGAGTTTTTCAAGCTGAACATGTAGGTGCAGTAGTCATGCCAGGTGGAGCATCAACTCCACGTAAACAGTTTGATGCATGGCAAGAATGGGCAAAACAACGTGGCGCTAAAGGTCTTGCTTATGCCGTATTCAACACCGATGGAGAAATTGCTGGACCAGTTGCAAAAAATTTAAGCGATGAAGAAAGAAATGGTTTATTAAATGTTACCGGTGCAAAATTAGGAGACGCAGTATTTTTTGCGGCAGGAACAAAAAATGAAAGTTTATCTTTGCTCGGTGCTGCAAGAATAGAAATTGCCCAAAAATTAAATTTAATAAATGAAAAAGAATGGAATTTTGTTTGGGTTGTTGATGCACCAATGTTTGAAAAAGTTCAAAACGATAAAGGTGAAGATGTATGGACTGCTGTGCATCATCCATTCACATCTCCAAATTCAGAATCTTTGAAAACTTTTGCAGCAGATCCTGGAAATGCTTTAGCTTGGGCTTATGACTTAGTACTTAATGGAAATGAAATCGGTGGCGGATCTGTACGTATCCATAGAGCAGACATTCAAAAAGAAGTATTTAAAATTTTAGGAATAAGCGAACAAGAAGCTTCAGAAAAATTTGGCTTTTTATTAGAAGCATTTAAATATGGACCACCTCCTCATGCAGGAATAGCTTTTGGTTGGGATCGAGTGGTGATGCTTTTAACAAATTCATTAAGTATTCGTGATGTGATTGCATTTCCAAAAAGTGGTGGAGGTCAAGATCCACTCACAGGAGCCCCCACTCCAATTACACCTGCTCAAAGAAAAGAAGCAGGCGTTGACTTTAAACCAGAAAAATAAACATGGACGATGCGCTTTTTGAGGCAGATCCAATAGAAGTTCCTGCAAACAATAAAACTGTTAAAGCACCACTTGCCGCAAGAATGCGTCCTAATAATTTAGACGAAGTTGTCGGTCAAGCAAATATTACAAAAAAAGATTCGCCATTAAGAGCATTGCTAAATCCAGGTGATGAAAACAAATTAGCAACCACATCATTAATTTTGTGGGGACCTCCTGGAAGTGGTAAAACAACATTGGCACACGTCGTATCAAACGTGACAGGGAGATCTTTTGTAGAGCTTTCTGCAACATCTAGTGGAGTAAAAGAAGTTAGAGAAGTAATTGATTTAGCTAGAAGAAGATTTGCCAAAGGTGTAGGAACTGTTTTATTTATTGACGAAATCCACAGGTTTTCTAAATCACAACAAGATTCTCTTCTAGCAGGTGTCGAAGAGGGCTGGGTGACATTAGTTGCTGCGACAACTGAGAATCCCTCAGTCTCAATTAATTCAGCATTAATGAGTAGATCTTTAGTGTTGCCTTTAAGTCCGCTCTCAGACGAAGACATAAAAGAGTTAATTTATCGTGCTATAAAAAGTGAGAAAGGTTTAAATAACCAATACTCAATTGAAGATTTAGCTGTAGAACATATTTCAAAATCAAGTGCTGGAGACGCAAGAAGAGCACTTATTTCTTTAGAAACTGCTGCATTAGTTTCAGAAAGTGAAAATAGAAATCTTATAACTATCAAAGATGCTGAAACTGCAGTCCAGCGTGCAGCCCTTAGATATGACAAAACAGGAGATGAGCACTACAACGTAATTAGTGCATTTATAAAAAGTGTCAGAGGTAGTGACGTTGATGCTGCTATTCATTACCTAGCGCGGATGGTGGAATCTGGAGAAGATCCAAAATTTATTGCAAGAAGATTAGTTATTCTGGCAAGTGAAGATATTGGCTTAGCAGATCCAAACGCGTTAACAATTGCAGTTTCTGCAATGCAAGCAAGTCAATTAGTAGGTTGGCCAGAAGCACGCATTATCTTGGCACAAGCTGCTACATATTTATCTTTAGCACCAAAATCTAACTCTGTTTATAACGCAATAAATGAGGCAATTGAAGATGTAAGAAAAGGTGACTCTGGACAAGTTCCAACCCATTTAAAAGATGGTTCGTTGAGTGCTTCAAGACAAACCGGAGCAGGAATTGGCTATAAATACGCACATGATTTTGATGAAGGTGTGGCAAGTCAGCAATATTTGCCCGATAACTTGAAGAATAAGACTTATTACAAACCAGGTAATCGTGGTGCAGAGCAGCGTTTTGGTGAATTGTGGGAAAGAATTCGCCAAGTACTAAGGTCTGTTAAGTAACTAAACAAAGCAGAGGATAACTAAATGGATTCGGCAGAAATAAGACGTAGGTTCTTAGATTTCTTCGAAAAAAATGGTCACACTGTCGTTCCATCTGCATCACTAATTGCAAATGATCCAACTTTACTTTTAGTAAACGCAGGAATGGTTCCATTTAAACCTTATTTTCTTGGTGAAGCTCCAGCTCCATATAAAAGAGCAACTTCGGTTCAAAAATGTGTAAGAACATTAGATATTGAAGAAGTTGGAAAAACTACTCGCCATGGATCTTTTTTTCAAATGGCAGGAAATTTTTCGTTTGGAGATTATTTCAAAGAAGGTGCAATAACACTGGCCTGGAAGTTATTAACTTCTTCAGTTGATGAAGGTGGTTATGGATTTGATCCGGAAAGATTGTGGGTCACAATTTATCTGGATGATGAAGAAGCATTTGAAATTTGGAAAAACAAAGTTGGATTACCTGAAAATAAAATTCAAAGACGAGGAATGGCAGATAACTATTGGTCCATGGGTGTGCCGGGACCATGTGGACCATGTTCAGAAATTTATTTCGATAGAGGACCTTCTTATGGAAAAGAAGGTGGCCCAATTGCCGATGAAGAAAGATATTTAGAAGTTTGGAATTTGGTTTTTATGCAATACAACCGAGGTGAAGGCGGAAACAAGGAAAAATTTCCGATATTAGGTGAATTGCCTGCTAAAAATATTGATACAGGTATGGGTCTTGAAAGAATGGCAGCAATTTTGCAAGGTGTTGACAATATTTACGAAATTGATACGACAAAAATTATTTTAGATAAAGCAACTGAAATTGTTGGTATTAAGTATGGTCAAGATTTGAGTTCAGATGTAAGACTTCGCGTTGTAGCTGATCACACCAGAACTGCAGCTTTCTTAATTGCAGATGGAGTTATTCCGGGTAATGAAGGAAGAGGTTATGTTCTTCGTCGCATGATGAGAAGAGTTATTCGAAATATGAGAATTCTTGGTGCCGATAAACCTGTAATTAAGGAATTAATAGAGGCAAGCATTAAAGCAATGGGCCCACAATATCCTGAATTAAATAGTGATAAATCAAGAATTCTTGAAATAGCTATTGGAGAAGAAACTACATTTTCACAAACTTTGAAAACTGGTACTCAATTATTCGAGGACTCTTTAAACGAGCTTAAGAAAAAAAATTCCAAAACTTTATCGGGAGACAAAGTATTTGAATTACATGACACTTATGGATTTCCTTTTGATTTAACACTTGAAATGGCATCAGAAAATAACGTCGAAATAGATGCTGAAGGTTTCAAAAAATTAATGCAAGAGCAAAAAAATCGCGCCAAAGCTGATGCAAAAGAAAGAAAACAAGGTTTGGCAGATTTACAACAATATAGAGCTTTGGCAGATCTTGCTGGAGTTACCAATTTTATCGGCTACAGCGAAACAAGTAGCGAAGTTAATTTAAAGGGTATTTTAAGTAATGGTGAAGTTGCAAAAAGTGCAAAAGAAGGAACAAATATTGAATTTGTTTTAGACAGAACACCTTTTTATGCAGAAGGTGGAGGACAATTAGCTGATGCTGGAAAAGTAATTTTGTCCAATGGTTGTGAAATTCTCGTTGAAGATGTGCAGCAGCCAGTTCCAGGTTTATTTGTACACCGAGGAATAGTTAAAAAAGGTGAAGCTGTAACAAACACAAGTGCTGTTGGTCATGTGGATCTATTAAGACGTAAAGCAATTTCCAGGGCCCACACCGCAACACATTTGATTCATAAAGCATTTAGAGAATTTTTAGGCGAAACTGCCACTCAACTTGGTAGTGAAAATTCTCCAGGAAGACTTCGTTTTGATTTTCCTTCACCAAAACCTGTTGATCAAAAAGTTTTATTTGATGTTGAACAAAGAGTAAATGAAGTTTTATTAAATGATCTTTCGGTTAGCGCTAATTTGATGAGCCAATCTGAAGCAAAAGCAATGGGGGCCATGGCTTTATTTGGTGAAAAATATGGAGATGTTGTTCGAGTCGTCAGTGTGGGGGATTGGGCGCACGAATTATGCGGTGGAACTCACGCAAGAAGATCTGCACAACTAGGTCTAGTTAAATTTTTAAGTGAATCAAGTATTGGTGCTGGAACAAGAAGAGTTGAAGCATTAGTAGGTACCGATGCATATCAATTTTTAGCACGGGAGCATCTAATTGTTTCTAATCTTCAAGAAATGTTAAAAGGTAAACCCGAAGAGCTCCCAGAGAAGATATCTAATTTAATGCAGAAAATAAAAGAAACCGAAAAGGAAATTGAGAAGTTTAGGAAGAACCAAATACTTGCAAATGTTTCAAAATATTTGCAACAAAGTCATGAGTTAAATGGAACTAAAATCATAAATTTCTTTGTCGAAGATGAAATTACTGCAGGGGATTTAAGAGATTTAGTAACAAATGTTAAAGGACAAGCAGGGACTAATCCAACAATAGTTATTGGTGGCTCTGTTTTAGAGGACAAAGTTAATGTAGTAGTTGCTGCTAATGAATCTGCCCAGAAATTGAACTTTAACGCTGGGAATATCTTGAAAAATATTTTGGCCAAATTAGATGGAAAAGGTGGAGGAAAAGCTGATCTTGCCCAAGGAGCTGGATCAAAAGTTTCTGAAGCTAAATCAATAATTCAAAATATCGACAGTTTAATTTAATTTATTATTGTGAGAAAAGGAATTCGATTAGCAATTGATTATGGCGATAAAAGAATTGGTATCGCTAAATCAGATATTGATGGTATTTTGACATTTCCTGTTGCAACATTAAAGAACTCTAAAGAAGTTTACTTTGAAATTTCTAACTTGATAACTGAAAATAAATGCATTGAAATATATATTGGTTTTCCCAAGCATCTTTCAGGGCAAAAAGGTAGAAGCGTTACCAAGGTTTTGAATTTTGCTTATAAGTTGTTCGAAAACACTGGTTTTTCTGATATCAGATTTATTGACGAAAGACTGACCACTTCCTCAGCACAATCGGTGTTGAGAGAAAGTGGACTCAAGGCTAAAGAGCAAAAGGGAATAATTGATCAACAAGCTGCCGTGGAAATATTAGAAATTGCGCTAGATTTTGAGAAGAGAAATAATAAAGTTCCTGGCGTATATTTTAAGGAGGTATAAAGTGCCTTCGATTTTGGATGATTTTAAACGTGAAGAAAAACCTTACAAATCTGATTTGCATCCAGCGCCTTATTTAAGAATTGGATTAATTATTTTCACTGTGCTTTTAGGCATCGTGATTTATTCCTTCATTCCAAGTGGAAGTGTAAAAATTCTTGATGGACCAGGAGGAACTGGTCCTGCTCAAGTCACAATTAAACCTGGAGCGTCATTAACTGAAATTGGAAAAGTTTTAGCCGATGCTGGAGTAGTTCGAAATTATGTTGAATTTGTAAGTGCAGCAGAAGATATTCCTCAATCAAGTGCAATTGGTCCAGGAAAATATAACTTACAAAAAAGTATGGGCGCAAAAGAAGCGATTTTTGCCTTACTTGATCCTGAAAATAAAGTTAGTATCAAAGTAGTAATCCCTGAAGGATCACGATCAAGTTATGTATTCGCAGCTGCTGCGCAAGCATTGGGTGTTTCAGTTGGCGATTTTGAAAGTATTGCAAAAGATCCAAAAGATTTAGGACTTCCTGAATATGCAAACAATAATGTAGAAGGTTTTCTATATCCTGCTACTTATCGCTTTGAAGAGGGAATAACTCCAAAACAAGTCTTGCAAGAAATGATAAAAAGATTTACCCAAGCGTCACAGGAACAGCAACTCGAAGCTACAGCTAAAGCAAATGGTTTAACTCCATATGAAGTGATAATCATTGCAAGCATTATTGAAAAAGAAGTTGCACCAATTGATCAGCCCAAAGCGGCAAGAACTATCTTGAATCGATTAGCAAAACCGATGAGACTGCAATTAGATAGCACTTTAAATTACGAGTTAAACTCAAACACAATAATTTTGACAAACGAGCAATTACAACAAGACTCTCCCTACAACACTTACACAAACGATGGACTACCTCCAGGACCTATCTCAAATCCATCAGAAGCAGCAATTAATGCTGTTTTAAACCCAGAAGATGGCGATTGGATTTATTGGGTAACTGTAAACCTTGATACCAAGGAAACAAAGTTTTCGAACAATAATGATCAATTTTTAAGAGATAAACAAGAATTCTTACGTTGGTATAACCAAAACAAATAATTATGAAACATGCAGGAGTTGCAGGCTATCCAATAGAACATTCATTGTCTCCAATTATTCACAAAGCAGGATATGAAGCATTAGGGCTTAACTGGAACTATGAAAAATATTTACTAAAAGAAGATGAATTAGAAAATTTTGTAAATAATAGAGATAAAGATTTTGTAGGACTTTCTCTAACGATGCCGTTAAAAGAAAAAGCATTAGAAATTTCAGATGTGATTACTGATTTAGCAAAAATGGTAAGAAGTGCAAATACGTTGATTTTTAAAGACGGAAAAATTTATTCTGGAAATACTGATGTTTACGGCATTGTTCATGCTTTGAAAACAAATAGAAAATTGGATTTGTCTAATCCTGCTGTTATTGGAAGTGGCGCTACGGCTAGGTCTGCTATTTATGCTTTAAAAAATTTAGGTGCACAAAATGTTATGTTGTGTGCCAGAAATTCATTAACTGTACAAGAAGTAAGCGATATTGCTATAAAAGTTGGAATTAGAAGCCAAATTATAAATTGGGAAGATTTAGCTAAAGCGATGAATGCATCAACTTTGATTTCAACTTTGCCAAGTAAAGCTATGGATAAATTCGCTGCGCTGGGTCCAGAAATTCCGGGAACCTTATTAGATATCGCTTATGACCCATGGCCATCAAAAGTTGCACTGGAATGGATCTTTCGAAGAGGATTTGTCGTCTCAGGATTAGAAATGCTTTTGCATCAAGCTTGCATGCAATTTGAATTAATGACGGGCTTAAAAGCCCCCATAGCGCAAATGAGGCAGGCACTATTTAAGAATTGAGGATCAGATGTTTTGGCAATATTTGGTCCTATTAAATACTTCTATATTTGCAATTATTCTTGGTGTTATAGATTTCAGAACTCAATTATTACCTAATAAATGGATTCTTAGTCTATTTTTTACAAATTCATTTTTATTAATATTCACAGATGGATTTAGCTTTTTTCGATTATTAAGAACTTTATTTCTCAGTTTAATAATTTTTACTTTTTATCTATTAATTTATTACTTATCAAAGAAAACATTTGGGTTGGGAGATGTCAAATATAGTTTTGTATTGAGTATGCCAATTATTTACTTTCTTGATATTTGGAGTGCTTTATCTTTGCACTTTTGGGCATTTTTAATGGGAGGATTATTTTCAATTTATTTAATTATTTTTAAATCTTTTAAGTCAAATCAAGCAATCGCGTTTGGACCCTTTATGTCACTTGCATTTTTATTATTTCTTGTGCTTAATTTCTAGGGGGATGAGTGACTCGTATCTTCAATAATGAAACAATAAATGTATGCTTCGTTGGTTAACTGCAGGTGAATCACATGGTCCTGCTCTGCTTGCCACAATCGATGGCCTACCTGCAGGAATTCAAATTACCTCTGAAGAAATACAAAATGAACTTGCCAGAAGAAGACTAGGTGTCGGTAGAGGAGCAAGACAAAAATTTGAAAAAGATGAATTAGAAATTTTAGGCGGAATTAGACATGGTGTATCAATGGGTGCACCAATTGCGTTAAAAATTAATAATTCAGAATGGCCAAAGTGGCAAGAAGTTATGTCTGCTGATCCAGTTGATGAAGCAATTCTTAAAGATTTAGCTAGAAATGCTCCACTAACAAAACCTCGACCAGGACATGCAGACTTGGTTGGAATGCAAAAATATGATTTTGATGATGCCCGACCAGTTTTAGAACGTGCAAGTGCTCGAGAAACAGCAGCCAGAGTTGCACTTGGTGCCGTTGTTAAAAAATTTTTAAAACAGATTTGTAATGTTGAAATTTTAAGTCATGTTGTTCAACTTGGCACTGTAAAAGCACCAAGTGATATTTATCCAGAACCTGGAAGCTTAGACAAAATTGATCAAGATCCTGCAAGATGTTTTGATGAGGAAACAAGCAAGAAAATGCAAGATGAAGTGGAATCTGCACATAAAGATGGCGACACTTTAGGTGGCGTGGTTGAAGTATTGGTTTATAACTTGCCACCAGGTCTTGGTTCATATGTGCAACACGATCGAAAAATTGATGCCAAACTTGCGCAAGCATTAATGAGTATTCAAGCCATTAAAGGTGTTGAAATCGGTGATGGCTTTACAACTGCTTCAAGAAGAGGTTCCAAGGCACATGATGAAATTGTCAAAACTGAAAGTGGTATCAAACGTTTAACTCACCGCGCTGGTGGCACAGAAGGTGGAATGACCACTGGTGAATTGTTAAGAGTTAGAGCGGCGATGAAACCAATCTCGACTGTTCCAAAAGCTTTACAAACTATTGATACTAAAACTGGCGAAGTTGCTAAAGCACATAATCAAAGATCAGATGTGTGCGCTGTACCAGCAGCTGGTGTTATCGCAGAATCAATGGTGGCTTTAGTTTTAGCTGAAGCGTTCTTGGAAAAATTTGGTGGGGACAGTGTTAACGAAACCACGAGAAATATTAAGAACTACTTAGATAATTTAAAGGTTTACTAATTATGTCTCCCCAGTTAATTTTTGTGGGAGCTCCCGGATCAGGGAAAACGACCATTGGTAAAAAAGTTTCCGAAAAATTAGGTATCGAGTTTATTGATGTTGACCATGAAATTGAGATGGATGAAAAAATAAGCATTTCAGAAATTTTCATTCAAAGAGGCGAAGATTACTTTAGAAAATTAGAAAAAGAGAAAATTGCTCAATTACTAAATAGTTTTGATGGAGTGCTTTCTCTTGGTGGAGGAGCGGTTTTAAATCAAGAAACAAGACAAGCTCTTTCGATTTCGCCAGTAGTATGGCTAAAAGTCTCTGCGCAAGAAGCAAGTAGTCGTGTGGGGCTTGCTGCATCGCGACCAGTTTTGATGGGAAATGTTAGATCTAAGTTAGTGAAACTATTAGAAGAACGTACGTCTTTATACGAGGAAGTGGCAGACTGGCAAATTGACACCACTGATAAAGAAATTGATGAGGTAGTGAATGAAGTTTTATTGCAAACAAGTGAGGTTAATTAAATGAGTTTGCATAAATCAATAACTGTAAATGCCGATGAAAAATATTCAGTACAAATTGGATTTGATTTATTAGATAATTTGAATGAAAATCTACCTCAGAATGTTGATAAAGTTGCCTTAATTTATCCAAAAGAAGTTTCTAAAATCGCAAAAAAAATTCAAAAACAATTAACAAAACTTACCTTTAAGGTAATTGAAATTCAAATTCCAAGTTCTGAAAATGCAAAGAATTTAAAAATAGTTGAAAAATGTTGGGACATATTGGGTAAAAATAAATTCCTCAGAACTGATTTAATAATTGGAATTGGTGGCGGAGCAACAACCGACTTGGCTGGCTTTGTGGCGGCAACCTGGCTGAGAGGCATAAAATTCATCAGTGTGCCAACCACATTACTTGGAATGGTAGATGCTGCAGTTGGTGGAAAAACTGGAATAAATTCAAAATTCGGTAAAAATCTAATCGGCGCTTTCCATAATCCTTCATTTGTCCTATGTGACATTGAGAATTTAAAAACCTTAAAAAAACATGATTTCACAACTGGAATGGCTGAAGTTATTAAATGTGGCTTTATTCAGGATAAAAAAATTCTAGAAATAATAGAGAAGTATCCAAATGAATGTAAAAGTTATGATGGAATTGAAATCCCAGAATTGATTACTAGATCCATACAAGTAAAAGCAAATGTAGTTAGTAAAGATTTTAAAGAAACTTCCAGTTCGAAAACTGGTAGGGAAATTCTTAATTATGGTCACACTTTGGGGCATGCCATTGAAAAAATTGAAAATTATAAATGGAGACATGGCGATGCCGTATCGATAGGGATGATTTATGCAGCAGAACTTGCTTTTGCTCAAGGGCTTTTGAAAAATGATATTGTTCAAAAGCATCGAGAAATTGTAAATATTTTCAAATTACCTCTTAAGTACAAAAAGAAAAATTTTAAGAAACTAATCGAAATTATGGCAATTGATAAGAAATCAAGATCTGGCAAGTTAAGATTTGTAGTGTTAGAAGATATAGGAAAGCCAACTAGATTAGAAAACCCAACATTTAAAGTTTTGAATCAAGCATGGGAGAAGATTTCTAAATGAAAGTTCTAGTACTTAATGGACCAAACTTACAAAGACTTGGTACTCGTGAACCAGAAATTTATGGAACAGATACTTTCGAGGACTTGAAAAATTCTTGCATATCGTTTGGAAAAAGTTTAGATTTTGAAATTGATGTTAGACAAACTGATGATGAAGCGACCATTATTAAATGGCTCCATGAAGCAGCTGATGGAAAAATTCCGGTAATCATTAATCCTGCAGCTTTTACTCATTACAGTTATGCAATGAGAGATGCTGCAGCAATGCATACAGCACCTTTAATAGAAGTTCATATTTCTAACCCAAACTCACGAGAAGAATTTAGACATTTTTCAGTACTTGCTGGTGTTGCCGATGGCGCGATTGCTGGATTTGGAATTGAAAGTTACCACTTAGCCTTAACTGCATTAAAAAATAAAATTGATAATGCCTGATTTCTTAAATCGACGCAATAAACTTAGAAATATTTTTGCTCCAGAAGCTGAATGCGCTATTTTTTTTGATCCAATAAGTATTCGGTATTTAAGTGGATTTTCAGGTTCCAATGCAGCATTGATTGTAGGTAGAGAACTTAAAAATGATTTGTTACTTACTGATGAAAGATATACCGAAAGATCCAAGCTTGAAGCTTCTGATATTGAAATCAAGATTAATAGGGATTTTCTTAAAGTAATAGAAGATGTTTCAAAAAAACTAAACTTTAAAAAAGTCGCGATTGATCCTAAATTAATAAACTTAAACCTAGCTGATCATCTAAAAAATAATCTTAATTTTGAGTTGATTAAATTTAAGGATTTTTTGACTCCCTTAAGAATAATTAAGGATGAGTACGAAATTAAACAAATAAAAAAAGCATGTGCTATTACTGCTGACACCTTATGGTTTTTGATAAACGACTTAAGACCAGGTATGAATGAAAAACAGATTTCAAGACTTTTATTGGAAGGTTTTTTAAAGCGTGGGGCAGATGGATTAGCGTTTAATTCAATTGTGGCAAGTGGCGCAAATAGTGCTTCACCACATCATGAACCAACAAATCGAATTATCGAACGTGGAGACATGGTCACAATCGATTGTGGAGCATTAGTAAACGGATATCACGCTGACATGACTAGAACAATTTTTATTGGAACTTGTGCTGATTGGCAAAAAGAAATTTATGACTCAGTTATGAATGCTCAGGAGTTAGGTAGAAAAAAATTAAAAGTTGGAACAAGCGCTGAAGAAGTAGATTTAGAATGTCGAAATTACATCGAAAAAGCTAACTTCGGTTCATTTTTTGTGCATGGAACAGGGCATGGGGTTGGTTTAGAAATACATGAACCCATGTTTTTAGCAAAAGAGGTTAAGACTAAACTTTCAGTTGGAAATTGTTTAACCGTTGAACCAGGAATATATCTACCTGAAAAAGGTGGAGTAAGAATTGAAGACACTTGCTTGGTCACAGATGGTGAAGCAGAAGTATTAACCCCGGGATCTCACGAAATAATTTGTGTGGCATAACAAGTACTAAATAGGAGAAGTTAAACGTGGCGACGACAAATGATTTAAAGAATGGCATGGTTTTAAATATTGATGGTCAATTATGGAATGTGATTGATTTTCAACACGTAAAACCTGGCAAAGGTGGAGCATTCGTAAGAACAAAATTAAAAAATATCTTGAGCGGCAAGGTTGTTGATAGAACTTTTAACGCTGGGGTAAAAGTTGAAACAGCTCAAGTAGATAAAAGAGATATGCAATATTTGTATCGCGACGGCGATGGTTGGGTATTTATGGATACGTCAAGCTATGACCAAATTACAATCAGTAACTCAGTTGTGGGCGAGGCAGCAAATTACATGTTAGAAAATCAAGAAGTAATGGTTGCTATGCATGAAGGAAATCCACTTTATATTGAAATGCCAGCAAATGTGGAATTAACAATTGAATATACAGAACCAGGATTACAAGGTGATAGATCAAATGCCGGAAGTAAATCTGCAAAACTTGAAACAGGTTTTGAAATTCAAGTTCCACTATTCATAAATCAAGGAGAAAAAGTTCGAGTTGATACTCGTGACGGTTCTTATCTTGGTAGAGCTTAGTTTTTAAGTCAATGAGTGCCAGAAGTAAGGCAAGAAAGAGGGCACTTGATGCAATTTTTCAAGCGGATTTAATTAAAAGACCAATTTCTGTTCCAGAGGATCAGATAGATGTTGAAGACAAAAATTATTCAGAAATTTTGATTAAACAAATAAAAGAAAATCAATTCCAAATAGATGAATTAATATCACAATCATTGACTAATTGGACAATTGATCGAATACCTACTGTAGATCGAAATATTTTAAGAGTTGCAGTTTGTGAATTACTTTTCCAAAAAGAAGTTCCAGTTAGCGTGGTAATTAGTGAAGCAGTAAAACTTGCGGAGGACTTATCAACGGATGATTCAGCTGCTTTTGTTAATGGCACTTTAGCTAATTTAAGTAAAAAAATTTAAATTGTGCCCCGGGTGAGATTCGAACTCACACCGGTACGAGTTTGAGTCGTATGCCTCTGCCAGTTGGGCTACCGGGGCCTAAATTAAATCAATTTAACTATTTAACTCTACGACACATTGTTGGTAAAAACTTCGCTCGCCTAGGCTATAACCACAATTATGAGTACCAAATTAAGAGTTGTTGTCGCTGAAGATGAAGCTTTAATTCGTCTTGACTTAGTAGAGATGTTAAAAGAATCTGGTTATGAAGTAGTAGGTCAAGCAGGAGATGGAATTAAAGCAATTGAATTAACCGAAAGCATAAGTCCTGATTTAGTGATCATGGATATTAAAATGCCTAAACTTGATGGAATTTCTGCAGCAGAAAAAATTGCTACTAATCGATTATGTCCCGTTGTAATATTAACTGCATTTTCTCAGAAAGATTTAGTTGAAAAAGCTCGAGATGCGGGAGCTATGGCTTATTTAACCAAACCATTTACGATAGAAGATTTGATGCCTGCAATAGAACTTGCAGTCTCTAGATTTCAAGAGATTAAACAACTTGATAGTGAAATTAAAGACTTACAAGAACAATTGCGTGCCAGAAAAGCGATAGATCAAGCAAAGGCACTTTTGATGAAACATTTAAACTTGTCAGAGCCTCAAGCTTTTAAATGGATGCAAAAAACTGCAATGGATAAAAGACGTTCCATGATGGATGTGGCAAGTTTAGTGATTGAGGAATACAAGAATCGCTAATCAGCGGTTCCAAATAAGCGATCCCCGGCATCTCCAAGTCCAGGCACTATATACCCGTGTTCATTTAATTTTTCATCTAATCCAGCACAAACTACTTTTATATTGATATTGCTGCCAAATGATTCTTCAAGTTTTTTTATTCCTTCGGGCGCTGCTAAGAGACAAATTGCTACAACATCTTTTGCGCCACGTTCAATTAGTAATTTGATTGCAGCAACTAAAGTTCCACCTGTCGCAAGCATCGGATCTAATACAAATACTTGTCTATTTTTTATTTCTCCAGGAATTCTTTCTGCATAAGTTGAAGGTAATAAAGTTTCTTCATTTCTTACCATTCCCAAAAATCCAACTTCAGCACCTGGCAAAATTCTCATCATTCCATCTAACATTCCAAGTCCTGCTCTTAAAATTGGAACAACTAGTGGCTTTGGTTGAGCAATCTCATAACCTTTCGTCTTTGTTATTGGAGTTTCAACCGTTTTTTCTACAATATTTAAATTTCTAGTTGCTTCATAAGATAAAAGTGTGACTAATTCTTCAACTAAATGTCTAAAAATTAAGGAATCAGTATTTTTATCTCGCAAAAGAGTCAACTTGGCTGAGACCAGTGGATGGTCCAGGATTACTGTTTCCATGCAACAGACACTATCTATATGAGGCTCTTTTTGTGGGCTTTGTACCCATAAGTGTCAGGGGTCACATCCAAGTTTGAACACAAAATGAACCTCAGGTATCCTCAAAGGAAACACAGATTGATGTATG
>VFQT010002840.1_pt1 | contig 16844 bp, 15 predicted proteins | sample 3512381 | NCBI WGS metagenome assembly VFQT01 (sample SAMN10412376, study PRJNA504923) | tailings metagenome | isolation source: Relicate 2 Philex TSF3 active mining site | place: Philippines: Tuba, Benguet | collected 2017-08-29
GGTGTGCGATTCTGGAATCCAAGGCCCGCTTCCGGGCCGAAATGCGTCGACGCCGGCGCGAAGAGATCGCCGCGGCCCTCGCCGAGACGCAGCGCGCAGGACGTGATCCGACAGTGGATCTGAGTCCGCTGCTCGATGAAGCGCTACTCCAACTTCGGGAAGGGGACCGCATGGCACTGGTGCTCCGATTCCTGGAGGAACGAAGTTTTCGGGAAGTCGGAGCCGCACTGGGTGTGGACGAAAACGCCGCCCGCCAACGAGTGAATCGTGCCTTGTCCCGGATGACGGAGTTTTTCAGACGTCAGGGTGTTGCTCTACCGACGGCCGGGGGAGCCGCCTTACTCCATCAGGCGACCCTGTCGGCCCCGGTCGGACTCGCCTCGACCGCATCTGCAGCCGGCTTGGCGGTTGGTGGTCCCGCCTCCGGACTCGGTGTGGCACTGCTTTCCCTCATGAATCTGACCCAGACCCAGACCGCGCTGCTCTGCGGTGCCCTCGTTCTTCTGCCCCTCGGCTGGCAATCCTTCACGGTCGGCAAGGCTGAACGGGAGGTGGGATTCCTCCGTCGGGAATGGGCACGGTTTAACGATCAGTTGTCCGCCAACGAGCGGGAACTGGCCGACCTCGACCGCGCCTTGCTCCGACTCCGGAATGAAACCGCCGCTCAGCGCGTTGAAATGGCCCGTATCAAAGACGGGATTCCAAAACCCAAACCGGATTCCATGTCTCAAGGCCCGTATCGCTGGGATGACCGTTCTCCGCTGGTACGTCTCCCGAAGCGATTGCTTGCCGAAATCGGTACGCAAGGACCTGCCAACAATCAGGGCAAACTGTCCCCTGAAATCCGCGGCATCCTTCAACTCACCGATGCCGAGACCCTCAAGGTTCAGTCTGCGATCGACCGGTTCACGGCCGCCTACGGGAGATTGGTCCTCGAATTGGCCCGTCCTGTCGAACCGACTCAGAAAGAATTGGCGAGCCAAAGCCTCGATCAGCATCGGGGCTCCGGTTTTTGGGATCTGCCCGGACAATCACGCGATCAGGTGCTGGCCTTCGAAATACGGGGACTTCAGGAACCCGCCCGAGCCCTGCATCGGTCCCTGTTGGCCGAACTCGACACCCTCGTGGGCCTTGATCGGTTGAAGCTCCTCCAGAGTTCATGGAGGAACTGGATTTGCGCTCCGGCCGCGGGAAACGACATCAATTCACAACAATTGATCTTCACCGAAGACCATCGGTTCTACGCCTTCCCAAGAGGTTACTCTCCCGCCAATCCGACTGAACCACTGATCGGTTATGGGGTGGTGGTCTGGAATCACGGAAGTTTCGATGGCTTCTTCCCCTTGAGTGACATTCCCCAGTTTCTGCGACCGCTCATTCAACCGTTGCTGGATCCCGCCCTCCAGACGCCTCCACTACCCTCTGCGACATCGATTTCTGCCAAGCCATGAAACGAATTTTGATGCTCACTACCGCTCTCGTGTTGGGCGGCCTCGTTCTGCGGCGTAGCTCCAAGGAAACTCAACGCCTCCAAGCGACGTCGGAGCAGTTGAACGGACAGATCCTGACTGCGTCAAATCGACTGGATGGCGCCCAAATCCGAGCAGACTCGCTGCGCAAAAACCTCGGTCAACAAACGATCGAGAGCGATTCTACCGTCTCAGAACTCGCTGAGATGGGGCGGCGTCGATCGCAGAGTTCGGCCTCGGAGGAATTGGCTGACGCACATCCTCCGGCAGAGCTGCCTGCCTGGGCTCCTGATTCACCTCATGTCTGGGTCGATAAACGCCTCTTCCAAAGGCTATACCTGCACGTGTTCCTCCCTGATGGATCCCTCACGCCGATAGCGACGGAAATACTCGCGCTGGATGAACTGAAGGCGAACCAACTGAGCGAGACATTGAGGCGCATCGTCTCCGATCACCGGAGCCAGGAAACTATCCGGGCTAGGCTGGTGCAGGAGCACCTTCCGGATATCGCGCAAACCGAGGGAGAGAAATTCACCTTCAGGGTCGACCCTCCAACCGAGAGCTCCACCAACTTGAAAGCCGAGTTCGAGACCACTCTCAAAGAAAACTTGGGGACGCAACGCTGCCAACTCATTGCGGGATCGATCAGCAACGGGATGTCCGAAATCTTCGGGGTACAGCAGAGCAGGGGCAGGATCACGTCGTTCGTACGTCTGCCCGATGGGCAGTTCCGCATGGCCGAGGAAGGTGGCCGGATCCCGTGGGCAACTGGTCCCCTCGACATCAGGTCATTTGTCCCGAAGCACCTGCACTCCGTCATCCCGGCTGATTTCCTTCGGAACCCTGCAAAGCCTCCGGAACCCTGACGACCTCAAGGGTTAACCTGGATTTCTTCATGAAATTGCCGGTTTTCTGAAAGAATGGTCTCCCATCACCCGTATCCAATGGTGAGGACTCGGCCAAAGTTCCTAGTCGCCCCCGTAACCACCCCTATGAAAATCACACTCCCAATTGGATGCGTTCTGGTACTGGCAGTTGCCGGGTGCAAACGACAGGAACAGTCGAGCAGCTTGGAAGCTCCTGCGAACCAAAGCAGCGGGATATTCCCCGGGCAGTCCGCAGGTTCGCCCGCACCCACAGTTTCGGAGTGGGCCAAGATCAAGATTGATAGGACAGGTGCTGTATTTGTGAACAAGAAACAGATGACCGCTGATGAGTTCAAGACGGAGTGCGCTCGTCTCAAGAAGGTCAGTGGCGCTGCCGTGCTGTTCGTTGACGCTGCCAATCATGTGGCCAGCTCAGCTCAGGCTAACCTGATCCGCCACATCACGGATGCTGGAGTGCCAATGAAGTTGGCTTTGAAGGAAAGCGAGCTTGAATGACGAGGGCCAACAATAACCAGTGGAGTGCTGCGAAGCGGAGTGAAGGCTGTTGATCAACGACTGGTTGGGTCGGGATTCGTGGCAGTAACCACCGAGGATGGCGAAATTGTGTCAATCGGCCTAAATTGGAGCTGACAAAGTCATCAACCGAATGTTCTTCTGGTTTTTGACTAGCTCCTAGGAGTGCGGCCTTTTCCTATTGCACAATAGTTCGATTGTCCAGGGTACAGCAAAGTGACAAAGGAGGTGAAAGCTTGTCAGCACAACACCGGCCTGACCGGCAGACGTGAAGAAGAATAGTTCCTTTCGCCACTCCAAGAGCACGACGTAAGCAATCCAAGAGATACCAGGCACACCAGAAGCACCATGGCCTCTGAATGCACGGCGCGCATTCAGGACGAGCGACACAAGATCTACCGTGACGGCTGCAATCAAGAGGCCTATGTCGAAAACGGCCAACATCTGTTTTTTCCTATGATGCGTTGATGCATGGCTTGCAAGCGAAAAACAGTCGACGGATACATATTCTAAAAAACGTCACCCGTTCTCGGACAAACACTCTCTTCGCAAAGTCCGGGGAGGTGGACACATGTTCCACATCGACAGGTGACTGCTGGACCGAGGGGACATGAAAGGGGATTCGTGGCAGTAACCACCGACGCGACACTGTGTCCTGCTTGCTCAATTACGACCAGGGACTTGTACCTGATCAACCTTACCGAGATCGAGTGGACACTCCAACCGGTAAACCCCAGATCGACGAACCGACTGAACCTGAGGAATGAACATGAACTTGTCGGGAATCGATGATTCTCTTGAAAGAACCGACCACCATCTCCCGTATCCACTGAGAAAGATCCGTCTCACTGCTGCCCTGGTTATAGTCGTAACCACCGTACCGTTGGGTGCCTTGAATATGCGATAATGGCCGAATTCGCCTTCATCAATAGACGTGGTATTCGATTTTACGGTGGCCTGGCAGTTTCCGTAGCGATTGGTTATGTCGCCACGGTCGGGATGGTGCCTGCGATTTTGCGGCACACCGGAGACAGCGGGCGGCTGCAGTGGTTGGTTGCCGTACCGGGTGTCGTTGCGCTGCTTGAGGGATACATGTGGCCAGCTAAGGAGCTATCGCGTGTTCCATTCTTCAATTCAGTCTTTGAGCAATCGCATTCTGTTTGGTGGAAGTGGTTTGATCCACCCGACACCACCTTATGAGCACACCACTCAAGACAACCTCAGGCGCCACTACGGGCGGGCTACGTTTTTGGAGAATTCCAGGGGTAAGGATGCGTTTCGATTGCCGAAACAAATTTATTCTGCGTGAGCCACGAGCCTTTGGACGGTCAGAATCAATATGAAATTCCATTTCAACAAAAAATCCGGATTCACCCTGATTGAGTTGCTTACAACCGTAGCTGTCATCTGTGTTTTGGCCGCACTGCTGCTTCCAGCACTTTCAAGGGCGAGAAGCCAAGCTCAATCAACCGCCTGCAAGAATCGTCTGCATCAGATGGGTGTGGCGTTGCAAATGTATGTCCATGACAACGGAAACAAGTATCCCCATTATCTCGGGCCAGCTGGGGATGAACATGGCGATGAAACTCCAGACCGAGGGAAGGCCAAAGGCTTGGTTTATTGGTCGTCGAAATTGTCGCCCTATTACATGTCGATTTGGACTAATACCGCATACCATTGTCCCGGCTACAAAGGAATCATTCGAGGGCCATATAAGGACCAAATCAACCGCTTGGGCAGCTATGCCTACAATGTGCATGGAGTTCGTTCAGGTAAGACCTATAACGTATGGGGACTTGGTCCGATCAGTTTTTGGATGAAGACACCGACAACCTATGTCCCGGCTGTCTCAGAATCCGATGTGAAGGTTCCAAGCGAAATGCTAGCCATGGGGGACTCTCTGATGAAGGCTGGGGATGGCGCTGGAAGAGACTATTGGGAATGTAACCCCGCGACTTCTAGTGACCGGGCTGCCTTGCCTTACGCTTTACGGCACGGGAAATCTTACAATACACTCTTCTGTGACGGGCATGTGGCAGAGATGCTCCCTGAGGTCCTATTTGATCCTGCAAAGACTGCGGCGATGTGGAACAATGACCACGAACCTCACCCAGAAATATGGACCCCTTGAACAATGTGGCCTTACTTAAGCGAATCACCGAACTCATATTGGATGTCGTGCTCATGCTATCTATCATCGACCAAGTAGGGGGCCTCGGCCTCCAAAGGCCCTTGTGACACAATGTCTATCAAATGTGTCCCGTTTTCCAAAGGTCGAGTCTTGCCACTATCCGGGGTGGTGGACACATGTTCCATCTCGACAGGTGACGGTTGGACCAAGGGGATGGGGAAGGGGATTCGTGGCGGTAACCACCGACTCGACACTGTGTCCTGCTGGCTCAGGTACGACCCGGGAAGGGAACCGAGATCAAGCCGACCGACCGTCACCCATGTGTATCGAACCGGCGACACCCGGATCGTCAACCCACTGACCCAAGGGGGGGCGGTTCAACCTGAGACCTTTTACAGAATCGCCAGTTTTCTGAAAGAACAGGCCCGGATCTCACGTATCCCTCAAAAGCTAATCATCGATGGACTCCATACGAGGCAATCAACCCTGGAGGTTCGGCTTGAGGTACGGCCGCAGTGTCCACGGATCTGACAACCGTGCACAGCCGGCCGAATGGCGCGGAGCGCGGGGGCATTTATGACACAGAACCAAACGAAGGTGCTGGTGGCTTTAGCCCTGGCGTGCCTTGTGGGAACCGGGTTGTGGATGCAGCACCGGCGTTGGGATCGTTTACGCCAACAGCAGACCGATACGGCTGAGAGTCTGACGGCGGCAAACGCCGAGTTGGTGACTTTGAGGACGGCGTTGGAAAACGCCTCCAACCAATTGGCTCAGGTCGCTGCAGTCCCGGATGAAATGCTGCGGCTTCGGGGTGAAGTGGCGCGTTTACGTCGCGATGGCGGTCCACAGATTCAAGAGGGTCAATCTGTCTCCAAGAAACCAATTGATAATCACCAGGACCAACTTGTTGCCGCGAATGTGGTCCGTTCGACGATTCCACTGGGCAGGTCCGTGTTGACCGGTGGATGGATGGCCCCTTCAGGAAAACGGGTACTCGTTGTGGTCCAACCGACCGTGGTGAGGTTGCCCAGTCTCTCACCGGAGAGGAGTATGCAGGAGACGTTCGTGTCATTGAGGTCTAACAGTAAACTGTGTGTTTCTCCGAAGCGGGTCAGAGTTAGTGGGTCGATGACTGTTTGAGTCGGGATTCGTAGCAGTATCCGGGGAGGTGGACACATGTCTATCTCTACTAGTGACGGTTGGACCGAGGGGACAGGACAGGAAAAGGAATTCGTGGAAGCAACCGGTGAATCGGTGGGTCTCACAATATCGTTATTGCCGACAATTGCAGGAGCCTCAAGTGCTCCGGCACCATGATGACTGAGCATTCTGTCAGCGTCGTCCCCTGATGCAGTTAACTGCCAAACACCAACACCATTCACCTGTTTCCTAGAGCTTCTGTAAAATGACTTCCGAAGGTGCGCATCGACGAGGTTGGATGAGGTGGACGTGGGGCGGGGTCCTGGTGGCGTTGCTCGTGGTGATCATCGTGCGGGCCATGTTCGCTTCGGACTCTCCGGACGGGAAGGCGCGATCCGACTCAGCGGGACCATCGGCGGACGGTGCCGGTGAAGTTCAGAGCGCAGGTGGAACGGGTGTTCTTCAGTCAACACCCACTCCAAGAGGGGCCGACGGCGTGGCCGTGGGGTCTTTGGCAGAGTTGGAGGTGGCGGAGGCGCGTGGGGACTTCTTGGGAACGATGACGCCGGAGCAGGCGTGGCACTCAATAAGCCAGATTCGTGCCGAGCCGTTCCCCCCGGCGGTCTTGAATCATCTGACTACGATTCTGCCGCGACTGGCGTCGGAGCGAGATCGGATTTGGGCGGCTGTGATTTTGTATCGGTATGGACGAAAAGAGGGAATCGAATACTTGCGCAGGGTGGTGAAGGCGAACCCGGGTTCGCCAGAGGTGATTGAGGCGGCCACGGTCCTGGCCATGGCGAGGGATTTGGAGTCGGTGGATGTTTTGCGGGACTCGATGGGATCCTTGATTGGGAGGGAATTCGGGAACGCGGTCGCGCAATGGGCGCACCCGATGCTCTTGGACCGTGCGCGAACTTTGCTCAAGGAGGGAACCGTTCCATCGGGTTACTTGCTCATGGTCCTGGCCACTGCCGGAGCGAAGGATGCAGGTCCGGGGTTGTTGGCCTTGGGAATTCCCGAGACGGGCGTAGGCCCCAGAGACACGCTGTTCAACGCGGCCTTGGCACGGATAGGAGCTCGGGAAGCGAAGCCGGCGATGGATGGCCTCCGCCAATACCTAGACAAGGGCCAGCTTTCTGGTGGCTGGTGGTCAGAGAGCGCTCGATTGCTGGGACCAGATGCCACCCTGCCGTTGGTGCAGCAAGCCATCGAAAACTACAAGACATCTCGGCAGGCCTTTGGTGAAGCCTACGACAGTCATTTTCAGGGTGTTAGGGAGGGCACGCGTTCCATCTCCCAACTCCCTTCATATCCCAAGGACGCAGAGAGTCGTTTGCTGGAGGCACTCGATCTGGTTCGCGATTGGAATGCGACATCGACTGTGGACCCTCTTCTGCGTGCGTTGGCGGTGTCGGATCGCGGAGTTTCCATCATCAGTCTGAATCGTGAATTGATTCGAACCATTCTTCATCTGGAACCGGTGCAGGGGGCAGCGCGACTCGGCCAGTTGGGGGTCGGGGACAATGAACTGGCGATCGCCGCCCAATTGAACCGACTGAAACCGCTTCCCTATCTACTGCGACCGCGGCAAATGAAGGTGTCTTCAAGCCGCCGGACGTCGCCATGAACAGGCGGAAGGGACTTGTGGGGAGACGGAAATGCCGATGAGCGGGCACGGCAGACGGAGCCGGGAAGGTTTTCTATTCTGCACCGCTTTGGCAGTGGAGCGCACAGTCTGATCCGTAAGCTGTCAGGTGGAATGCCTTTGCAGATAGAGGCTCCCTCTGGACACGCAAGTGAGTGGCGCCTCTGGGATTGAACGAGATCTGCGGAGGTGATGGCCTATCCTTGAGATCTGTGCGCCTTCCACGTTTCGCTAGGCGCCCCGTGCCATGACTTCGACCAGATGATGCAGCTCCGCGTCGATGTCGGCCGGATCCGGCACCGTGTCGGCCACTTCGGCTCGGATGATCTGACGAAAACGCCGTCGCAGCCGATGCACGGCGACCTTCAAGGCACCGGGACTCAGCCCGGATGGTGTTGATCCCGCGGACTCATGATCTGTCGGCGAGGAAGCACCGAGCCAAGGCTTGAGGACCTCGAACAGGGAAGCTTTGCCGTCGGCCACATACTCCGCGGACAACCGATCGAGGCCGCGTCGCATGAGGTTGAACGCCCATTCACGATCGAAGGCGAGCGCGTCGTCGGATGTGTCGGCGGCGACCTGCAATCCGGGACCGTCCTCAGCAGGGTCGATGGACTCGGGTACAATGCCTCCACCTCGGCGAACCGATGCAATCCGAGCGCGTTGGTCCCTAAGGAAGTGACGCAAGGCTCCCAGTAGGTACGACCGGAACCGTCCCCGCGCCGGGTCCGCCGCCGCAAACCCGCTACCTGTCAAAACCCGGGAGAAGAATTCCTGCGCCAGTTCCCGAGCGGAGTCGGGATCACGTCCCTCGCGGCGCAGGAATCGAAGCACCGGCTCATAGTAGCTCGCACACAGGTCCGACAGGGCCGCCCGGGCTTCCGGGGTATTCCCACGAGCGGCCAGGACGAGGGTCCAGCGGGTCGGGGCGAATCCGCCCGAAGTGGCCGCTGCCGTGGCGCCCGCAGGGAATCCGGAGGGGGAGACCGGGGTCATGGGGCATCTCCTGCTCTGGGACCGGCGGCGGCCACGGCGGATTTCACCGCCGCCCGCGCGCGTTCCACGTCGTCGGCTGTCGCCCGACCCGCCCGGTGCTCCCCTTCCGTCCAGGCCAGCATGGCTCGGGCATGGTCCACGGTGGCCTGAGCCGCGGCGGCCGGATTCCGATCCAAGAACGCCCGGTAGAAACGCTCGCGGTACTCGGCGTCCAGGATCGCGTACCCACGGTCCGGGATCTCTCCTCTGGCCGCCCTAGCCTTAAGCCCCTGGAGTTGATCCCGGGCCACCTCCCATTCCTGCTCGCCTTCCTGCGGAGTCTTTGGGGAGGGCTGCGGCCTGAGGGAAGCTTCCAGGGTGACCCACCAGGCCACCGGTCCTTCAGGTCCAGGAACTGAACCCACCAACACAGGGGAAGAGCGGGGCGGGTTTTCCTGATCCAGAGCCAATACGAGGGGCGTTCCCAGCTCCGCAACCTCCCAGCGATTCGGCTGACCTTCAACCCATTGGGGGCGGCGCTGAAAGGTACCTCGAGATTCCATGACCGAGAGGGTCCACGACGGATCCGGGTCGCGCGGCGATCCCTCCGTATGGTTGTTCCATCGGATCTGCACATCGGTCTGTCGATCGGCGGATCCGTGGATCTCGAACGTCATGACTCCTTCGGGAACCGCGACACCGTCACGCCATAAACGCGCAGTCATGAGTCCCGAGAGACCTTTGGGAAGATGGAGCACCGCAGTGGGAGCGCTGTTCGATTCCGATCGAACACCCGGTGATAGCGTGGGTGCTGCATCAGGCTGATAACCAAGTGGGGGGCTGGCAGTGGGATATCGAACGCCGGGTTCCATAGGAGAGGACTCCGGTTCGTCCGAACTTGGATTCTGAGCCGACCGATTCCGACGCTCCATTTCCCGATCCCGCTCCACCATCCTTACGAAGACTCCGGAAAAGACCGCGAGAAACAGGAGAGTAAGTCCGCCATGGAGCCACCATTGGAACCTCGAGACACCGCCGTTCGTCGTCAGGCTCCCCTGGCCGCGGAGATGACGTGCCAAGAACCGAGGCAGGATCATTCCAGTGGCCACCACCGCAACTGGGACGGCCGCAGCCGCGAATGTGAGGGGGCGGGTGATCCCCAACCTCAGGCCTACGGCGAGAACCAGACCCACGGCGAGAACCCCCGCGATGGATTGGGCGAAGAAGGCGGGCCAGGCGCCCAGAGCGAACATCAACCGCCGTCGACCGGCTGCCGTGGTGGAACTTACACGAAAAGCAGGGACTTCGAATCCCGCGAGAAGAAGTCCGCCGAGGCCACAGACGATCGCCAGGATCAGAGTCGTGGAACTCACCAACGGTTCGGTCTGCGATACCGTCGAGCTGTAGCCCATTTTCAACGCCCACGGTAATGCGATAACGAGGCTCACCGCGACCAACCCGGTAGCCCAGTTCAAGCGGCGCGTGGATAAGGGTGTCGGGGGTGCCGCGGTTGGCTGAGAAAGGGGCTGCGGAGTCCCTGTCGGCGCAGGCCAGCGGGTCACATCCTCCACCTGGGTCTTCACTTCGCCGACGCTCTGCTGACGGAGTTCCCGTTCCTTGGCGAGCGCACGAAGAACGATGTCGTCGATCCGGGCATCGAGGGCCGATTTCAGCGAGGGTGCGGCAAAGCGTCCGAGCGGCAACTCACCGGTCAACAATTCGTAGAAGACCACGCCGAGCGAATAGACATCGGCCCGATGATCCACCCGGGACGGATCTTCGATCTGTTCCGGAGCCATGTAGTGAGGCGTACCCAAGCGGGCACCGTTCTCCGTGAGGGTGATGTCTCCGAGTGGGTCCCCGACCAACTTCGCGATGCCGAAGTCGGCGATTTTCACCCGGCCGGCGGTGTCCAGGAGGATGTTCTCCGGCTTGATGTCACGGTGCAGAACCCCGTGGTCATGAGCGAACTGGAGAGCCTCGCAGATCGGGGGTACGAGCGCCAAGGCCTGGGCCGGGGTCATCCGTGCATTGCGGAGTGCTTGTCGGAGGGTCACTCCATCGACGTATTCGAGGAGCAGGTAGCAGAACTCCCCGGCCTGACCGAAGTCATAGACAGCCACTATCCCCGGATGGTTGAGTCGGGCTAGCAGTCGGGCCTCGCGTTGGAAACGTTCAACGAAGGAGGGGTCACCGATCAGGTGTCGCGGCAGGATCTTCAAGGCCACCCATCGGTCCAGCGATCGCTGTCGGGCCTTGAACACCACGCCCATGCCTCCCGCTCCGAGGCGCTCCACCACTTCGAGCATCGGAAAGGCGGCTTGGACTTCATCAAGGCCGGGTTCCGAAGCGACGCCGCTCAATCCGAGAGGCTCCGAGGGCTGTGCGATCCCCTGGAGCACGCAGTGAGGGCAAAGCTCCCCGGGAGCATCCGACGGGATGGTTCGGCCGCATTGGGGGCAGCGGGGGGTGGGAAGCTGGGATCCGGTTTCCGGTTTCATGACACAGGCTTCCTGAGGACGATTTCGGTGACGGTTACTGGAAATATTCGATCGCGATCTGCCCGCGATGAGTAAGTGGCACTGCCGCCAGGTGTTCGACGCCTTTGGCTGCGGATCGCTCAACGCTATTCAGGTGATCCGCAGGAGGCCAGACCTGTGAGGGCTAGGCAACCAACCGGGTGGGTGCAGTGTGTCGTGCTGGCCCCAGTACGAGCAGGGAAGGTCTAACCAAACGACCCCGAACACTTTTTCTGTGCGGTTTTGCGGTCGGCGGGCATTGATAGGTGAACATGACCCAGGTAGCTAACATTCCGGCAGACTCCGAACTGCTCAGCAGTTATGTGGCGACCGGATCGGAAGGTGCCTTTGCCGAACTGGTCCACAGGCATCTCAACTTGGTCCATTCGGCTGCGTTACGACAGGTCCAAGGTGATGCGGCCGCCGCAGCCGATGTCGCACAGACGGTGTTCATCGAGTTGGCCCGTCAGGCTTCCGGTTTGACCCGACATCCCGCATTGATCGGATGGCTTTACACTACGACCCACCGAATGGCGGCTAGACACCTTCGGGATGGAATCCGACGTCAATGCCGCGAGCGGGACGCGCATGCCATGCGAGAGATTCAGCAACTTTCCGATCCGGAAATCGATTGGAGCCGCCTTGCACCGGTGCTCGACCGAGTGATGCATGAGTTGGCAGAAGCCGACCGGTTGGCCTTGCTGCTCCGCTACTTTGAGAAGCGTCCGTTCGTCGAGGTGGGCGCTCGGTTAGGAATCAATGAAAACGCCGCTCGCATGCGGGTGGATCGCGCCCTTGATCGGCTACGGGGGCACTTGGCTGACCGTGGAATCACCTCCACGGCCTCGGCTTTGTCCCTTGTTTTGAGTGGTCAGGCCATAATCGCGGCCCCGGCGGGACTCGGTCAAACCGTCGCAAGTGCTGCATTGGCTGCCGTCGCCATCAGCATTCCAACGTTCGGGTTCCTCTCCGTCATGACATCCACCAAAATCAAGGTCAGCGCGATCGTCGTGGGCTGCGCTCTGCTGGGCACCCTCGTCCTCGTACAACAGCAGAAACTGCAAAAACTCAGGACGGAGCAAGATGCCTTGCTGGAGCAACTGGCGGAGCAATCAGCCGCCCTCAGCAATGCCCAACAACTTGTGGGAGCGAAGGAAGCGGAACTTGAGGCGGCGCGAGGTTCAAATCAGGACTTGATGCGCCTTCGCGGTGAGGTGGCCCGCCTGCGAAGAGATCTCGCTCAACCAGCTGCGCGATCGAACTCGACCAACAAGCCCGCAATCAGATCAAGCCCGCCATTGATCACCAAGGTTCGCACGCAAGTCCCCGCGGGTTCGTCCATGGTCGTGGGTGGATGGAATTGGTCCGAGGGTCGTCGTACGTTGATGTTCTTGACTCCGGTAGTGGAAGAGGAAACCGGCGGAGAACGGGTCGTGCTTGTGCAGACCAAGCTCGCTCAGATTCCAGAGCTCATGTTGGCCGAATTCGGATTGGGCCGCTTCGCGACCAGCGACGACCCGGAGGCGCACGAGATGATGACCGCAGCGCGGGTTCAAGAACTGTTGGACCATGAGATCCAAACCAACGACAAGGCGGTGGTGATGAACGCCCAGGTGAGAATAGGTGATGGGCAAAAAATGAATCTGGGAATGGGTACGGAAAAACTTACGGAAGGCGTGATTATGGAAATCTCTCCCACTGTTCTACCAGACGGACAAATTGACCTCACGCTCGCAGGCAAGCAAAGGCCACCGCCGGACGCCAATGGGCGTTAAAACGGACAGTGGCTCGCGCGTTGCCGATGACAACGTTTTCCAAAGATCCAGTCGTGGCAATATCCAGGGTCGAGGACACAGGTTCGACCTCGATACGTGATGGATTGACCAAGGGGATGGGGAAGGAGATTCGTGGCGGTAACCACCGACTCGACACTGTGTCCTGCTGGCTCAGGTACGACCCGGGAAGGGAACCGAGATCAAGCCGACCGACCGTCACCCATGTGTATCGAACCGGCGACACCCGGATCGTCAACCCACTGACCCAAGGGGGGGCGGTTCAACCTGAGACCTTTTACAGAATCGCCAGTTTTCTGAAAGAACAGGCCCGGATCTCACGTATCCCTCAAAAGCTAATCATCGATGGACTCCATACGAGGCAATCAACCCTGGAGGTTCGGCTTGAGGTACGGCCGCAGTGTCCACGGATCTGACAACCGTGCACAGCCGGCCGAATGGCGCGGAGCGCGGGGGCATTTATGACACAGAACCAAACGAAGGTGCTGGTGGCTTTAGCCCTGGCGTGCCTTGTGGGAACCGGGTTGTGGATGCAGCACCGGCGTTGGGATCGTTTACGCCAACAGCAGACCGATACGGCTGAGAGTCTGACGGCGGCAAACGCCGAGTTGGTGACTTTGAGGACGGCGTTGGAAAACGCCTCCAACCAATTGGCTCAGGTCGCTGCAGTCCCGGATGAAATGCTGCGGCTTCGGGGTGAAGTGGCGCGTTTACGTCGCGATGGCGGTCCACAGATTCAAGAGGGTCAATCTGTCTCCAAGAAACCAATTGATAATCACCAGGACCAACTTGTTGCCGCGAATGTGGTCCGTTCGACGATTCCACTGGGCAGGTCCGTGTTGACCGGTGGATGGATGGCCCCTTCAGGAAAACGGGTGCTCGTTGTGGTCCAACCGACCGTGGACAACTCCGGCGAGGCGCCGGTGATCACCTTGAACGTCCACATGTTGGAGGGGGATGAGAAAAACTTTCGCAACAAAGGGTACAGCGATTTCCTCGGTCCTGTTACAGAGCAGCGATCTCAACGATTACTCACCGAGGCGGATTTGCAGACGTGGGTGAACAACGGCGATCCAGGTTTCACGCTGCACAACCTAAAACTGACTCTCAAAAGCGGACAACAGGGCGGTTTGCAACAGCTTTTCGAAACGACCGGTGGTGTTGGTGTGAGTCTCAATTTGGTTCCAAATCTTTCCGCCGATGGCAACAGCGTGCAGCTATTGCTGCTCTACGGAATGTGAGGAGTCAACGAAGTGGCTCTGCCGAATTGCCCACCGTCGTAGCAGTATCCGGGGAGGTGGAAACATGTTCCACATCGACAGGTGACGGTTGGATATGGGGGGGAAGGGGATTCGTGGCAGTAATCACCGGGGTTGTGGACACATGTTCGACCTCGTCAGGGTGTCCACCACCAAAAATCGATTGGGAGAAACAGGTTTGGGTTGAGGTTTGGTGGAGATGAGCGGAACGTACTGAAGAACACTCGAGAGAGCTCCGCTACAGCAGTCTATACATTGATTTTCGTTACATGAAGCAATATTTTATTAAATGCTCGATTGTAGCGACCGTCGCTGCTATTGGATATACGGCATCTTTCGTTGTTGTGCGTTTTGCAAAGCCAGAATTCGTCAATACTAACGATGGCCCAAAAGCAGCCTTCAAGAGCTTCTATTATCCACTTTGCTATATCAGCGCGAGTCGACCAATTTGGCATTCACGAGTTCGTGATGGTTGGCTTGAGATTCAGATAGATTGGATCAACCGAGGAAATGGATACCTATATTTTATTTGGGATGGGTATGAGGCCAGAGCTTCTTGTTCTGCGGACCTACATAATGTGAAGGAGCATGATGTCGTGCTCGCTCACTTCGGATACGAGTTGGTGACTTGGGATGATTTCTCCAGCCACCTTGTGCCTTACATCGATAAAGTGAAGCCGGCGAATCAGGGAGCGGCAATAGCGGCTTCTTCGCCGAGCGTTCGTTGATTTGGTGATTTATGAGCGGGCAGTCGGCTCCAGCACCATACTCATCGAGATCCCCCAGACACATTGTCCACGGTGAACCGAATGAACCTGTCGTGGCAGTATCCGGGGTGGTGGACACATGTTCCATCTCTACTGGTGACGGTTGGATCTGGGTGGGAAGGGGATTCGTGGCAGTAATCACCGACTCGACACTGTGTCCTGCTTGCTCAGCTACAACCAGGGAAGGGTACCTGACCAACCTCAACGGTGGGTCACCCATGTGCTTCGAACCCGTGACTCCCGGATCGACAACCGACTGAACCTGAGGAATGAATTCGATTCGTTGGGAATCGAAGATTTTCTTGAAAGAACCGACCACCATCTTCCGTATCCACTGAAAAGGAACCGTCTATCGGCCCTGGATGTGGCCGTAACCTTTGGGGTGGTGGACACATGTTCCATCTCAACAGGTGACGGTCGGACCGAGGGGACAAAGCCTTCTCCCAGCGCCGGCGGCGCTGGGAGGAAAACCAACAAAAATCCGGCGTGCAAAAAACCAAGAACCAAAGAACCTCGATCAGCCAGCACTCCGTAGTGTAATCACCTGCTCCGTGAGGTCATTGATCAAAAAACGCGCCGCCGGCGCGTTTTTTGTTCAATGACCTCAGAGGCCGATCTTTTACACTACGAGGTGCTGCTCGGTTGAGGTTCCTTGGTTCTTGGTTTTTTGCACGCCGGATTTCCTTTGGTTTTCCTCCCGGCGCCGGCGGCGCTGGGAGAAGGCTTTGGCCCTTCGCTCCTCCACGATGGTCCATCGTTGCCCCTCGTGGGCTTGCTGTGGGGTGACGAAATCAATGCCCGAGTGGTAGTGCTCGGTGTCGTACCAGGTGAAGTACCGGGTGAAGTAGGTCACGGCCTCGCGGTCATCCAGGAACCGCCCCGGATATTCCGGGGCCCGCTTTGCGGTGCTGAAGGCCGATTCGATGAACGGATTGTCGTTGGGCGTCCGCGGTCGGGAGAACAACTGTGGCATGCCGTGGTCTTCACAGAGCCTCCGGATCGGCTTGGCCTTCATCTGACGGCCGCGGTCGTTGATGATTTCAGGCCGCTGGTCTTCAGGCAGATCGAGGATGTTCTGATCGGCCAATCCACCCTCAAGAAGCCATCGGGATTCCTCGGCGGTCTGTGACCAGGCGATTCGCCACTGGATGGTCTTGCGGGACCACTCGTCCAACAGCAGGTACAGGTAGAGGTACAGCCCCTTCTGCTGGGTCATCAGGTAGCTGATGTCCCAGCACCAGCGTTGGTTGGGTCCTGTGAGTTCCTTGCGCACAGGCGGCTTCGAGTTGCCGTTGTGGCCGCGCCAAGCACCGCGTGCAGTCGTGAGGCCCTCCTGCTTGAGAACTCGGTAGACCGACGAGAACGAGGCCTGAAACAGGCCCTGGTCTGCGGCGGTCACGGCCAGGATCCGGTGGGACAGATCGGCGTATTTCTCGTCCTTGGCCATCGCAACGATCTGCGAGGTTTCCTCTGGCAGGAGTTTGTTAAGGGGTTCCGTGGGCCCGGGCTTCCGATCGTGAAGACCGCGCCCGCGTCGGATCCTCTGCTGCCAGCGGACGATGCGGCGGTACTGGACCATGAGGATCGAGCACGAGCGCCGCACCGACACGCCATTCTGCAGGGAGGAGTCGATCACCGAGAGGATCTCCAGTTTGATCTCAGCCTTGAGCCGTTGAGCGGCTATCGGCCCGACGAAACCCCATTGGTTTTTTTTCGCAGGAGGGTCAGTTCGACCGCCATGTC
>VFQT010002841.1_pt1 | contig 16836 bp, 14 predicted proteins | sample 3512381 | NCBI WGS metagenome assembly VFQT01 (sample SAMN10412376, study PRJNA504923) | tailings metagenome | isolation source: Relicate 2 Philex TSF3 active mining site | place: Philippines: Tuba, Benguet | collected 2017-08-29
CCATAATCTTACCTCTGAAGAAATTATTAACGATGATAAGGCGTATTGGTTAAATTTGGAACTAGAAAGCCTTTATTTAGAGATGGGATGGGGTAGGGTATCACCTGACCAAAACAAACGTTTCTACGATTGAAATAATAAGGAATTACTATTATGAGTGGTAAAGGTAGTGGGCGACGTCCTACAAACGAAGAACAATATATGAGTAATTGGGATACTATCTTTGGTAAAAAGAAAGTAGAACAACCTGAACAGAAGAAAGAACAAGATGAGCTGCGAGAAAAAACTAGCGAACCTAATCGCTGATAATTTTATTACATATTTTAAAACACAAGTATATCACTTTAATATTGTTGGCCCTGATTTCCCTCAGTATCATGGTATGTTATTTAGTGAAGTGTACAGTTATTTATATGAAAATCACGATGATCTAAATGAACAACTTCGTCAGATGGGTTATTTAGTACCTACTAGTTTAGAGATTTATTTGTCTGCAACAGTTATTAAGCCTAATGCTGTAGAAAAGAATTCTAAAGAAATGCTAAGCGCTATTGCTAAAGATCTAAACACACTACAAATGTCTGCACAAAAGCTTTATGAAGAAGCCGGTCTAGAAGGTCATGGTGGTTTAGAAACTTATATTGGTGATTATATTGCTGGTATCTCTAAACTAAAATGGAAAGTAGAATCATGTCTGAAGTAACTAATTATAATATTTTTGCCCTTCGCGGAGATACCCAAACAACAGATTTAGATGTATGCTCCACTTTAGGTCTTGACCCTAAACTAGCTAATACACCAGCTATTAATGAAGCAGCTATTAATGCTATGCACCGTCAAAATTATGATGGATTCATTGCTAAAGGATTAGATCCTGAAGATGCTATGAAACTAGCTAATCAGAGCGCTAATACTGTAAGAGATGAAATTAAATCTTTAATGAAACAGAAATAAAAAAAACCCCTATTAGGAATTATCCTAGTAGGGGTTTTTATTTGCTTAGAACGGGTTATCTTCGTTGCTAATATCACGAACTCCTTTAGGGAGTTTAGCACTAATTACGGGAGGCTTAATTGTAGGTACTTGTGCAAATGGATCTTCAACTTTTCTTCGAGGTTTTATTTCTACTTGCTTAGGTTCTTTCAAATTAATTCTAGTTCCAGTAGCGCCGTAAGTCATTTGACCAATACCATCACGCTTTGAAGCTGTCATAAGTTGTGAAGCTGTTTTATTAACATTCTTTTCAAAGTTATTAACCCAACTATTTAACTTATTTTCAGGACCACCAAGCTGTAACATCTCTTGAGCAAGCTTAGCAAGCTCTTTAAATTGTTTTGGTGTAACAGCTAAATGAGCAAGAATATCTTTAGCACTCTTATTTTCGGTACCACGTACCTCATTAGGTGCTTTCCATCCATTCTCTCTGGCAACGTTTAATAAAGAATCAATCTTTGATTTAAACTTTTCCCATTTAACTTCGTTGTTATATTTGCGACTCATAAAAATTTCTTTGTAGGGATTCCCTTCTTGGATTCTATCCCATTGCTCATCAAAGAATGCACCCATAGCAGGGTAGTCGCCTTGTTCACCAATACCAACTGGTTGGCCTTTAGCCATAACTCTTTCGACTTCATTGTTAAATGCATCATCTACTACTTGTTTAAACTTTTTACCAAACTTAGCAATCTGTGGGATAGCGTTAGGAATAGCAATATTGTTATAAGCATTTCGATAGATTAAAGCACCACCTGGACTTGAAATGATAGAGTCGTGAACCCACATAACAGGAACAGGAATATTCCTATCCTTGTTAACAGCTAATGTAGTCATCTTAACTAAGTCACCGTCAATTGACTGGATAGGCATAACAACCATTAGTCTCATTTGAGACGTACCTAAAGCATTGTTAAATTCATCATAGCTCTTAGTATACTTGTTATAGAATTTCTGCATACCTTTAGTAGCAGACGGATTATAATCCATACCTTCAGTAGATACTAATACTTCACCAGAAGGTGTTTGAAAAATATCAGCTTCACTCTGTTTGTATTTAACAAGAACTTTATCACCACTGGGTAATGATAACTCAACTGTTTCACCAGTATCATTATTTTTATTAACAGGTACTAAACCTACTGGTGTAAAGATGTATGTATCTCCAGCAACACCTTCCATCATAACAGTAGTATTCATAATAGCAGTAAATCTACCAATAGATTTTAGCATGTATGTACCGTCAGAGTTAACTACTTCTCTGAGGGTTGACTCTAAAGCATTGTTTAAGTCTGCGGCTGCCTTATTTAAGTCACCGTTATAATGTGGTTGTAAATATTGTTGTGATTCTTCTGGATACACATCAGCTAAAATGTCAATCATCATATCACCAAACATAGAAGCATCTTTACCATAAGCATTTTGCATTAATGGTTTCTTAAAGATTTCTTTGGCAATAGAAGCTTTACCGTATTTATCCCTAATTGCTTTAAAGAACTGTCTAAAGGCATCATTACGATCGTCTTGATCTTTGAGTTGCTCTTCTAAGTTAGCAATCATTGTTGATGTAGCAAACTCACGCATGTCATCTAAACTAGGGTTAAATGTACCTAGACGAATAGCATTATCAGTATTACCAAAGAATAATGACTGTAAGAAAATGCCGTTCTGATTACCGTCGTCAAATGAATGATGAGTTAATGGTACATAAGTTTTAACCTTAGCATCGAAAGCTAGCTTCAAGGTATTCATATCATCCCAAAGGTTTTTGCTACCCATAGCTTCACCTTTTTCCATACCAGCTAATAATGACTGGATGTTTTCGGTTGCATTAACAGGATCTTTTAGGAATTGATTATATTCATTACCTACTTCAGCTAGTTTATTGGCAATGTCAACAGTATATTTGTTGACTAGAGATGCTGGGGGTTCTTTTACAATGTCAGGATTATTACTACCAACGGCAGAATAATAGTTAATTACTGCATTGATCATGGTACCAATAGCACCACGTTCTGCAGGGGATAACTTAGCTAGCTCTTCATTTTGTTTTTTACCCGGAGATCTTAAAATAGAAATTGCTTTCTCTTTTAACTTAGATACAGTAACAGGATCAAACAACATACTAGGATTAGTAACATCTTTGTTAGCAAAACTAATCATATCCCGAATACCATTTTTTGAACCCATGTAATCAGTGTCAAAGTTATTTGGGAAGAAACGCTGGTTAGCTAATGAGTGAATCCACTCTGAATAACGAATACCTGGAGACTGTTTTGCATTGGCAATATCGTTTTGTAATTGTTTAATTTTCAAATCAATTACTTCTCTAGCTTGAGCTTCTTTTCTAAGCTCAAAGATTCTGTTTTGTTCTGGATCATTTAAGTCCATATTCTCTGGAGGAGATACTTTGAGTTTTGCAGAATCGTAATCTTTTTGGCTAATACCGTTTCTGTTAGCAGCCCAATGTGTTGAGTACATTACTTCACCAGAGTTAGGGTCTTTAACTAGATACTGATCCTGTAACATTAAAGATGTTTCAACTTCCTTATAGGCAATATCTTTTGGATTAAACATAAAGCCAATAGAGCCTAGAATATCTTTAGTAGCTTCAGCAGCTGTAGTTACAATACCATTTTTGTTAAGAGATTTTCTGGTGAACTGTTGTTTGCCAGCAGTAAAAGAAGTACCGCTACGTGCAGGGGTAGTTGAAGAGCGTCTACGGTTATAGTCACCAACAACAATTTCAGAAGCCTGTTGTAATTGTTTACTTGTATTTTTAAATTGCTTGTTTACTTGAACAACTGGCCTACCTGTTTTGTCGTGGAAAACAATCATATCACCACGATCAATAGCGTCTAATACCATTGCTTTAGACATTTCATTAACTGCTTGGGGTGTAAGCTTAATACCCATACGGTCTAGACCATTACGGGCAAAATGTCTGACTGAGTTAATAGTATTGTTTAGATAATCGGCATCATCTACAACAGAGCCTGACTCTGAGGTTACTTTGTTGTTAGTAGATTCACCTTTCTCCATAGGTGCTTGAGTAGCAGCTTTAGTTAGGGCTAAACCAAACACAGTACCAATAGACGCAATATCATTAGGATCGCTGTAACCGGACTCTAACGCAGCTTTAATACCAGTAGCAATAGGTACAGTTGTACCATCACCTACTTGAACAGGAGATTTAATTCTAGCATCTGCAGTAAATAATGCTGATCTTGCCTGTGAAGTAATTTGGCCTAAAGCCGTAGCAGTTTTATCTGCATATCTGTCCATTTCATCTTGGCTAAGGGTATTGCGTTCTTGAATGCGAGCATTAGCGTTGCTTAAAGTAGCTTGATTACCCTGTTGTAATAAAGACAAAGCTTCTTTTGCATTACCATAAGGGTCTTCATTAAGACCACCCATAGCTTGATTAATGTTTTGTTGAGATTGTTGTTCTAATCCAAGTTGTTCGTTATAATTTTGAGGGGAAATAGTTCTCATTAAAGGAGAACCAGTTTCCTCATTAATAACAGGCATACCTGACTCATCTAGCACAGGTTCATTAACAGGTCTAGAGCCAAATTGAGAACCCATACCTGTAGCAACATCTTGGAAGTCAACAATTTGAGGTTGATCAACCACAGCTGGTGCTGGTACAACGTCCATGGGCCGTGGCATATACTGCTCTACTTGCCTTTGAACTGTCTCCCGAGGGTCTTCAACTGGTGCTGGTACTTCACCGTATAAATTAGTAGCCTGACTTTGAGCCGCTAACATTTTATTTAGCAGATCGGCGTTAATAGGACTGCTACCTAAAGATGCAACTTTAGTTTGAATAGCCATATTTATTTACTCCTTAAGAAGCTTTTTAGCTTCGTTAGCGACAATAGGGAAACTACCTAGAACAGGTGTAGCTCTAATTGCTTGAGCTGCAGCTTCTGGTGTTTTACCCTGACTTAAATTATACATTGCCTGAACTGGTTTATCAGCCCAAGAAACAACTGGTGAAATATCCTTGATATTTTCGTATGCCCATTTGAATGGTTTCTCTGTTGGTGCTGGCTTTCTATCTGGATACAGAGGCATTAATGCATCGATTACTCTTTCATACTGACCTAGTAAGCCAGAAGTATAAAGAGTTCTTTGAGCTTTAGCAACCGATCCTTTGATATAAGGGCTTTCTTCACCATAAGATAATTCATCTTTTAGCATATTAGCGAGCATAGCAAAAGCTAAAGCCATACCTACTACAGTAAAAGCTTGGTAACGCATACCAACATCACCTTCAATCATATACTTTTTGTATAGAGTTGGTAGTACAGTTGAGTGCATACCTGCCATAAAACGAGTCATAGCAGTTAACAAACGTAATCTTGGATCGTGGTAATATTTAGGTAAATTATGGGGTTGGGGATTAACTACTTTACTGTCAATCATATGACCAATAGTTGTTAATAGGTTATCTTGAAGGAATCTTAATGGAGTTCCAACAGGGAAATTATTATCAACTAAATTTTCTTGATTAAACATTGTTGATGGATCGACGTTTAGGTTATCTAACTGATTCATAACATCAATAACACCAAGCACATCCATGCCGTATTCTTGTAGTAACTTTAGAGATTGACCTTGTTCATTACTAAGACCTTCATTAGTACGCATAGCTTCTAGTAGCTCTTCTCTACTTAACAACCTTAAAGATTGTAGTTTAGCTAGCACAGTATCTCCGGCAGTACTTAATGCAGCCATACGGGTAGCGTCAGTTGTTGCCCTTAAACCGATAATAGAAGCAAATACTTGCATTGCTCTACGCATATTAGAGTTTGGCAATTCAAATTTAGCTTGGGTGTTATAACCAGCTTCATTATACCCTAACCGTTCAAACAATGAACGGCCTAATAAACGCTTATGTAAGTTATTTACTTTAACTGCAAGCTTTTCATATTCTTTAGGAGTGGCTTTAGGGTTATTTTGAAGCGCTTCTAATTCAGCATCTAACTGCTCTACTCTTTTACGAATATTTGCGTTAGGAATATTACGCGCATAATCTAAACCTAATGAGGATAGAGTATAAGACATACCAGCATTAATATCGCTACGAATTTCTTCTAAGAAATCTTTAGCATAATTGCTGATTTGTTTTGTTACCAAATCTCCTTTAGTACCTAGTGTAGAAGTAGCTACTTCAACTTGGGAACTAATAGCTGCCTTACCTAAAGAAGCTAGCATAGTCAACGTAACACCCCAACCTAAAATCTTTTCTAGTTTAGGATAGCTAGTTAAAGGATTGTATTTACCGTTAATAATTTTATACCAATCTTTTACGTTCTTTACGGTATCTAGATATTGCTGCTCACTTTCAAACTCACCATTATCTTTAGCTCGTTGTAAAAGCTTAGCAATAATAGAACCATCTTTACCCAAGAAGGTATCGTGAGAAATTCTACTAGCTACTTTATCTTTTAATTCTTCTAAGCTATTAAAGATATTTGTTTCAAATACATTATTTAATGATGGTTCAGAAAAGACGCCGTGTTGACTCATCCAATCACGGGCAGCTTGAGCTTTCACTACATCACCAGAAACAATATTATTAATTGCAGTTTCAGCTTGATCTCTTCTACTGCCGTTATTTACCATTGTATCAATAATACGCTCTTTATTTTTCATTAATGTCTTAGGATGCACTAAAGACGATTCAAATAAAGTTTGTATGTTTTGAAGCTCATCAATATATGAACCTGAATAATTAGTCATATCTCTCATTTTATTGAGAGTAGTATCTAAATTATTTTTCCATTGTTGAAGTTCAATATTTTGGTTAGTATCTGCAGGTAAAGATTTACCTTTAGACCAGTAATTTTGCCAAGCAGATTGTACTAATCTATTAGCTGATCTTACATCTGTTTTTAAATTACTAGCTAATTCTTCTGCGGTTTGACCTGACCAATCACCCATTAATCTTTGTTTAAAACCAGAATAGCCTTCTCCAGGAAGGATACCTGTTTTACCCATAATTGCTTTTAAGTAAGCTAGGTTAGTTTTAAAAGTACCATCTGCATTAGTAATAGAAGGAACTGTTGTATCAACTAATTGTCTAATTAATCTACCTGGATCAGTGATAATTGATTTAAAACCATTCCATGCGCCATCAGACGAATTTAAATCTTCTAACTTAACGCCGGGTGTGTTAGTTGGAATAGCAGAAATACCACGAGCAGCTTCTAAGGTACTGGCATAAGCGTCTGGTGAGCCATTCTTAGCAGCAATAACTTGTTCAGTATTAAACTGTTGTTCAGCGGATTTTTCTTGTCTAAAAGCTTCGTTAGCATTAGCTAAGGATTGCCATTCAGCCGCATTTTTTACACCAGAAGCAACACCAAAAGACATACCCATTACTTTACCACCAATAGCGGCGTCAAGTAAATTTTCGTAGAAATTTCTTTCGTACTTAATATCGGTGTTCCAAGTGCCTGAAGTAGCAAGCATTTCTAAATACTGTTGTGCAGTTTCAGTTAATGCTTCACCACCAGAGGCTACCTCTAATGATGCAAGGCCGCGAAGAGCAGCTTCTTTAGAATTAATCTGTTGTTTAGCAAATGCTGCACCAGCTTTAGATAAATCTACTAATTCCTTTTTAGTTGCATTTTCTAAAATCTTTAAAGCTTCTGCTTGAGAGGTAGCTTTACCTGTATTAATTAATTCTTTAACTAATGCTTCTCTACCTACTGTAGTAAATAAATTACCCTTAGGCATCATACCTTCAAGACCTGCTCTGTCAAGGACAGCAGATGTAATACCTGCAGCCCAGGCTAACTCAGCATTTTTCTTATCGTCAGGTTGATCAGCATAATAAGAACCTGAATAAACAATACTAGCAGGGATAGTAGATAAACCTGCAGCAGCTAGCGCAGGAATATTCATACCACCTGTAGCAACAGTACTACCAACAGTAATAGCTAATGTAGGTAATGTACCAGCCATAAGGTTAGATACATATGTAGCAGTATCTTTAATAGTAGACCAAGGATCGTTAGCTCTAATTTCTCTAAAAGAAGATAAGGTATCAGCTAGCCTATTCTGTTCTACTTTATTTTTGATTACAGTGTCTTGACCTTGTTTAGATAACCATTCCCAACCAGTAGTGTCACCAATTGATTGTAAAGCACCACCTAAACCTTTATAGACATCTAACATAGCTCTATCTAAAGATGTAGTAAATTGGCTATGTGCCTCATTCATCATGTTACGGTCGCCACTACGAACCATAACACCACCCGCCATATCAGGTGTTGTAGCAGCAAAGAATAATCTTTCTTGAGATTCTTTTAATTTCTTTTGTAAGTTAGATTTAGTGTCTGGGCTTAATTGTTCTGTTGCTAAAATATTTTTAAGCCTAGCAATCTCTTCCATTTCGCTTTTAACAGCAGGAATACCTACAGACTTTTTAAGAGCAGCATACATCTGCTCGTCAATAACATTTGTTTTAGGAATGTATAAGGGATTACCATTTGCACCTTTAATACGTTCCTCTAGACGTTCTCTAGATAATTTTACTAGAGGATCTGATTGGGCTAACTCAGGTAATACTCTGGAAATAGCGTTAATAGAAGCATTGCGCTGTACAGCAGCATCTGTACTATGAAGGTTAACAGGCGCTAATCCTAAAGCAGTTAATGTATCACCAAGAGATTCACCAATAGCATTTGTTTGTTTGGCGAGTGTACGACCATAAGGGTCTTTACCATCTCGTTCTAGATTAGTGTAGCCTCCAATACGAGCTACAGTATTTACATCTACTTGAGATGTGTCATCAATAATTTGGTTAGGTACGAAAATACCACCTTGTTGCTTAGCGATTTCAGGTGCATTGTATCCACGAATACGGAAAGACTCGCCATCAACCCTGATTGTGTCAGGGTCAATGGTTTGTACAGTAGAACCTACGGGCTTTCCGTCAATAGTTTTAATTGGTGAAGGACCAGCTTCTTGTTGTTTGCTGGTTTCTTCTTGAATAAATTTATTTAAGTATTCACTCATAGGTTCCTCTTAATTAAAATTTGAATTTATCTTCAGCACCTCTAGACACCCAGAATAAGAACGGGGTAAATCCAGGAATTGCTTTAGCAGCGGATTCAAACTTTTGTTTTTCTTTAGGATCAAGATTAATCCAAGCTTTTTCTAGGGCATTAGATGCTTGCCCTAAATCTAGCTTGTTAGCATCTTTCATTTCTTTTAGTTTAGCACCTAACTGAACTTGAGCTTCAGCGCTAGGCATTACGACTTTTCCATCTTTGTCTTTGAGTACGTAGAACTCTCTGTTTTGATTCATTCGGGTATCAATAACAGCATTACCGTAAAATGCTTTACGTAGACCTTCTTCTGTTAGCTTTTTACCTGAAGACTTTTCAAGTTCAATTGCAGAGGTAATCGTATTTTCAGCCATCTTAGCAAAGTCTGAAGGATTAACATTAGGACCAAGATCATTCTGAAGTAATGCAAAATCTTCTGCTAGCTTTTCAGCATGAGACTGTGCGCTATAAGATTTATCACCACCATAGGCTTTACTTAATGGATATTTAAGTCTATTAACCATTGCATCTTTCATCCGCTTACTTTGAGCATGATAGTCGGAGTCAGAAACTAAATTGTCTTTAGCTGTTGCTCTTGTCCAATTACCATTCGCAGGATTTAAATACTCTAGGTTACCTACATTACCTCTAGCTAATACACGTTGACCATTTAAATAATAAGCTTCAGGTTTACCTGGTTTAGCTTCTTTATCAGTATCTGGTTGTGTATTTGCTCTTAGATAACGAGTAGCAGAATCAATAATAGCGGCACGTCTAGCTGGTTCATCAGAGTCTTGATTAAAGATTTCTAACGCACGCATACGAACTGTAGGATCTACACGACCACCAAGGGCGGTATTAAATTCAGTAGTTCTTCTTTCAATTAGCTCTCGAATATTTTTAGCACTTTCAGCTTGGGCAGCTTTGTTTAGCTTAGCCTCTTCATATTTACGAGCTTCAGTAAGTTTCTTTTCTTCGTGAGCGTATTGTTGCTCAGTTGCTAAACGTTTATCAGCAGCAGCTAATGCGTCACGAGCAGACCAACGAATGGCTCTTGCAGGGTCATACCCAGTGAGAATACCACCAGCAGCTGTTACCGCAAATCTGATTAATTCTTTATCGCTAAATAAACCTTCTTTGCCAAAGATAGCTGATAACGCCTTCTCAAGGAATGGTTTCTGTTCTGGGACAGGCAAAGCGGTTGCACGCTGAACAGCAGCATCTACCTCGGGCATACTAGCTTGAGCAGATAAACCTAATGTGTTAAATCTTTCTAAGTTTTCAGGTGATAAACCTAATTGTCCTTTATCACCTTCTTTAAATCCTACTTGATCGCCACCTACCTTAATACCAGTACCTTCTACAGGAGGCTCTGCTAAGGCAGTCATCTGAGGAATAGCATTAGGATCAACGTTAGACATACTAGAAACAATTCTACTGTCTTTAAAACCACTTGTTTCATCAGCTCTCTTTAACCATCCAGGTAAGTATTTAGCTTTGGACTTATCAGCATTAGCAATCTCAGTGTAACGCTGCTTACGTAGTTCTGTGAATTTATCAACATCACCACCTGATTGTTCCCAAAGCTTACGGGCGGTTTCAACACCCATATTAACGCCAGCATCTGTCACTGCATTGTAAGCTCTTGAATTATCTTTTAAATCTTCAAAAGGTTTAAAGTATTGCTGTTCGTAAATGTTTCTTGCTTGTTGGGGTGTTAACTTAGACATATCTTCTGGTTTATTAATACCAAAAGATTTTAACATTTCTTTGTTAGCTGTGTAATTAATACCGTAGTTAGTTGGACCTTTACCCGCATCGTTTGCAACATAACCACCTTCACGCTGCATAACAGCTGCAACAGGGTCGTATGATTGGTTGTAACCACCTGTATCGCTTACGTTTAAAGGTACTGTAGTTGGAATCACAACTGGTGGTTCTTCTATTTTTACCGGAACTACTTTTGCGGGCAATGCTTGAACAGTTTCTTGTTTAGGTAGTTCTGAATTAAATCCGTATCCAGGAGCACTAACTAAAGTTTTAAAACCAGTACCTAAGGCATCACCAATAGCACTAATAGGGTTAGCACCAAAGCGAGTTAGCCAAGGAACCTCGGTAGTACCATCCGCATAAGCGGGTACATTATTAGTGCCATTCATAAAGGAAGAACCAGGCTCATCGTAATGTGCATATGCTAGTGAAGGTACAACAGTAGTACCATTTTCAAAACCTAACACACCTTTATTTTCTTTATTTGCCTTACGACCTTCGTTAACCATACGTTTAATAGCTTTCTTATTCTTAGGGTCTTGAGCAGCAGGTGCAGGAATAACTGCTTCACCGGGTGTAAGCATAGCTGGAACAGTGTCAGTACCACTAGGAACCATACCAGGTAAACGCTTCTGGCCTGGACTTAATACTTCGGTGTTTGCTAAAGGATTCATTGAAGGTAGCCCTAATTTTTGTCTGTTAATGCGTGGTACTTTAGCAGTACCCTCAGCTAGCTTAACAGCTTGATTTTGTTCTTTATGAGCAATACCTTGGGACGCTTTAGCAGCAGCTTCTTGAAGCTTTAATTTATGTAACTGTTCTTTACGTTGTTGTTCTTGAGTGAATGCAGCATTTTTACGTTGCTCTTCAGCTTCAAGCTTTAAATATTCTCTATGTTGTTTCGCTGATAGCGGTCCCATAGTATCTCCTTTAGAAAATTCCTAATTTATGCGCTAATAAACCAGCACCAATAGCCCAGCCAACTGGACCCATAGCGGCTAAAGCAGCTTCACCACCGGCAGCTCCAGCAGCACCTAATCCAGCAGTAGTGGCGGCGGCTGGTGCAGCAGCTGTAGTAGCAGCAGTACCTAAGGCAGCTTCACCTAAACCAGCACCAATAGTAGAAGCAGCTGTCTGACCAATACCTAACCCAGCCCCGCCTAATGGAGCAGCAGTTAGTGTTGGTGTTAATGCGTAAGTACTAGCAGGAACAGTACTTGCACCGACATTAGCTAGTGTAGCACCCTGACCAAGTGTGTTAGCAGCTGTTGCTGTTTGAGACAATGGTGCGCTATAAGCTTTAATACCTGCGTCAATACCTTTAGCAGCAGCATCAATACCTTTACCCATCATAGCTTGACCAAAATATTGTTCACCTGGATCTTTAACTACTTGAATAGGTGGAGGTTGTTCGGTTGATGGTTGTAATTGGGCGCTTAAAGGTGCAACTTGTTTTTGTTGGTTAACCCAACCCCAGGGATCTTGATCGTACATTTACTTACCCCCAACTACTTGTGTTTGCTGTCTTGAAGGATTACCATAAATTGTACTTGCATAACGCTGTAAAGCTTGCCAATCTTTGTCAGCCATCTGTTGTTCAATATTACGCTCTTCTGAGCCTAGCTTAGCTAAACTAGAAGCAGTACTAGAGGCTAAAGTAGAAGTGTCAGCAACAGATTTACCTAAAGCCTGTTCGGCAGCAGCCTTGTTAGCAATAACCTTTTCAGCAAATTTAGCTTTAGCAGCATCTTCTGAAGTCTTTTCTGCAAGAGCGTGTCTAGCAGAACCTAATACACCGGCACTACCAAATTGATTACCTAGATTAGCAGAAGACATACCTACATCTAGTTTAAGTGCATCCTGCAGTTCATCAGCTCCACCAGTAAGAGCCATTTGCTTTAAGCGTTCTTGTTGTTCTTGTAGTGTGCCCATACCTGCTTTACCAGCAGAAGTAATATCGGTACCCATGCCAAAAGCAATTTCTTGATTTTCAGTAGCACCAGCTACTTTACCTAAGTTACCTGCACTATATTGTGCTTCAGCGGATTGGCCAACCTTTTCCATATAAGGTCTGGCCCATGCAGGGATAGTTTCATTGGTAACAGTAGTACCGCCACCGCCACCATACTTTTTATTTAATCGATATTTCATTCTAAATCCTTTCGCATTACCACATAGGCTTGCTTAAATCCGGGAACATATTGAGGAAGGACTTTTGCCCATCCTTGCCTTCCCCATTGTTCAATTGCTTTACAACCATTGTCCTTAGCAAACTGCTCTACGGTTGGAAAGACTTTAGACTGTTCTTCGAAGTTACTGCCACTAAAAGCAATAATATGAAGAGTTTTATGTTGTGAATATTGTAGGAATTCAGTTAAACCAACTCCTACAATAGTCCCATGATCAATCACACCCCAACATTGAGCAACACCTACAAGTACTTTAGTAAGGTAGTCTGTTAGGGTAGATTCTCCTTGTCCGTGATCAAGTACTTTACGTAGATATTTGGATAGTATAGGCCAGTTTTCTATTGTTTGCTCTTTAGTTAGTTGTGTGATGTGCATATATTTAATTATATATTAATTAATAATTTAGATTTTACATGATCTATTGGCACAAGAGCACCAAAAGAATATATTAAACGTTCGCCACCTGAGATTGGCGTTGATGCGTGCAATTCCATACTTGCAATAACCAGCCACAAATCACCAGCTTCTATTTGAAATTCTTCCCCATCAATAATTGGATTACCCCCAAATTCAGGCTTTTTAATCATCCAATTAGCACGAACATGAGCATAGCCTTCTGGAGCATAATCTGTATGCTGATGAACGTGTGCTCCATCAAGAAAATGATTTCCAATAAAATTTTGATATGTTGGCTCAAGTTTAGTATCGGTTAAATTCCATTCGGCAAATGCTGAATCAAATAACTCTGCGGTAGTATGGCTTAGATACCTGCGGCCATACCCATTATTTTTAAAAGAACCTGCAGGTATTTGAAAATTATTAGGAGAGCGCCAATTCCGAACAACACGATCACAAGAAATCTTCATGAGCACACCGGCATAGAAAATGTTAATGGATTAACGCCATTAGGAACCATCGAAGGGTCAAGTATTTCACCAGTTTCTTTGTCGTGAAGCGCATGAATGCAATAAGCAACAGTATTATCAGTTAAAGCTTCAAGTTCATGCACTTTATCTTTATGAATATAGATCATATGTGGTGCTGTGAACTCAGAAGTTTTGCCTTCTACCGTTACTTTTAGCTTACCTTTAGCAAGTAATGTTAAATGGTCAAACTGATGTGTGTGACCGATTTCAATATCACCTGCTTTCTCAAAATGCATCATTCGAGAAAATAAGTTAGCTACGCAGCCGATGTGAACGATGGGTTGACTCATAGGACGCTCCCAGGAATGCTACCGGACGATTGTGTTGGCGGTGGCAGTGCATCCAGGTCTGTTTCGGGAGGTGGTACAAACGGTGCGATCTCACCAAACTCGCCGTTTGTAGCCAAGGCAAAGATGTCTCGACCGTGTGCCTCACAATCGTTAAAATCAGCCGTAAACGGTACTTCACTGTTGAGGTGTTTGAACTTCACAATGAGATCAATCATTGTGTGTTGTTCGTTTACCCAAACCGGATTTTTTGCGTATTCAAAAATCATTGTTTGCTCCTTTAAGAAATACGCACATAAAGATGTGGGTAATACGATCTAGACCCATACGAGTCTATAGCATAGCTGGCCCCTGAACTCATTTTCCGCCAAGTACCGCCGACCGAAGACCCCCCGCCGCTGTACGAAGCGTTCGATGTGGTATGCCCACCGAACGTACCTCCACCAGAATAGTTGTACCTAAGAGAAGACCCAGATATTGTTCCGCCAACTGCAAGGTCGCTGTTTACGGCGTTCATTAAAATTGCGTAACTACCTACTCCACCAAAGTCACGAGAATCGGCGGTAGCGGCAGTACTTTGCGTCGTCCCATCATTAAAAAGAATATCAGTTCCCCGAACGGTTACCGCCATAGTAAACCTCCATTATAAATATAAAACATTGTTTGTTCCTTAATAAACTGTAAAACCATCTGTAGGGTGCATAGACATTTTTAATGTGCCACCAGAATCTTTAAACTGCAATATTCCACCAGACTCTTCAATAATCCAGTTAGTTGTAACTAATCTAGTGCTATTAGAAGAATTGGTGGCATTACTTGCCGTAGCGGCATTTCCTGTAATATTAATACCCCAATTACCGCTTGCATCTGTACCGTCTCTTTTAGGTACATCTAAGTTTGTTCTTGCGGCAGAGGCAGTACTAGCATTAGTACCACCTTTAGAAATAGGTACTACAGAGCTTAACGCATTAGGGTCTACTTGCCCTGAAGAATTTAAGTTATTAGCAAAATTTGCTAAATTACTTGCTTGTGTCATACATCACCTTTCAATCGTTTAACTTCTTGTTGTAGCTCTTCGATTTGAAATTGAAGTTCTAAAAACATATCTTTAATAGTTGGTTTCTTTTCAATTTCAATAGGTAAATCGTAACCTAATACACCAGCAGAACTTAATGAACCTACAGAAGCAGGGCCAGCAGATGTAAAAGAAGCGTATTGTGCTGGTTGTCCAGCAAAATCTAATACTCCAATTAACTGTGCATTATATGATAAATCACCAGAGCCAGGAATGCTATAGTCAGAGGTTGGTTTTAACAATACACCATTAAACCAAATTAAAGAAGAGTTTCTTTGGTAGGGCGTTGGGTATGTTACAATATTTGTACCAGAAAGTTTTTCAGTGTAGTTTTCTGTAAAGATTAAAGCATTAGCATTGTTTTTAACAAACTCAACTACTGTAAGAATACCACCTGTAGCAGGTGATTTTAATTCGTACCCACTACCGCCAGGTAAATAAGTGTAGTCAGTATCTACAATTAAAACCCCATTAATAAATAGTAATTCACTACCATCAACAGAAGTCCTTGGGATTATTGTTTGACCATTAGTTAATGTTATATAACTATAAGTAAACGGAACTTTATCGTTAGAAGTTACAGCGTCAATAAGTCTAATATAGTAAGCCATCATTGACTCACCACCTACACACGCTTGAGCTAACGTTAAGTCTGTAGAGGTTCTTGTATAGTCTATACCGTTTTGGAGTAAAATACCATTTTTAAAAAACAATACTTGATCTGGTTGTTCGTTAGAAAATGTAAATACAGACTGACCAGCAGCGGCATCAACCATACCTAAGCTAAAACGTACTTGGTCTAATGCCCCAGCCTTAACTAATCTACCAAACTGATCTACAACAATTTCTGCTGTTGTAGCTGGATCAAATGAAAAACCACCTGAATCAGCACCTTGACCATAAGGGTCTAAGTTGATATTGTACACACCAGTGGAAGTTTGAATATATCCAATTCTACCATCAGTAGGTGATGTTAAGTCAGTAACTACGGTACCTGATCTACTATATACATCAATGTAATTGTATGAATTACTTTGTGTAGTTACGTCATACCATCCGGTAGAGTCAGGCGCTCCAGTATTAGTATCAAAAGATACAATATTATTACCTACACTTCTAAACCAAAGCTTTCTTGTAGATTCTCCAAAGGTACCGGCTGCACTAAACCAAATAAAATCGTTTGGTGTAATATTATCATAAAGAATATCTGAGGCTAATAAGCCAAAATAGCTTTTACCTGCAGGTGTATTACTAATACCAGTGCCTGTAATGCTGTCAGCATATTTAACTAAAAGATATCTTGATGGGGAAATAATACTTAAAGGTAACTCGTTAATAATACCAATTTTATCTGTAACACTAAATGTTGTTACATCTAGGTTTACAAATGTATTGTCATTAAACAACAATAAACCAACAGGTTTGTTCTCATAAGGTACAAGATCAATACTTCTGCCACCATAGCACCTATAATATAACTCAAATGTTGTTCCAAAATTAAAAGGAGACCATTCGTAGTCAGATGGTGTA
>VFQT010002842.1_pt1 | contig 16834 bp, 14 predicted proteins | sample 3512381 | NCBI WGS metagenome assembly VFQT01 (sample SAMN10412376, study PRJNA504923) | tailings metagenome | isolation source: Relicate 2 Philex TSF3 active mining site | place: Philippines: Tuba, Benguet | collected 2017-08-29
CGACGCCAGATGGCCTTCATGATCACGTTGCCGCCGACGAGCTCACCGAGTCGACCGCCCAGCCACCACGGGAAACGGAGAACTTCGCTCCAGGTGAAGCGCGTGCGGCGACCCTCGTCGAGCGGGGCGAGAGTGAAGATTCCGGTACCGGTGACCAGCCCGGTGTGCTCGACACCCATCGCTTCACCGGGCACCCATTCGGTGATCCGCATGTGATCGGTGAGACGGATGGGACCCACCTTGGTGTCGCAGAGAAAAGCAGTGCCCACACCACGCGTCTGATCGGTCTCGAATCGAATGGCGACCGCATCGGCCATCCAGTCGACGTGTCGTTCGATCGGTTCCACGATCGCCCACACTCGATCGGTGGTCGCGTTCAAGTCGATGGAGACGGTGATCCGGCCCATGATCAGCGTATGGTCGCGCCGACCGACCGCAGTTCGGCGGCGGCCTGTTCGGGCGGGACGATGTTGATCATGACTCCGGTGCCGCGTTCGAAGCCGGCGACCGTGGTGAGTTTGGGATAGAGGTGAGCGTGCCAGTGGAACGGCCCGTCGTGACGATGAGGTGCCGTGTGGAGCACGAGATTGAAGGCGACGTCGGGGAACACCCGGTTGAGGTGGGCGAGGGCATCACGCAGGGCGCGCCCGAAACCGGCGAGCGAATCATCGGATGCCGACGGCAGATGCTGATGGTGATGGCGCGGCACGACCAGCATCTCGTAGGGGCCACCACTCCAGAAGGGGCAGATGACCACTGCATCGTCGTTCGCGACCACGACCCGCTCGTTGGTGACGGCTTCGGCCTCGACGGTCGCACACAGGATGCAGGCACCCTCGAATCGAACGAAGGCCTTCTCTTCGTCGAGCATCTCACCGGGGACGAAGGGGAGTCCGAGGAGTTGGCCGTGCGGATGCGAGAGAGAGGCGCCGGCTTCACGCCCGTGATTGACGATGGCCTGGGTGTAGCGGATGTTGGGGGTGGCCGCGTGTTCGAGGAAACGCTGCTTCAGGACTTGCATCATGTCGAAGCACGCCTGATCATCGAACGTCTCGATCCCTCCGCGGTGATTCGGCGTGAAGACGAACACTTCGTGGGTTCCGCTCGCCTCGGCCATCGTGTGAACCGGACCGAGATTTCGCACGGCGAGCGAGTCGTCTCCGTCGAAGGCCGGGTAGAGATTCGGAACGACGCGCATGCGCCAGTCGTCGTCGGCCCCGATCGTGAGAAGAGAGGGAGCGCTCGGTTCTTCGTTGCCCGGGCAGAACGGGCACGGGCGCGACGGATCGGCCTCGACACTCTGGGTTCGCACCGCGAAGTCGGTGGGCCGCATGGCGCGTTCGGCGACGAGAGTCACCCAACGGCCGGTGAGGGGATTCAAGCGCAACTGACTCACTGATGTCAGAGGATACGAGATCAGCCCCGTCGATACACGGAGACGTGGGAAGGTGATTCGTCGTCGAATGGATGCCGATGGGTGTTCTCCCATCGTTCAGCGAGTGTCAACCCCGCGGTGGCCGCCATCGCGTCGAGCTCGTTCGGCGTGGAATAGCGAATGCGGTAGGGGCGCAGTCGGACGCCGCCGGCTTCGGTGATCTCGATCAGCTGGCCGTCGATCGTCTGACCAGCCGGGTCGTGACGATCGGCCCGCAGGACCACCGCATCGGTGGACATGCTTCGGATCGAGACCGAATCTCCACCCGGTCGTCCGGCATCGGGGACGAAGGCCTCGATGACGAAGGTCCCACCCGGGACGAGCCGGCGAGCGACTTCGTGGAGGAGGCGCTGTTGGCGCTCGACGTCTCGCACGTTGAAGAAGGTGTTGTAGGCCACGAACACGAGATCGAACGGGCCACTGGGGAGGTCGTCGACCATGTCGCCAGCGATGGTGCGAACCCGACCTTCGGGATCCTTGGCTCGCAAGCGGTCGAGCATGCCCTGGCTCACGTCGATGCCGTACACGTCGATGCCGGCTGCTGCGAGGGGAAGGGCGAGTCGTCCGGTGCCGACTCCGAGTTCGAGAACCGGACCTTGGTCGACGAAGGAGCCGAGGAACGAGGTCGTGGCATCGATGTCGGTCAGATCGCCGTACCACGAGTCGTAGACGTCGGCGATGGCGTCGCCGTAGTCACGATCCTCGAAGTCGTCCATCGTCCAAGTCCACCACGGCGGATGGCTCGGGGACGACTCGGTTGCGGACGTAGCCTGACGGGGTGGAGCTGTCGGACGACGTCGCCGAGAACGATTCGCTGGTCTATCTCGACCATGCGGCGACCACGCCCATGCGCCCCACGTCCATCGCCGCCCTGATGCCGTTTCTCGCCGGGGAGTACGCCAATCCATCAGGATCGCATCGATTCGCACGTCGGGCCCGACAGGCCATCGACGAAGCGCGCGAGATGGTCGCCGACGTGATCGGCTGCACGCCGGGCGAGGTGATCTTCACCGGGGGCGGAACCGAGGGAGACAATCACGCCATTCGCGGTTCGGTCGAGCGCCACGGTGGCCGAGCGATCTGTTCGGCCGCGGAACACCACGCCGTGTTGCACTGCATCGAACACGAACAGGGTCATGTGATCGGTACCGACCGATGGGGTCGAATCGATCCGGACGAACTCGAGGCGGTCCTTCTTGCGGCACCGGACGTCGGACCGGAGTCGATTTCGGTCGTGTCGGTCATGGCCGTCAACAACGAAACCGGAGCGATCACCGACATGGAGGCGGTCTCACGCATCGTCCGGCGTCGAGCACCACGAGCCGTGTTGCACACCGACGCGGTCCAGGCCGCTTGTTGGATCGACCTGCGTGGACTGTGGCCGCACGTCGATGCTCTCGCGCTCAGTGCCCACAAGTTCGGCGGACCGAAGGGTGTCGGAATACTGGCCGTGCGCAACGGCACGTCGATGGCTCCTCTCGTGCTCGGTGGTGGACAGGAACGCGATCGTCGTAGTGGGACGCACAACGTGGCCGGCATCGTCGCCGCGGCGGTGGCCCTCGCCGAGACCGATGCCGAGCGTTCCGCGGAGCACAGTCGGGTGACGTCGATGCGCGAGAGGTTGATCGATGGCTTGTCGACGGTGGGTGACGTGCATCGCACCGTGCCCGCCGATCAGGCGGTCCCGGGAGTCGCTCACGTGTGTTTCGCCGGGATCGAGAACGAGGCGTTGTTGTATCTGCTCGACGAGGCGGGGGTGTGCGCATCGGCGGCCTCGGCGTGTGCGAGTGGTGCCATGGAGCCGTCGCACGTTCTCGCGGCGATGGGAGTCGAACGGGCTCTCGCTCACGGCGCCTTGCGTCTGTCGCTCGGGCACACGACGACCGATCGCGACATCGACCGGGCGATCACGGCCGTGACCGGAGCCGTACGACACCTTCGAACGGCCACGGGGCGATCGGGTGCCGGAGGCGCGCGGTGAAAGTCCTCGTCGCCATGTCGGGTGGAGTCGACTCATCGGTCGCCGCGGCCTTGCTCACCGAGGCCGGTCATGACGTCGTCGGGGTGACTCTTCGTCTGTGGGGTGGCGAAAGCGACTCCGGATGTTGCAGTGTGAGCGACGTCGATGACGCACGACGTGTCGCCCAGCAGCTCGGGATCGACCATCTCGTCTTCAACTTCTCCGACGACTTCCAACGCACGGTGGTCGACCCCTATGTCGCCGATCATGTGATCGGAGTGACGCCGAATCCGTGCATCGAATGCAATCGACATCTCAAGTTCGATCGTCTCTTCGAACGGGCCGATGTTCTCGGTTTCGACGCCGTGGCGACCGGTCACCATGCGCGGCTCGAGCAGGTGAATGGTGTGTGGCGCCTGATGCGGGGCCATGATCCGGCCAAGGATCAGAGCTACGTGGTTCACATGCTCGATCAGGAGCGCATGGCTCGCTGCCTCTTTCCGGTGGGCACGATGACCAAAGCGGATGTTCGGACCCATGCCGAGCGGCTCGGATTGCGCACGGCCCACAAGCCCGACAGCCAAGACGTGTGCTTCATCACGAACAGCAATGGCGGTCGCACCGATTTCCTCCGAAGGCGAATCGAATTGCACCCGGCCGATGTGGTCGACGAGTCGGGACGGAGTCTCGGAACTGTCGACGCGGTCGAACTCGTGACTCTCGGTCAACGTCGCGGAGTGGCTGGCGGTGGTGGGACGAAACGCTTCGTGGTCGACGTCGACGTGTCGGCGCGACGCGTGGTCGTCGGCTCGCACGACTCCTTGCTCGTCGAGCGTGAGATCGGGACTGCTCCCGTGTGGTCGAACGAGCCGTTCGACGGGGACGTCGAGGTTCAGTGCAGCGCTCACGGCGAACCGCGTCCGGCTCGACTGCATCGTGTCGAAACATCAGCCGGTGACGCCGTGGTGGTCGAATGGCGCAAACCCCAACGTCGAGTCTCCCCGGGGCAGAGTCTCGTCTTCTACGACTCGATCGGTGGATGGGTGGTCGGCGGAGCTACGACGAGCTCGGTCGACGTACTGGCCTCGCCCACGCACTGATCAGACGTCCGGGTCGACTCGGACGAACCCACCACGACTTCACGTGCAAGGCCGAGCCTCCGGGCCGATTCGACGTCGCGGCGAGGACCACCGTGTCGAAGTCGGCGAGTTCGACGGCGATGCCGCGTCCGTGGGCGCCTCCACTCAGGTCGGCGGAGTCGACGTGGCCGCGCGCGACGTCGATCGATCGAATCGACGTTCGCGTGAACATGGCGGTCTCGGCGAGGACGACGTGATCGTGGAGAACGAGTCCCGCTGGTACGACCACGAGCCAACGTCGCGAGAAGCGATGGAAGCGGGACGGCAGAAACCACGTCAGCAGGGCCCCGCATGCGATCAGAAGTCCTCCGGCGATCCACGCTTCGCGGGTGAGAGCCAATGCACCGACGAGGAGCGAGGCGATCCAGATGATCCAACCCAGCACGAGGACCAGAGCGAAGGCCGGCGGGGGGAGGAGTGGAACACGGAACTCGTCTCCGTACGCCGATGATTGAACGAAGTTCGAACCGACGTCGGCCGACATCGCGACGATCGTGGTGAGCAGCGTGGGCACGATTGCCACGACGTGAACGGCATCGACGTCGTCGATGAGCGCTCCGACGGCCACGACTGCGGTGATGGCCAGATGGCCTGGTGCGATCAGCCGAATAGCGGTCAGCGACACCGACGACGGCACGAGTACGCACAGCAGGACGGCGGCCCACGTGATCCAGAGTGAGGTGATCGCGAGAAGCGACGATGCCGTCGAGATTCGGTCGAGTCGATCGGCGAGGAGCGGGACGGTGATACCGGATGCGAGCGTCGCCACGCGAAGAAGCCACAGCGAGACGACGGACGCCTTCGCCCTTGATTCGGAGTCGGAGAATCGAGTCATCCGAGAGGGAGTCACGGGCGAGGTGTCCATGGGATCTCCAATTGTGTCAGGAACGAGGCGTCCTGCTACGAAGAGAACGGAACAACGGCGAGTTTTCGGAAGCGACAGGGTTGCGACACAGTGACGACGACGGCGAATTCGATTCTGACGGGTGGTGCATCGACCCTCGTCGGCAGCCTGCCGCATCGTGATGCGCGCCGAGCCGGCGAGTTCGCCTGGATGGGTCCGGGTATTCCGTGTGCGCCGTCGTTGCCACGCCGTTCACCGGCCGAGGGCATGGTCGCCCAGGCGATCGTCGGCATTCGCGGCATCAATCTCGGTCAGTACGGTTCGCTGTCGATCGACGTCGGAAGAATCGATCCTCTCGCCCCAGTCGTGACCGATCTCGATCACGATGCCTTCGGCGGTTTTCGGGCCTGGCTCGCATTCGGACGAGACCACGTTCGAGAGTCCGGTTACGTCGGACCCGTCAAGTGGCAGTTCATCGGTCCGGTGAGTCTGGGTCGCGCTCTCGTGCGCGCTGGCGTACCCGTGCACGTCTCCTTCTCGGTCGCCGTGCGGGTCGTACGCGAATACCTCGTGGTGATGGCTGCCGCGGTGCGCGAGGCCTTGCCCGACAACCCGCAGATCGTGTTCATCGACGAGCCGGATCTGACCGATCTCGACGACGAGTCGTTTCCGATCGCTCCCGACACGGCGATCGATCTCATGTCGGGTGCCTTGGCCGCCGTCGAGCGGGAGGCGATCGTCGGCCTCCACTCGTGTGCCGATGTGTCCGTCGCGCATCTCCTCGCAGCTGGTCCACACGTACTCAGCGTGCCCGTGTCCTCGCGCGTGGTCGAGAGTGCGGCAGCGATCGCTGCTCATCTCGCCGGCGGGGGTTGGATCGCCTGGGGTGCCGTGGCGACCGACGGGCCGCTCGGTCAGTCGGTCGAACGCTGGTGCAAGCGACTGGCGTCGGCGTGGTGCGGTTTGGTTCAAGGTGGATGCGACGCCGCACGTCTGCGTCAGCAATCGCTCATCACACCGGAGTGCGGGCTCGCCCTGCACAGTGCCGAGTCGGCCTCCCTCGTCGTGGCGCACGTGCACGAACTCGCTGAACGAGTGCGAACCCAAGCGCTCGTGACTCGACTCAACGTCGGTGCCTGACGTGAAGCCGGCCGATCGGATCGCCGAACTCCGACGCATCATCGACCGACATCGACACCTGTATCACACTCTGGCCGAACCCGAGATCGCCGACGCCGAGTACGACGCCATGGTGCGCGAACTCGAAACTCTCGAGGCCGAGCATCCGGAGTTGATCGCCACGACGTCACCGACCCAATTGGTGGGCGGCGACATCAGCGAGGCTTTCGCGCCGGTGACGCATCGCGTTCCGATGACGAGTCTCGACAATGCGATGGATCGAGACGAGTTGCACGCATGGGGTGAGCGAGTCGTCAAGGGATTGGGTGCCGACGCAGTGATTCGATATTGCTGCGAACTGAAGATCGACGGACTCGCCGTGAGTCTCCGATACGAAAAGGGTCGATTGGTGCAAGCCGCCACGCGCGGCGACGGTCGAGTCGGCGAGGACGTCACGGCCAACGTGTCGACCATCGTCGACGTTCCGAAAGCGCTACCCGAGTCGGTGGGCATCGGCGTCGCTGGTCGAGTGCTGCCGATTCCCGAGGTGCTCGAGGTGCGAGGTGAGGTGTACTTGCCGATCGCAGCGTTCGCGCGATTGAAGGCGGCCAAGGAAGCCGAGAACCTCGAACGTGTCGCTGCTGGTCGCAAACCCGAACCGGTTCCTGTCAATCCTCGCAATGCCGGTGCCGGAAGTCTGCGCCAGAAGGACGCATCGGTGACGGCTGGACGCGGCCTCTCGTTCTGGGCGTATCAGCTCGGAGAAGTGATCGGTGGCCCCGACTTCACGTCGCATCACGACACGCTCGAGTTCCTTCGCTCGTGTGGATTCCCGGTGAATCCCGAGATTCGCGTCTTCGACTCGCTCGCCGCGGTCGAGGAATACTGCAGCGATTGGCCGGAACGACGACATGTTCTGGGCTACGAGATCGATGGTGCAGTGGTGAAGGTCGACGACCTCGCTCAGCGCGAGACGTTGGGTCACACGGCGCGTGCGCCACGATGGGCGATCGCGTTCAAGTTCCCACCCGAAGAACGCACGACCACCTTGCGCGACATTCAGGTGTCGATCGGGCGAACCGGTCGGGCCACGCCCTTCGCCGTTCTCGAACCGGTGTTCGTCGGAGGGTCGACGGTGTCGATGGCTACCCTTCACAACGAGGATCAGGTGCGTCTGAAGGACGTACGGCCGGGTGACACCGTCGTGGTTCGCAAAGCAGGTGACGTGATCCCCGAGGTCGTCGGACCCGTCCTGTCGCTGCGCCCGGAATCGTTGCCCGCCTGGGAGTTCCCGCACACCTGCCCGTGTCCATTGAAGAGCACCCTCGTGAGGATGGAAGGTGAATCCGACACTCGTTGTGTCGATCCCTCGTGTCCTCATCAGCGCGACCAACGGATCATCTATTTCGCTTCTCGTGGGGCGATGGACATCGAAGGCCTCGGAGAGCGAACGGTTTTCCAGTTGTCCGATGCCGGGCTCGTGGCCGACCCCGGTGACGTCTACACCTTGACACTCGAGCAGCTGCTGACTCTCGACGGCTTCGGCCACCTCAGTGCGGAGAAGTTGCTCGACGCGATCGATGGTTCGAAGGCGCGACCACTCCCCAAGATCTTGACGGCATTGGGTATCAAGCATCTCGGTCCCTCGGCAGCCGAGGCTCTCGCCGCTCATTTCGGAAATCTCGACGCGATCATGGCGGCCGACGACGATGCTCTGGCCACGGTGGAGGGAGTGGGGGACGTCATCGCGCACTCGATCACGACATGGTTCTCACACGTCGACAATCGTGAGTTCGTCGAGAAATTACGGCGTGCCGGGGTCGACTTCGGGCGGGTGGAGGTGTCGTCGGCTCCGCAGACGCTCACCGGCAAGGCGATCGTCGTGACCGGAACTCTCGAAGGTTTCGATCGGGACGGTGCCGAACGCGCGATCAAGGAACGAGGGGGAAAGAGCCCCGGATCGGTGTCGGCCAAGACCTTCGCGGTGATCCTCGGGCGCGACCCGGGTGCGAGCAAGGTCACCAAGGCCGAGACGCTCGGAGTTCCGATGCTCGACGAGGACGGCTTTCGTCATCTGCTCGAGACCGGAGAACTTCCGAATCGTGCGTGACGTCCGAGCGAAGGTCGATCAGAGGACTTCGAACGACCAGGAATAGCTGCGGGCCGTGTTGCGACCCTTTTCGATCTCCCAGAAGATGATGGTGACGTCGTGTCGTCCGACGGCGTACGACTCGACGACGGCACCGTCCGAAGGTGTGTACCGGATGAGTGAGTTGCCCTGGTCGTAGATCGCGGTCGAAGGGAGCTCGATCTGTTGACCGGGTTCGGCGAGGCCGCCGGCGATCTCCGACAGGGGTGTGGTGGGAATCTCGATGCCGTCGAGAACCAGTACCGCCTCGTAGCCGTCCTGGAGATCGACGCGGATCTCGGTCTGCGACAACACCTGACGATCGTTCGGAGCCGGTGCGATGTCGACGATCGCGTCGGGGTATCCGAGTGCATCACGGCCGGTCGTCGCCGAGAAGAACCCGAGGACGACGAGGGTGAGGCCGAGGCCGACGGCCAGGCTGAGAGCCAGGAGTTCCTTGTTCAATCGCCGTCGCGGCTGATCGGACGTCGAACCTCGGCGGGACACGTCCCTCAGTCTTGCCCGGCGGTGTCGAAATCGCACGTCGGAGGGTGGTTCGGGGGTCGCCGACGGTCACACCGGGAATTCCACCACTAGGGTTCTCCGCCTATGAGTGTCCCGGGGGTCGGTGACGGATCGGACGGGTCGTCCGACCCGATCGGAGCATCGAAGGTCGGCGACCTGCTGGCCGGACGTTTCCGACTCGAGCGATTGGTGGCCGTGTCGTCCTCGGCGGCGATTCACGTCGCGATCGACGAAGAGTCCGGTCGGGCCACCACGCTGAGACTTTTCACCCCCGACGCGACGGCGACCTTCGGCTCGGAGATCTCCGATCGCGTCGAGGCCGCGCGCGCGATCGGTCACCGTTCCATCGTTCCGGTCGTCACGATCGGAACCGTCGACGTCGACGGACGCCCGTGCCTCTACGTGGTGTCGGAACGGCCGACCGGCGGAACTCTCCAGGACATGCTCGATCGCGGGCGACTGCTCACCCCGTCGCAAGCCGTCGTAGTGGGCGTCGCGATCTGTCGTGCACTCGATCGGGCCCATCGACACGGCGTGTCGCACTACGACATCCGGCCGAGCGCCATTGCATTCGGCGAGAACCTCGACGTGGCTCTCGCCGATCTGGGTGTGACGTCGATCGTCGCCGAGCAGGCCTGGTCGCAGCCGTCCGACGTGTCGATGGAGCGGGCACGGTACGCGTCGCCCGAACAGGCCGCCGGTCGCCCGTTCGACGAGAAGAGCGACGTGTACGCGTTGGCTCTGGTCCTGGCCGAGTCGATCACGGGTTCCGCACCGTTCGTCGCCGATTCGGTGGTCTCGACTCTGGCCGCTCGCCAGGATCGCCTGTTCCCGGTGTCGGCCGATCTCGGACCACTCGCCACCGTGCTCGAACGGGCGGGGCGGGCCGATCCTTTCGAGCGCTCCGGAGCGGCCGACATGGGACGGGCTCTCGTCGCCGCCGCAGCGACGTTGCCTCGTCCGGCGCCACTTCCGATCGTCTCGACCGACGCGACGGGAGACATCGTTCGACCTGATCTCGACCTGACGTCGCCAATCGGCCCGGACGACATCGAAGCCACCACCGATCTGTCGCGGCCGAGCGAATTCAGCGGTGTGTCGACTCGAAGCGAGGTTCCGACGGTCGCCGATGGCGGAATGATCATCCGGCCCGAAACGGATGGCGATTCTCCCGTCGATCCGACGGGTCCGATCGAGCAACCGCGCATCGGTCGGTGGGTCGTCGCCGCCGTCGCCGTGTTGATTCTCGTCGTCGGTGGCGTCTTTGTGTACCGAGCGGTCGTCGATGACGGTGCTCGGGTGCCGATCCTGGCCGGACTCGACGAGGGAGCGGCCACCAATGCCGTCACCGAGTTCGGATGGAGTGTCGAGGTCGTCGAAGAGTTCAGTGACGACTACGACGCGGGCGACGTGATCCGCACCGAACCGGAGTCCGGGAGTGAGCTCGCCGATGGTGACGTGCTGACCCTCGTCGTGTCGAGCGGACCGCCGCCGGTCGCCCTTCCCGATCTCGTCGGTGAGTCGGCCGATGCTGCGATCACCACCCTCGCCAACCTCGGCCTCGAGGTCCGGCGACTCGATGGATTCAGCGAGGACATCGCCATCGGTGATGTCGCACGATGGGAAGTGGCCACGCAACCGAATCTCGTCGCGGGTGACGAAGTGGTGAAAGGGACCGTGATCGACGTCTACGTGTCGACCGGTCCCGAGCCGCGGGTGGTTCCCGAACTGCGGGGTCAGACCTACGACGCGGCCGCCGCGATCCTCGACGAACTCGCGCTGAAGGTTCGGCGCGTCGACGATCAGTACTTCACCGATGTACCAGCCGGCGCGATCGGCTTCCAGGTCCCGCCGCCGGGAGAACTCGCCGAGCGCGACTCGGAGGTCACGATCGTGATCTCGAAGGGCCCCGACGTGGTGACCATTCCGGTGCTCTCGCGCCTGAACCACGATCAGGTGGTCGCGGCACTCACCGATGCCGGACTGGTCGTGGGGTCGGTCACGGGGAACACCCGCGGAGTCCTGGTGGCGATCCTGGCCAATGGACAGCCCGTCACGTCGGGCCAGGTCGTGGCTCGTGGCACGGTCGTCGAACTGGCGTATTACGGCTCCTGACCATAAGGTTGCCGACTGCAAACGAGCGTCCGGCGGACGCCGACATCTCGAGGAGTCGTGTCATGGGTGCATTGCAAGGTCGAGTCGCCATCATCACGGGCGCCGGTCGCGGTCTTGGTCGCGAGCACGCTCTGCTGTTCGCCGCCGAGGGCGCCAAAGTCGTGGTCAACGACCTCGGGGGTGCCAACGACGGCAGCGGATCCGACGTCACGCCGGCCGAGCAGACCGTTGCCGACATCCGGGCCATGGGCGGCGAGGCGATCGTCAACACCGACAACGTCGCCGATTGGGACGGCGCCAAGCACATGATCGATCAGGCCGTCGAGACCTTCGGAGATCTCGACATCCTCGTCAACAACGCTGGAATTCTCCGTGACCGAGTGCTCGTCAACATGAGCGAGGCGGAATGGGACGCCGTGATCGCCGTTCACCTCAAGGGTCATTTCGCCCCGACCCGTCACGCGGCGGCCTACTGGCGTGAGCAGTCGAAGAACGGTGTGACCAAGGCGCGCAATCTCGTGCACACGTCGAGTACATCGGGACTCTTCTCGAACCCGGGACAAGGCAACTACGGCGCGGCCAAGTCGGGTATCGCCACCTTCAGCCAGATCTGCGCCAAGGAGCTCGGCCGTTACAACGTGAAGAGCAATTCCATCGCGCCAGCGGCTCGTACTCGTCTCACTCTCGCCACGCCCGGACTCGAGGACGTCATGGCCGCCAAGGACGGCGCCTTCGACATGTGGGACCCGGCCAACGTGAGTCCGCTGGTGGCCTATCTGTCGTCGGAAGCCTGCGCGTTCAGCGGCGAGACCTTCTTCGTGCAGGGTGGTCAGGTGACGCGAGTGCAGTCGTGGACGAACGCCGAGGAGATCAAGCAGAACGATCGATGGACCGTCGCCGACCTGACCGTGGCGATGACCCAGCTCGCTCCCAAGTCCTGATCCGTGGGCTCGCCGGCCCACTCCGACGATCGGTCCGCTGACCGCCGAACGCTCAACGTCGACTCCGCCGGAGTCGACGAGATCGGCATCGTGCCGTGGCCGAATCTGTTCCGACGATGGCTCGGTCGCCGCGTCCCGATCGAACGCGAATGGGCCCTACTGCTCGTCGTCCTGACCGCGCTGTTCACCGTCGGTTTCACGATCACGATCCTGGTGGTGTCGCTGCAATCGATCGCCGACGAATTCGGTTCGTCGGTTTCGGTGGTGTCGTGGAGCATCACGGGTCCGATGCTCGCTTTCGGCGTCGTGGGGCCGGCGTACGGCAAAGCCGGTGACTTGTGGGGGCACAAGCGCGTCTTCGTCGCTGGTTTGCTCGGCGCGGGAATCTTCGCCGCACTCACCGCCGTCGCGTGGAACGCCCCGTCGATGATCGCCTTTCGAACTCTCTCGGCGACACTCGGCGCTGCGACGGGTCCGGCGACCATGGCCTACATCAATCGCCTGTTCCCGTCTGATCAACGCGTTCGACCGTTGAGCTACTGGAGTTTCGTGAACGCCATCGCTCCGGTGCTCGGGGTGGTGATCGGCGCGCCGATCGTCGACGCCTACGGGTGGCGCATCATCTTCGCCGTTCAGGCCCCGCTGTGTGCTGTCGGTGTGCTGATCGCGTTCTGGTTGCTTCCCGACACCGACCGTCAGAGCGACGTCCGCTTCGACGTACGTGGTTCGATCATGCTCGCTCTCGGTGCGACGGCACTTCTCGCCGGAATCAATCAGGGTCCACGTTGGGGGTGGGGCAACCCCGCCATCGTCGGTCTGTTGGTGATCGGTGCGCTCGCCCTTCGATGGTTCGTGCGTATCGAACGCACGACGAGCGATCCTCTGCTGCCACTTCATTGGGTGCGGACCCGCAACATCGCGCTTCCGATCGTGTCGCAATCGCTCAGCAATTTCGCCTACATGGGCGGCTTCCTGATGGCTCCGCTGATCATGTCCGATGTGCTCGGTTACGACACCTCACGGATCTCGCTCGTGGTGATCGCCCGTCCGCTGACCTTCGCAGTCATCGCGCCGTTGGCCAGTCTGGTCACCATGCGAATCGGGGAACGGGCTACGGGAATGTTCGGTGCCGCGAGCGTGGTGGCGTCGATGGTGCTGTTCGCCTTCGTGTCGATCGACTCGGCACTGTGGATGGTGTTGTTGGCCCTGGCTCTCTCGGGATCGGGTGTCGGAATCGCGAACCCGGCTCTCACGTCCCTGGTTGCCAATGCGGTCGATGATCGAGACCTCGGTGTGGCTGGCGCGATGCAGCAACTGATGAACCAGATCGGCGCGGTGCTCGGTGCCGTCGTGATGACGACGATTCAACAGGCCACCGAATCTCGCGGCGTGACCTCGTCGTACCACCTGGCGTTCACCGTCGCCGCCGGTGTCGCGGTCGTATCGTTCGTCTCGGCCTCCTTCGTGAGGTCGAGCGATCGTCCGACTAGTTCGTGATGCCCTTGATCTCGTCGGCGATCTTGAGCGTGACGTCGCTCTGCGGCATGGCCGTCTGCATCGACATGATCTTCATCATGTCGCCTTCGACCTTGATCTTCCCGGTCATGAAGGCCTGCATCGCCACGGCCTGATCACCGAGGGCGAACATGGCCCGCGCAGTCGCCCAGTCGGTGGTCACGGTCGCGTCGGGATTCTCGAGCGAGCCGAGATCCATCTGCATGTCACCCGACGAGGTGTCGATGAAGCTGCGCACTTCGCCACTGCCGAACGGAACGTCGGTGACGACTTGGTTGATGCGGATGACCGCGGAGATCTTCGGGGTCTGACCCTCGTACTTGGTGCGAATGGCACGCGCAGCGTCCATCCAGGCGTCCGACAGGAAATCATGGCTCATGGCGCTCGACCATACACCGGTCACGATGCGAGCGTGACGGTGGAGGTGGTGACCGAGTCGAGGAACTCCTGGTCGATCTCGACTCCGCAGCCGGGCCGGGTGGGGACGGTCACGTGACCGTCGTTCAGTCGCACCGGTTCGTCCACGATGTCGCGGGCCCAGAACCGCTCGGAGGCCGATACGTCACCGGTCACCGTGAAATTGGGCAGGGCGGCGAGCGCGAGATTCATCGCTCGCCCGATCCCGGTTTCGAGCATGCCGCCGCACCACACCGGAACGCCACGCTCGGCGCACACGTCGTGCACACGCACCGCTTCGAGATAGCCGCCCACCCGACCAGCTTTGATGTTGACGATCGAACATGCTCCACGTTCGATCGCGTCGATGGCCGCCTCGGCCGAGGTGATCGACTCGTCGAGGCAGATCGGCGTTCCCACTTCTCGGGCGATGATCGCATGGCCGGTCACGTCGTCCTCGGGGAGCGGCTGCTCGATGAGCAGCAGACCGAAGCGGTCGAGTTGCGCGAGGTGAGCGCCGTCGTCACGTGTGTAGGCGGTGTTGGCGTCCACTTGCAGGGGAACCGAGTCGCCGAAGACACGACGGATCTCGGCGATCGGCTCGATGTCCCAACCGGGTTCGATCTTCAATTTGATCCGGACGTAGCCGTCGTCGAGGTATCGACCGACGGTCGTGACCAATTGGTCGATCGAGTCCATGATGCCGACCGAGACTCCGGACGGAACCGTCGCGCGGACCGCCCCGAGGTGTGTGGCGAAGTTCGTGCCGCACGCACGCAATTGCGCGTCGAGCACCGCGGCCTCGATCGCTCCTTTCGACATGCGATGGTCTTTCACCGGTTCGAGGATCTTCGCGACTTGCTGGGCTGACACTCGACCTCGGTCGTGCGCGAAGAGCCGCGGAATCAGATGGTGCTGCAAGACGTGTTGGCAGGCCTCGACGTACTCGCTCGAATACAAGGGCTCGTTACCGGCGACGCATTCACCCCAGCCGTCCACATCCTCGGCGACGACGCGAACGAGAAGGATGTCGCGTGCGGTCTCGGTCCCGAACGAGGTTCGGAACGGTGACACGAGGGGCAGTTCGATCCGACGGAGTTCGACGGCATCGAGGCGGAGGGGAGTCACATCTTCACGGGGCATGGGAGAGAGTCTCCTCGAGGGGGCGGCGGGTGATCACATACTGCCCGTTGTCCGTGAGGCCGACCACGTGCTCTCCGTCGACCAAGGGGCCGAGACGATCACGCAACTCGCGTCTCCAGGCATGAGCGCGGAGTGGATCGGATGTTCGCAACTCGACGATGTCGGCGGGCAGGTCGACGACACGATCGTCGTCGTGAGCGACGACGTGGGGTAAGGGACGCGAGATGGCCGCCGACGATCGCGGTGCGTCGACCCGCCAATACGCGAGGAGGCGATCGGTGTCGTCGACACCGTTGATCTCGTCGCCGAGCGGGCCGTAGAAGTCGATGTGGTACTCGGTGGCCACGGCCCCGAGCACATGCAGGTTGAACCAGGCATTGCGTCGAACGAGTGGGTCGAAGGTCCATGTCACGGCCGACAGCCCCTGGTCGCGACTCCAGGCGCGTTGATGCTGTTTGATTCGCCGACCGAAACCGGAGTCCTGGAGCCCGGGCTCGACACCGGTGATGTGCGAATGGAGGCACCACTCCTCACCGTGGCGGGCGAGTACGCCGAACGACACGCCCACCATGCGGCCGGCATCGAAGGCACCGGCGGCGTATCCACCCGCGTGAACGAGGGCCATGAGGAACGACGAACTCACGAACGACCCGGGTGCCGTGCCCCAGATCCGATCGGCGACCCGAAGGAGTTCATCCATCTCGGCGAGGTCGCTCAGGGTGCGGATCTCGGGGCCCATCGGATCCGTTGTAGCAAACCGGCCTGGTCACAGGTCACGCACCGTGAACGAAATGTCAAACGGGTTCTTCGAGGATGGGGTGGACAGGCCACGATAGGAATTCTCCTATGGCTCGCATCCTGGTCTCCGAAGAAATCGCCGAGGGCGGACTGGATCGTCTCCGGTCCGCTGGCCACGAGGTGATCGTTCGCACCGACCTCACGGCGGCCGATCTCCCGGGCGCTCTCGTCGGGGTGAACGCCCTCATCATCCGCTCGGCCACCCAGGTCACCGCCGAGGTTCTGGCCGGCGCGACCGATCTCATCGTCGTCGGACGGGCCGGAATCGGTCTCGACAACGTCGACGTGGAGGCTGCGACGACCCGCGGTGTCATGGTCGTCAACGCACCGCAGAGCAACATCGTGTCGGCCGCTGAGCACACGATGGCTCTGCTGCTCGCGTCGGCTCGCAACGTCGCGCAGGCGCACGCCGCGTTGAAGGCCGGTCGTTGGGAGCGCAGTCGCTGGGAGGGTGTCGAACTCGCCGACAAGACACTCGGCATCGTCGGCCTCGGTCGTATCGGAAAGTTGGTCGCTCAGCGCGCTCTCGGATTCGGAATGCGCCTCATCGCCTATGACCCCTTCGTGACTCCTGATCGAGCCCGTCAGATGAACGTCGATCTCGTCGCACTCGACGATCTCGTGGCACAAAGCGATTTCATCACCGTGCATCTCCCCAAGACCAAAGAGACCAAGGGGATCATCGGACGCGACATCTTGGCCAAGGCCAAGCCCGATCTACGTGTGATCAACGTGGCCCGTGGCGGCATCGTCGACGAAGAGGCATTGGCCGAGGC
>VFQT010002843.1_pt1 | contig 16825 bp, 8 predicted proteins | sample 3512381 | NCBI WGS metagenome assembly VFQT01 (sample SAMN10412376, study PRJNA504923) | tailings metagenome | isolation source: Relicate 2 Philex TSF3 active mining site | place: Philippines: Tuba, Benguet | collected 2017-08-29
CTCATGAAGGCGCTTCAGAAGGCGGGTTGTACGACGACGCGCACGCCTTCTCTCACGGCGCTCGGAACCGAGGTCATGTGGCGGCGGCAGTCGGTCCTCCTCGCGATGCCGCCTTTTCGTGAGGTCGAGACACCGATGCGAGACGTGGAGAAGGGCACAGATGAGGACAGCGCGATTCTCAGAGCGCTCAAGGCAAGGCGCATGTCGGTCGCCAAGGAGCGGGGAGTACCCGCGTTTGTCGTCGCATCGAACGCGGTCCTCGAGCGCATCGCAAGCCTCGATTCGGAGGCGGGCCCCGAGGCATGGCTGTCACTGAAAGGCATCGGCGAGCAGAATGTCGGTCCCCTGCGCGAGGCCTTTGCGACGGTTCTAGACTCACACGCAGCGAGCGGGCGCGCTCGAGGTGGCCACGCGACCGCGTGAAGTTCCCCCTGGAGGTCAGGGCGGTCCCAAAGTCGACCCCGCCGCTTCGACGCTGCGGCTTGTCGATAATCCGGTGGCCCTGCCCTCGGATGCAGGGACGTCATCTTTGGGCACGGAGTCTCGAGGAAGGCTCTGGAATCTCGTGAAATCTGCTTGCGTCTTGGGGGTATGCTGGAACGGGACGAGGGGATGCGCTACTGTCGTTCCGCGGTGTTGGCAATTGGATGTGCCACCAAAGGAGTCACCCGATGATGTCGATGCGCCTCGGTCTCCGAACCCCCTTCCACATGCTCACCATGACTTTGCTTGCGCTGTCGGCCGCAGCCTGCGGTGAGCTCCGCGAGAGTCGGGTCATTCCAGGCGATACGCTCGACAGCCAGCTCGTCGAGATTTCCTTCGAGGTCGACAGCGGCACCGCGTCCACCTTGCCTGCGGACTTCGGACTGCCCTGCAATGACAACAACGATTGTGAGACCGGGCTCTGCATCGAAGGCGTCAACACCTCGGTCTGCTCGAAGACCTGCATTTCGGAGTGCCCCGATGGCTGGAGTTGCCGAGGGGTGACGCTTGGCGGGGTGGACGTCATCTTTGTCTGTGTCGAGGACGGAACCCCAGACGGGGACACGGTCGGAGGGGACACCGCGAGCGGCGACACGGGGCTTGTGGACACGAACACCAGCGCCGACACGAACACGAACACCGACACGAACACGGGCACCGATACGAACACGGGCACCGATACGAACGCAGACACGACCAACGACACCGGGCCCCTGCCCGATACGGTCGCCCCGACAGGCACGGCTTGTGATGCACCTCCGGGCACGACGAATGACCGCCTGCAAGCCGAGGCTCAAGTGCTCGGTGGCGACTTCCCCGACTGCGTCGTCGGTTGCGAGGTCGAGGTCAACCCGACGCTTTGGGTCATCGATCTCGCAAACTCGAACTTCACGGGGGCCTCGGGGCGCCTCGACGGTGACGACCACTACTACACCTTCGAGAGCGGCGACAAAGCGGGGCCCGACACGGACATCATCGCGATCCGGGCGCCCCCCCGGACGATGCTCGAGGTCGCCGTGCTGAAGTCGAACACCAACGACTCGACCGAGCCGCTCGTCTACATCCACGATGGCTTCCAGATTCGGACCTACAACTCCGACGTGTCGAGCTCGAACACCTGCGCTCGTTCGACCATTGGCTTCCCATGGGTCTCGAGCCTGCCTGTGTATGTCGTGATCGAAGACGCCGTGAACTACGACCGCTGGACCCCGACGGGTTTCAGCCCCGGGGTCGTGGGGGGTGAAGCCTACGGTTGGCACCTGCGCCTTCGGACCTCTCCGTTTTCGCCATATGATCTAGGCACTTTCAGTCGCCTCCAGGTGATCGATGTCCGTGGCGAGTCCCTCTCGGTCGGCGGCATGACGCGGTATTACCGATTCTATGCGCCAGGGACAGCGAAGCCACGTGTGAGGCTCACCCGAACGAGCAGCAGCGTCTTCGAACCGACGCTTGCAGGCATGAAGACGATCGCGGGTGAGCTCGCCTGGCAGAGCGTCAACTATGACAATGACAGCGACGGTGTCGTCCTCTTGCCGGCGAACGCATTCCGCCCCTGCATTCCGCAGAGTGAATGCCCTTCAGGGTTTTCCTGCCCACCGAACCTCTGCTCGGAGAGCGACGCGGAGTTTGTCTTTGCAGTCCTAGACTACAACGGTGACGGCGCCCCGAGCGGCTTCAACTACGACCTCCAGATCGTCATCGAGTAGTCGCTCCAAGACTAGGCGACTTCCTCGGCGTCGTCTTTCGATCAGGCGGCGAGACGGAGTGCCTGTGCAGAAACACGAAAGCCCGACGTACAAACGAGACCCCAGTCAGGGTCTTCGTCGCAGGTCGGGTTTGCGTGGAGCTCAAATCCTCAGATCGGCGCTAGTGCCGATCCGGAGATCACCAGGAGGACTTTACGACGCCCGGGAGTTCGCCCCTCAGTGCGAGTTCGCGCAGGGCGAGGCGGGAAAGCCCGAACTTGCTGTAGTAGCCGCGGGGACGACCCGTAACTTCGCAGCGGTTGCGAATGCGGATCGGGTTCGCGTTGGCCGGAAGCGACTGGAGCTGCGCGCGCGCGGCCTTGCGGTCGGCGGGGCTGGTCTCGGGCTTGCGGAGGGTTTCCTTGAGGGCGGCGCGCTTGGCGGCGTACTTGGCGACGAGCGCTCGGCGCTGCTCGTTACGGACGATCTTGCTGGTCTTGGCCACGTTCTTCTCCCGGTGGGACGCTCCGGTCCCAATGAGGGCTGTCGGGATACACGAGGGCTGAAGGGTGTGCAAGCGGAAACTCGCGCTGCTCTGGATCACCCTCTCGTGGGCGCGGGGGGCGGAAGAGGAAGGTTCCAGGCGTTCGCGGGCATGGCCTCCCGGGGATCGGGTGTTTAGGATGGGTGTGGCTTTGGGGAAGCCGCATGATCAGGAGGAGGAAGCGATGTCGGAGAACGCTCGAAAGGGTTCCGGAATGAAATGGGGCCTCGGGTTGATGCTCGCGTTGAATGTGGCGCTCGTGGGCTGGCTCTTGTTTCGGGGCACGTCAGACTCGTCGCTAGAAGGGCCTCGAGCGGTCGAGAGCGAGCGAGCTCCCCCAACCGTGCCCCTTGCCACGCCATCCGTTCCTCCGACCCCCCAAGAGGCTGCAACATCGGACGGTGCTGACCTTTTGCCTGAGGAGCGTCACGTCATCGGGCTCTTCGAGAAACTCTCGCCTTCGGTCGTCTACATCACGACGATGGGAGCGACACACTCGTATTTCGGCGCCCGCGGGGTGCAGCCCCAGGGTGCGGGCTCGGGCTTCATCTGGGACGACCAAGGTCATGTCGTGACGAACTTTCATGTCATCGCGGAGGCCGAAGAGGCGGTCGTGACGCTCGCGGATGGCAGTGAGTGGCCCGCTAAACTCACCGGTGCTGCTCCCGATCAAGACCTCGCAGTCCTCAAGATCGAAGCGCCTTCGAGCCGCCTCAAGGCCATACCCGTCGGTAACTCGAAGGGGCTCCGCGTAGGGCAATTCGCGATGGCCATCGGCAACCCCTTTGGGCTCGACCAGACGCTCACGACTGGCGTCATCTCGGCCCTCGACCGACAGATCGAATCGGTATCTGGACGTCAAATCTATGGCGTCATCCAGACGGATGCGGCCATCAACCCGGGCAACTCGGGAGGCCCCCTCATCGACTCCGCCGGTCGCCTCATCGGGGTCAACACCGCCATCAAGAGCGCCTCGGGCTCGTCAGCAGGCATCGGCTTCGCCGTCCCAGTGGACACGGTCAACCGCATCGTCCCGCAGCTCATCGCGAGCGGCAAGGTCACGCGCCCGGCCTTGGGCGTCCTCCTCGCCAACGACGGGATCGCGGTGCGCTTTGGCGTCGAGGGTGTCGTCGTGCGCGGGGTAAATCCGGGCTCGCCAGCCGAGGGTGCCGGCATCGTCGGGCTCGAACAGGATCAATGGGGTCGCGTGAGGCTCGGAGACGTCATCGTCGGGGTCGACGATGAACCCGTGCGTCAGGTCGAAGACCTCCTCAAGGCCATGGACAACCACGAGGTCGGAGACGAGCTCCGGGTCGAGCTCGACCGCAACGGCGCGCGCCGGACGGTCAAGGTCAAGCTCGCCCAGCTTGAGTAGGCTCGAGGGACGGGCGCTCAGAAAAGTGGCGGTGCTCGAGATCCCGACCTAGCATCGCGAGGGTGACCCAGACGCGGAAGGAGCCCTCATGCACAAACACATCATCGCCGGACTCATCGCCACGGTCAGCGCCGCCCCCGCCTGCACCACGACCGCATCTTATGTGGTCCGTGGCACGGAGAGATCGATAGGCGTCGACGGCCTCATCACGATCGCCCCGCAGTCCGAGGACGTGAACGTGGTCTCCGTGGAGCTCGTCAACCTGCCTCCGCCCGAACGGCACGAGCGCAAGAAGAAGGTGTTCGTCGTCTGGCTTACCCCCCTCGGAGGCAAGCCTGTCCGGGCTGGTCGCCTCGCCTATGACCCTGGCTCACGCATGGGGGAACTCAGGGCGACGACGCCCAATGACCAGGTCTACGTGCAGGTCACAGCGGAGGAGGATTCCTCGGTAGAGGGGCCTTCTGATTTCGTGGTGATCTCGAAGCAGGTCGTCCTGAAGCGCCAGAACGACGCGACCTCGGGGCTGTGAAAGCCTGAACGACGCCTTCACGTCACGCGAGTGGCGTCTCGCGGGAAGGGCGCGGATGGGTGGGCCCTCGGGGCGAGCTGGACACGGCTCGCGCGAGGATGAGACCAAGACCGAAGAGCGCCATCGGAACCCCCGAGGCCCCAGCGCATCCGTCTTCTCCCACCGGCGCTTGCTCGACCTCTGCTCCCTCGACCTCGTCTGAGGTTTCGGTGACACAATCCTCGTTCTCCCAGGTGAAGATCGAAGCGATATCGGTCTCGGCAAAGAGGCGACCGTAACTGAGCGGCAGTTCGGCCTGGCCCATGGCGTCGCGCACGACGCGGCAAGAGGCGATCTGAGGGATAGAGATGAGAGAGGGCGCACGCGCAGTGCCCCAGTGAACGGCCAGCACGAATGGGTTGCCATCCGCGGTTGTCATGGCTCGCATCGAGAGCATCGGTGGATTGACCTCGAAGCTCGGCGTCACACGAGCCTGTCCAGCGAGCATCCTCACGGTGTCGCGAACCACCGGTGAGTATCCGTCGGGATATCGGACGAGAGATTCGGGTCTTTCGACGTTACAGATCGAAGACGGTTGGCCAAAGCCCTCGCCCAGCGCAACTCCGAGCGCGAGCACTCGCCCGCGCCTCAGTGGTATGCGTAGCGCCACGGGCACGTCGTCTTCGGAGGCGCCAAGGGTCGTCCCCGACACCGCGCTCAGATTTCGCCACCGGCCTGTATAGACGAAGCTTGAAATCCCCTCTGCGCCGGCCCAACGCACTGTCTCGATGTCAACGCGCCAATCGCCTGCGGATAGACCTGACCAGACGAGACGCGTCGGAACGAATTGACCGTACTCGTCATGGGACGCGAGTTCAGGTCCGAGGATGAGTGTACCTCCATCCTCGACCCAGCGTTCGATCTCGCCCCAGGCCTCCGTCGAGACATGCTTTCGCAGCAAGATGAGAGCGCGACGTGTCTTGAGGGGGCTTCCGAGAAGACCGTAGGCAATCTCGCTCTCCCGAATGAACTCCACCGGGATGGAATTCTGGCTGAGCGCAGTATGCCAGCCTATTTCGTCGGCCGACGGACCCGCCTCATCCGTCCACACCGGGTCTGCATCCGGAATCATGATGACGACATCCGCGGTCTCCTGGTGGGAGTCGACGAGATAATTCTCTGCCCGTGAGAGGAGTTCGTGGGAAGAACGAAGGACATCGAAGAACGCTCGGGAATCGGCCTCACCACCTCGGGCGGATGCGTCGTGAACAGCCCGCGGCCCGTAGGACAGATGGTTGAACCATGTGAATCCGCGCGAGGCGAGTTCGATAAGCACGGCGCCGAGCTCGACCCGCTCTGTGCGTAGCTCGACCCCCAGAGAAAGGGCCTTGCCCTGAGAATCGAGGCCCTCCTTGACCGGCTCCGTGAGGCCAGCGACGTAGTCGGCCCAGGCACTGAAGTCCCACGGGTGACAATCTCCGGGCCGCAGCGTGTCGAGTGTTGCAAGAAAAGCTTCGGGCTGGAGCGCGCGCTGGATGCGGTCGATGGAGAGGCCCGAGAGCAAAGTGTGGGTCGAGGTGCCGAAAGGATCGCCATTTCGCAGCGCCATCGGCACTGAGCCCAGACGCGCTATGAGCTCGGACTCGATAATCGCCATGACTTGCGCGCTCGCCTCGTTCCAGAACTCGAGGGCAAGGTACCAACGTCGCGCAGCGAAAACGTCAACCGGGTTCGGGCGAAAGGCGAGCACAACCTCCGGTGTAGCGGCCTCGAGGGGTTGCACCGCATCAAGGGTCTCGAGACCGAGAGAGAGAGCAGTCTCGCCGCGGGCTTCAAGCCATGCGAGATAGGCCGCGCGATAGGCGGGGCCCGCGAGGGGAAAGCCAGCGCTTTCGCCAAGGATACCGAATGCGCGAGAAGGGAGTTCTGCGCCGAAGTCGTCATTGGCAGCGGCGATCTGGCCAAAGACGGATGAAGTCGGGTCTTCGAGGAGGGTACCGATTTCAGCGGTAATGGTTTCAGGCTCGAGGTCGAATGGGACCTGTCTCAGGTGGGTCGCTGGCTCGGAGAGGTCAAGCCAACGGTATTTGAGTCCGGCGTTCGAAGCGCGTGAACGTTCGTCCGCGGAAGGTCGGGCGGAGCAAAAAGACTGAATGTTGATGCCAAGCCTATCGAGGAGCGCGTAGAGATCGAAGCCCACAACGGTATCGTCAAAGGCATCGAACACACCGGTTGCGAGTCCGACCTTGAGTCTTTTCGGGATGCGTGATGTGGGCACCCCGATGATGCTCTCGAAGTCTCGCCCGATGAGGTCTGAGAGGCTTTCGATGCGGAAATCGAACGGGTGGGCGTCGGCCCTGGGGAGAACGAGACCGAAGCGGTGTCTGACCTGGCGTTCGAGCGTGCCGACAATCGCGCTGTCATCGGGAGCGAATGCAAGGTCGACGGAGAGTTCGAGGGGGTCGGCATTCGGTGGACAGGTCTCTGACGCACAGTCGAACACGTCCCAAGAGACAGTCATCCTCCCGGGGCCCGCCGCGAGGCTGCCGAGAGCGATCCAGGGTGTCGCCTCGCCCGCACGCGCACGGACCTCGCCGAGTTCGGGAGATACACACCCGTCGAGATGCCCGTCATCGCACAGGGTGATGGCGCGTCCTGGAGGGGCTTCGACCTGATCGAAGACGCGGGTGAGGCGCAGAAGGGGTTCACCCGATTTGGGGCGGAACCTTACATAGACCCCCTGGTCTCTTAGCGTCAGGATGAAGATACGCCTTACGCGGACATAGCCGTCGCCGTCGGCATGAAGTCGGAATTGGAGGGCGTTCGAGTGTCCCTCGGGGAGCTCGAAGGCGACAGATGCGAGCGTCCACTCGCGCGCGAGCGTGGGCTCGGCCGAAGCCTCGATCTCGTTTGAAGCGATGTCGAAAAATCCCCAGGCCCCCGGGTCGGCGGCCATCTCGGCGACAGCTAGATAGCGGCCAGGAGGCAGCGCGATGTCCTTGGTCGCAACGGCAGAGCTGCCAAAGCGGGACGCAAACGCAAGGAAGCCGGGCCCCGGCAAGCATTCGAGCAGTCCGCAGCTCCAGCCGTTCGTGTAGTCGTTGAGACCTCCGGACCACTCGGGGATGATGGACTCGACGAACGGCAGCGCGTGGGACTGTCCTGGAAGACATTCGGGCTGAAAGACGCACGCGGCCCCATCGCAATCGGAGGCCGCACCACATGGAATCGAGGTTTTCTCACAATACCCTGGACACAAGTCGCTCGGAGCCGCACGGGACGCAGATGGGAGGAGCCACGACAGACTCGCGAGGACAGCCGCGCAGAACGCGGCCGAGACCGCACAGCGTTGGTAGGCCCGGCCCTCATTTTCCGGACTTCTTGCCATGGGGTGAATCATGGCGACTCCTGGAGGGATAACTCGACGCCGAAATGGTCGCTCGCGTGGGTCGGAACCAGACTGTCTCCGACGTTGATTTCAAATGGTTTGACGCCGACCCTGGAGGTCGCGATGGTCACGTCAGCCGGGATTGCGTCGAAGAAGAGATGGTCGATGAGGACGCTCGTTGCGCTATCATCGACGAGCAGATTTTCCGCGCAGTAGGTGCAGGTCTGGCCCTCGCCGAGACTAGAAGGGAAGGCGGTATAGCCCGCTTGAGAGAGACGCAGGAAGGCTGCGTCGGGCAGCTCTGGTTCGAGTGGAGGCGAGCCGCCCGGACCTGAGTTGAAATCGCCGAGAATGATGGTGCTGCGAGAGGCCGCGTAACTCTCGGCGAACGCAATGACGGCGTCGGCCTGGACTGCGTTCTCACCTCCCCAGGTCTCGAAGGGGCCGGTGTAAGTGAGGCCAGACGAAGTGAGGTCGGCGGCGAGGTGAGTGCAGATGACGGCGACCTCACCGAGCACCGGCAGGGATACGTTGGCGGCAAGGAGAGAGCGTTGGGTGTTGGTCGACTCGAGCTCTACGTGGGCGAGATTCGAAAGCGGGCGTCGAGAGAGCAGCATGAGACCGTTGGCACCCTTGTAGGCAAAGCGGGCGCTTCCGGTCTTGCACAGCGACACGATCTCGTCGACCTCCTTGCCGATATTTGCGACCACACAGGTTGTGCAGTTGTCGCCGAGGGCGTCGAACTCGGGGCGGCAGTGTTCGAGGACGCAGCCGGCGATTTCAGAGGCGGCGATGGCTGCGCAGTGAGTGTCGACACAGGCGACTAGAGGGTCCGACTCGGTCGCCGCGCAGGCGGCCTCGCCGACAGACGTGTCCTCGAGCTGTACCTGATGGATGTTCGGGAAGATGTCGGCGACGCCGTCTCGTATGGCCAGAACGTCTTCCGGGGTCCAGACCTCCTGAAGGCACAAGACGTCTGCGTCGAGCGCCCTCAACGTGTCGACGATGATGGGAAGTCGTTGTGAAGCGTAGTCGACGAAGCCCGTCGCGAGCCCCACATTCCAGGTCACAAGCGTCAATTTCGTCTCATCGGGTGCTGATGAAGTGCCGCACGCTGGAAAGAGCGGCGACACGATGCACAAAAGACTTCCGACGAGAACGAGACGAGGCCACATGGCGACATCATGACGTGATTGGTGTGTGAAGTCGAAGAATCAGGGAAAGGCCCAGAGGAGTCTCGCTCCTCAAACGACGAATTTCCAATCATTCCAATGCGTTATGAAAATTGTGCGAACGCGCACCGAGGTGCTCGAGCACGAGATCACTGGCGGGCCGAGAACGATGTCGGGCGATTGACGAGTGGGCCTGAGCCCCCTAGAAATCGCCGACGCAGAAGCATTGAGACCGGTGGCCAAAGGCCAGAAGGAAGCCCCAAGCCCCCACTAAACACATCGGAATCGGAGCGGACACACATGGCAGACGAAAACGGAATCAACTGGAAAGAGCTCTCGGTGGACAAGACCATCGACGCGATCCTCATTCCTGTCGGGCTCTTTGCAGCGCTCTATTTTCAAGGGTGGGTCGACGCGAAGAAGGAGAAGGAGGACTACGCGGCGCTAATTGGCGATTTCCAGACGGAGTTCTCGAACAACCGTAGCAAGGCGCAAAATCTGGAAGCTGAAATCGGGTCGCTCGCCGCGAGGGATGTGGCGGACCAGGAAGCGCTGCTCGGGCCCATGTACCAGAAGTTCGAGAGCTTCAGGCAGGATGCCGAGCGGCTGTCGGGCTACTTTGACTGCATCGATCTCTACCTCGATGCGAGTGCGAGGGCCCCGGCAATCGTGAAGATGCTCGACGAGGAGGCCGCCGAGCCAGCAGCGGCGCCCGAGGGAGGAGCGCCCGCACCCGCGGGAGACGCGCCTGCGGCCGCACCGAGCGATGCTCCCGTCGACCCGCTGTCCATGTTCCCTGCGGAGGAGCGGGCGGAGCTCGAAGCCTGCGACAAGGTCATCGAAGCCTTCGAGAACGAGACCCCGAAGAAGTTTCCCGGCGTGGATCTGAGCCCGTTCTATCAGTACGTGGTGTGGGAGGTTTACAAAGAGGACGGTATCAAGCTCTTCAAGGACCCCGAGGCGAAGCGGCTCGGTCTCAGGCTCGGCGAGTCCTACGCTGCACAGCGCGAAGTGGAGAGCCGTGTCCAGGAGGTCGAGCGCCTCTTCAACGATTCGATGATGAAGACCGCGGGCCAACTCGCCGGGCTCGTCGCAGAGTCGGGTGAGCTCCTGCCAGAAAATCCCGACCTCGAAGACCTGAAGAGCGTACAGGGGCGTGTCCAAGAGATGTCGGGTGAGGCCTTCGCCCTGCGCTACGAGGTCGACAACATCCGTAACGTCGTGGCGCTCAAGGTCTCACTGCTCAAAGAGTACATCGGCCGCATGCACGCGCAGGTGGACGAGACCAGCAAGGCGCTCGGGGTCGAGAAGACACGCGTCACGCCGAACTGAATAGATGCGTGAGGCACGGGAGCCTTGCCTCCCGTGTGCGCGGAGCAGCAGGTGCCGCGTCAGCGTAGGAGATCGAGGACGGCGTCGTGCAGGATTCCGTTGGTCGCCACCGCGTCGCCGCCATCGATTCGCCGCTCCCCCGACCAGCTCGTGAAACGACCACCCGCCTCTTCGATGACGGGCAAAAGCGCCGCGTTGTCCCAGAGCGCCATCACGGCGTCCATGGCGATTTCGGACCGGCCCGTCGCGACGAGCACATAGCCATAACAGTCAGCCCACGTCCGCTGCATCCCCGTCGCCGCGACGAGCTTGTCGTGAGCCTCGCCCCCAAGACGGCGCCTCACGGCATGCTCGTCAGTCGCCACCACGAGGCTGCGCGACATCTCCGTCGTCTGCGCGACACGGCATGGCCTTCCGTTCCACCGGCAGCCAAGCCCACGTCCTGCCGCCACCATCTCGTCAAGCGCCGGAATGTAGATCACACCAACGGTCGGCTCGCCCGAGACCTCCACCCCGACGAGAGTGCCATAGAAGGGTACCCCCCTGAGGAAGGTGCGGGTCCCGTCGATCGGGTCGATGATCCAGCGAATGGGGACTCGCCCCACCTCCTCTCCGTGCTCCTCGCCAACGACGCCGTGGTCGGGATAGCGCTCTTTCAAGAGGGCCCTCATCGTCGCCTCGGCTTCCTTGTCGGCGATTGTGACCGGAGACCCATCGGCTTTCTGCTCGGCGGGCACATCGCAGTTGAAGTACGCGAGAGTTCTGCGCCCTCCAGCCCAGGCGAGACGGGTCGCGAAGTCGAGGAGCTCTGCAGTCGAGGGAAGGTGAAGGGATGATTCTTTCATGCCCCAGTCATGCCATAGGCAAGTGGGTTCTGGCGAGCCCTGATGGCGCGTGTGACGCCAGCGCTGACCCGTCGGTCAGAACGTGTCATGCGCAGTGGTCTTGAGTCCACTCGGCCTGCGCACTATAGGACCCACTCACTCGGCGCCACGATTCTCGAGGCCTTTTCCCCCCGGCCATCCATGAGGTCCCCAATGCGTCCCCTCCTCGCCGCCCTCGCCTTAGCACTCGTCGCCTGTTCCGATGCCCCCAAACTTCCGATCGGCGGCACCTGCGCAAATGATGACGACTGCTCGTCAGGCCTTTGCGCTGGTGCGACCTGCCTCGATCCAGCCATCGACTCCGACGCCGACGGGCTCATCAACGGCCTCGAGGTGACCCTCGGCAGCGACCCGAACCTGTCCGACAGCGACCTCGACGGCGTCCTCGACAGCGACGAGCTCAGCCCGACGTTCACCAACATCGATAGCGATGGCGACTCCCTCGCCGACGTTCTCGAGAGCCGCACGAGCGACGCCGACGGCGACTGCATCACCGACCAGTTCGACACCCGCAACGACACCCCCGACACCGACCTCTCCCCGATGCGCGCCGTCGTCTGCAGCAATCTCGGCATCTGCAGCAGCCACTCTGAAGAGATGCGCGTCGACTGCTCGACTGGCACCGCCCGTTGCCTCTACGACGGAGTCCCGGGCTACGAAGCCCCCGAAGTCACCTGCGACGGCCTCGACCAGAACTGCGACGGCACCCCTGACGACGGGCTCGCCGACCGCGACGGCGACGCCATCGCCGATTGCGTCGACACCGACTGGGACAATGACGGCGCCTCCGACGCCACCGACAACTGCCCCGTGACCGCCAACGCCGACCAGCTCGACAGCGATGACGACGGCCTCGGCAACGCCTGCGCGTCACTCTACGGCCTCCGCTTCGTCACCCTCCCCGAGCGCGTCACCGCCGCCGCCCCCTTCTCCACCTCCGTCGAGCTCGCCCCAACAGAGGACACCGATGGCCCTCGCCCCCCATTCCGCGGCACCATCACCCTCGCCCTCGATGGTAACGCCGCCCTCGGCGGCACCATCGTCACCCCCGCAACCTCCGGCCTCGCGACCTTCTCCGACCTCACCATCGACCTTGTCGGGGAGACCCACCTCATCGCCCGCAGCGGCACGCTCGCCGAAGCCCGCGCCCCCCTCTCCGTCCTCTCGGGTGAAGCGACCTCGCTCGCCTTCGACCGCCTTCCTCTAACAATCACAGCTGGCGCCCCCTTCGCCATCGACGTCGTCGCTCGCGACGCCGCGGGCAACCTCGCCTCCGACTACATTGGCACGGTTACCCTCTCGACCCGAGATGGCCGGGTCCTGACCGCCCCCTACACCTTCACGACCTCGGACGCGGGCCGCCACACCTTCTCCGACCTCACCCTGACCGCGGCCCTCCCGACCTACGTCACGGCGACCGATGGCATACTCGAAGCCGAGGTCTCGCTCGACATCACCCACGGCACCGCGACCCGCCTCGCAATCCTCGGCCCGACCACCACCACAGCGGGCGCCCCCTTTGACGTTACAGTCACCGCCCTCGACGCCTTCGACAACGTGGTCAAGGCGTACACTGGAACCGTCGCTTCGAGCAGCGACGACGCCCGCGCCTCTCTCCCAGCACCCTACGCATTTACTCAGAATGACTACGGATCTCGCACCTTCCCCGGAATCCGACTGTACACCACCGGAAGCCGCAGCCTCTCCTTCGACGACGGCGCCCTCTCGGGTCGATTCGCCCTGAATGTCGCGCCCTCCGCCCCTGCCGAACTCGTCATCACGCCCCCCGACACCATCACCGCTGGTGAGCCCTTCTTTCTCACGGTCGAGCTCCGCGACGCCTATGGCAACCTCACCGAAGATGCCCCCGTCAGCTTCAGCGTCGCCTCGCGCGATGACGCCCCCTCGGTCTTCGAGGTCGACACCGCGACCTCCATGGTCGGGCCCCTCACCCTGACGACCTCGGGCCTCGCGCCCCTCGAAATCACCTCGCTCGACCTCGATCTCCGCAGCGACATCCTCCTCGTCGTCTCGCCTGGCCCGACGTCTCGCATCCTCCTCGCCCTCCCGGCCGAACGCCAAGGCGAGGGCGTGCCCTTCAGCGGCGACATCACCGCGGTCGATGCCTTCGGCAATGTCGTCACGGGCTATCGCGGCACCGTCCGCTTCGAGACGAGTGACCCTCGAGGCGAAGTCCCCCCGGCGATCACCTTCACCGAATCGGACGCGGGCGTCCGCACCGTCTCGGGCTTCATCGGCCGCACCTTCGGGGTGCAGAGCTTCACCGCCACTGACGGACTCCTCGCCGTCACAGCCGCCGCCGACATCGCGTGCGGAGCCCCGGGCTCGATCTCCCTCTCGGCTCTCCCCTCCACCCTCACGGCAGGAGAAACGACCCCGGCCCTCACCGTCACCGTCCGAGACACGAGCGGTGATACCTGTGTCGACAGCGAACTCACGCTCACCCTCGAGAGCTCCGACCCGCGTCTCGAACTTCCATCCGTAACCATCGGCGCTTCGGGAGTCTCGACGCTGCCAGGCCTCACGTTCGAGACCTCCGGCGTCCAAACCCTCGAGGCGACGCTTCCAGGCAGCGTATCCACAACCGCGACCCTCACCATCGACGCCGCCACGACCACCTCTCTCGAAGCGGGCCTCGCCGATACGAGCATCGCTGCAGGCGTCGGGACCGCCCTCACCGTCACCGCCCGAGATGCCTTTGGCAACCGCGCCTCCGGCTACCGCGGATCCGTCCGATTCACGAGCACCGACCCACTCGCGACCCTCCCGCCGAACTTCAGCTTCTCCGAGGGCGACGCGGGTCGAAAGACCCTCTCGAACGTCATCTTCAAGACCGTCGGCTCCCAGCGCATCACCGTCAGCGACGTCGCGGCGCCGTCGCTGACGACCGACGCGAGCATCGACGTCCTGCAAGGTGCCGACATCGTCCTCGTCCTCTCGAATGCCCCCTCGACGCAGACCGCAGGCACCTCGTTCGGTCTCACGCTCGAAGTCCAGGACCTCTTTGGAAACCGCATCACGGGCTATCGCGGCACCGTTCGATTCACCTCGAACGACCCGAGCGCCGTTCTCCCCGCGGACTATGCCTTTCAGGCCGCGGACGCAGGCCTCAAGAGCTTCACCGGTCTCACCATGAAGACCGCCCAGCTTACGACCCTCCGGGTAAGCGATCTCGCGACGAACACGATCACCACCACGACCGCAGTGGACGTGACCCCAGCGACCGCTTCGAACCTCACCCTTGTATGCTCACCCGCGAACCCGGTTGCTGGCACGAGCCTCACCTGCACAGCGACCGCCCTCGACGCCTTCGGCAACCGCGCCACAGGCTTCCGCGGCACGATGACCTTCTCGTCGAGCGACAGCACGGCAACCCTTCCCGCGACCTACACCTTCACCGCGAGCGACCTCGGGCTCCGCACCTTTTCGGGGCTCGTCCTGAAGAAGGCCTCGAGCCAGACGATCACGGTCACCTCGGCCGCGATGACCGATACCGAGACCCTCTCGGTCTCGCCCGCGAGCGCCTCGAGCTTCCAGCTCAGCGGCCTCCCCGCATCGGTCACCGCAGGCACCTCGCAGAGCCTCACCGCGACCGCGCTCGACGCCTTTGGCAACACCGCCACCTCGTTCAACGGCAGCGCGACCCTCACCTCGACCGACCCAGCGGCCATCTTCAGCTCTCCCGTCGTGTTCGCGGCAGGTACACGCGCCTTCAACATCACCGTCAAGACCGCTGGCGCTCAGAGCGTCTCACTCGCAAGCGGTTCCGTCACAGGCAGCGCCTCTACGAGCGTCACCCCCGCCGCCGCTGCGACCCTCGAACTCTCCGCCCTCCCAGCGTCTGTCACGGCAGGCGTCGCCCAGACCCTCACCGCGACCCTGCGCGACGCGTTCAACAACATCGCCACGGGCTTCACGGGCACGGTCTCCCTCTCGTCTTCGGATGGGAGCGCCGTCCTCAACCCGACCTCTCTCGTCTTCTCGTCCGTCCATGCGGGTACGCGCACCTTCGACCTGACCTTCAAGAAGAAGGGCGCGCAGTCGGTCACTGCCTCCTCTGGCACACTCACCACCACCCGCTCGACGACCGTCAACCCGGCCGCAGCCTCGCGCCTCGCCGTCACCGGGCTCCCCGCCTCGGTCACCGCTGGGGCGAACCAGTCCCTCGTCGCGACCGTCTATGACGCCTTCGACAATGTCGCCGATTTCAACGGCAACGCGACCCTCAACTCAACCGACCCCCAGGCCGTCCTCCCGACACCGCTCGCCATCGCCTCGGGCTCGAAGTCCTTCAATGCCGCGCTCCGCACCGCAGGCAACCAGAGCCTCACCGTCAACGCTGGCGGCACTCTTTCCGCAACCGTCTCGTCCACCGTCGGCCCTGCAAGCGGCGCGAAACTCTCGCTCGCAGGTCTGCCTGCCACGGTCACCGCTGGCACCGCGCAGACGCTAACCCTGACGGTCCTCGATGCCTATGACAACCGCGCCACCGGTTACACCGGCTCGGTCACCCTCAGTTCGACCGACCCGAACGCCACCCTCAACCCGACCGCGCTCAGCCTCATCGCGAGCGACCAGGGCCGCAAGTCCTTCACCGCGACCTTCGTCACCGCCGGCAACCAATCCGTCACCGCCTCGAACGCGCTCGGCTCGACAAGCAGCCAGACCACCGTCAACCCGAGCTCCAATGCGACCCAGCTCGACCTCGCCGCCCTTCCCGCGACGGTGAACGCCGGCACCTCTCAACAAGTCTCCGTCACCCTCAAGGACGCCTTTGGAAACACCGTCACGAACTTCGCTGGCACCGTTGTCTTCTCGGTCGACGCTGGCGAGACGCAGGGAACGCTCAATCCGTCGAGTTACACTTTCACAGGCACCGAGAACGGCACGACCTCCGTCACGGTCACCTTCAAGACCGCTGGCGGTCGCACCCTGAGCGCCACCGCCGGCTCGCTGACCGACGCAAGTACGACCACCGTCCTCCCCCTAAATGCCTCGAAAATCGAGATATCGACCACAGACAATCCCATCGTCGGCACGGCCTTCTCGGTCACTGTCCGCGCCCGCGACACCTACAACAACCTCGCGACGGGGTATCGCGGCACGGTGAAGTTCAGCACGAACGACAGCCATCCCGCCCCCTACACGCCCATCGTCCCAGGCAACCAGACCTTTGCCGCGGCCGATGCTGGAGCGAAAACGATTTCGAACGGTGTGACGCTCTATACCGCCGGCTCGCGCACCGTCACCGTCACCGACACCAACACGCCCGCCCTTACCGCGACGCTCAGCCTGAACCTCCCCGCCCTGTCATCTGGCTCGAAGCTCCGCTTCGTCACCCAGCCAGCCGATACCACCGCGGGCACTACGCTCACCCCCTCGCCTTCTGTCGAGGTCCTCGACCTCTACGACAACCGCGTCTCGGCGAACGCC
>VFQT010002846.1_pt1 | contig 16809 bp, 29 predicted proteins | sample 3512381 | NCBI WGS metagenome assembly VFQT01 (sample SAMN10412376, study PRJNA504923) | tailings metagenome | isolation source: Relicate 2 Philex TSF3 active mining site | place: Philippines: Tuba, Benguet | collected 2017-08-29
CAGACCACATCTGGTTCGGGGCAAGACCCCAATACAGCAAACAACGAAGGTGTTCTATACACCATTTGGGGGCCTACAACCATCACTACCTCCACCCTAAAAATTGGCACAACTTCTGGCTCCAATGATTATTTTATTGGGACTCTAATGGGGGTTGATACTGATTCTAGCGACGCTCTGGTTGCTTATAACGCTCTTGCGGCAGACACATTTGTTTTTATCAATCTAAACGGTGGCACTACTGGTGGTGTTGCTGGTACATGGGTTGAAATCGTTGCTGTCGCTGCTAACGCCTACATGGTTCGTGGCACAGTAAATGGATCAGGTGTTGTTGCTACTCCATTCTCTACGACTTAATTAGGGAACTAATATGGGAATGCAATATGACGTAACGTCAACGCATGTCACGACTTCTGGAGTCGCAGTGGACTATCGTGTCCGTTTAAAAGGCGCGGTAGTTTCTGCGAATACAAGTGCTGCTAGTAGAAATACTGTATTTGCAAATAATGTGGCGCAGACAGGGACGTATGATATTCCCGGTACCACTACTTGCACCGTGACGATTACCAATCATGGATTGTCTACTGGAGATCGTGTCTGGTTGAACTTTACTAGCGGCACTGCTGTAGACAACGTGTATGCGGTTACCGTTACTGGTGACAACACGTTTACAGTCACAACTGCTTCGCTAACTACCAGCGGAAACGTCACGATGTATGCAGACGTTTTAATGGAAGTTGATTCTTATAACCCCACAGCGTTTAACGTAGTTATTCCGGGCGAAGGTATTTTGGCTCCTAACGGTATCTACGTAGGCTTGGTGTCTAACGTAACGTCAACGGTGTTCTATGGCTAAGTCTCCGGCATGGCAGAGGAAAGAGGGAAAGAATCCCAAAGGTGGCTTGAATGCCAAAGGGAGAGCCTCCGCGAAAGCGCAAGGCATGAACTTGAAACCTCCCCAGCCGGAAGGCGGCGCAAGGAAAAAATCATTCTGCGCACGAATGTCAGGAATGAAGAAAAAGCTTACAAGCGCCAAAACCGCGAACGATCCAAATAGCCGGATAAATAAAAGTTTGAGGGCATGGAAATGTTAAAAGAACACATCGAACCAGATTTGATGGACAACATCTCCATTATTGCGGGGTTGGGTGTCTTACTTTCATGGTTACCTAGTGTGTTTTCACTCGTCAGTATTGTCTGGTTCAGCATCCGTATTTGGGAATCCGATACGGTTCGTGGTTTAACTAACCGGAAAAAGCCAGATGCCAGCCAAGAGTGAGAAGCAGGAACGATTCATGCGGGCTGTCGCTCACAGTCCGTCTTTCGCAAAGAAAGTTGGCGTGCCGATGAGCGTAGGCCGCGAGTTTACTAAAAAGGAGGGCGGTATGCCAATCACTTACAAAAGAGACGTAGCTGAGTCTGAAAAACGATCAGAAGAATCAGATGCTATGAAACGTAAAGCGGTCAGCGGTATGAAAAAAGGCGGTATGACTAAGAAGATGGCAGGTGGCGGTCTAGCTGCTGGGCATAAATCGGCTGATGGTATTGCTAAAAAAGGCAAAACTAAGGCTAGACAAGTCACAATGGGCGGCTCTACCGGCATGAAAAAAGGCGGTATGACCAAGATGAAGTACGGCGGTAAGGCGTGCTGACATGATGGCCTCACGTGGAATGGGTGCTATTAGCCCTTCTAAGATGCCTAAGCCGAAGAAAAAGGCTAGGCGGGATGACACCGACTTTACGCAGTATAAAAAAGGCGGCAAGGTTAATGCAGCGGGTAATTATACGAAGCCGGAACTTCGCAAGAGGATCGTCTCGCAGGTAAAAGCCGCTGCCACGCATGGCACTAAGGCAGGTCAATGGTCAGCCCGCAAAGCACAGCTAGTGGCTAAGAAGTACAAGGCAGCAGGAGGAGGTTATCGTGGCTAGTAAATTCCCAGACTTAACCGGTGACGGCAAAGTCACCCAAGCCGACGTGCTAAAAGGCCGAGGCGTCGAAGGTATGAAAAAAGGCGGTGTCACAAAAAAGTATGCCGAAGGTGGGGTCTTAGAAGATATGAAGGATATTTTTGTCCAAGGCGGTAAGAAAGTGGGCGAAGATATTCAACGCATAGCCGGAACTGAAAGAGGTAAGGAATTAGATAAGGAAGCAGATGCGGAAATGCGTAAGCGAGCCGCAACTGCTGGTATGAAAGCAGCAGCACAAGACCTTAAGAGAGAAAGGATACGTGCTGAAGCAGGCCGATACAAAAAAGGCGGGGCGGTAAAGTCCGCATCATCCCGTGCAGATGGTATAGCGCAGCGGGGTAAAACTCGCGGCAAAATGGTATGAAAGCCCCGCAGCAGAGTTTAAAAGCGTGGGGTGAGCAGAAATGGCGCACCAAAAGTGGAAAACCGTCGTCAAAAACTGGCGAACGCTATTTGCCGGAAGCAGCGATAAAGTCACTCAGCCCGTCAGAGTACGCAGCAACAACCAAGGCAAAACGGGCGGGGAAGAAGTCTGGCAAACAGTTCGTCGCGCAGCCAAAACGCATAGCGCAGAAGGTCGCGCCATATAGGAAAGTGAAATAACAATGCCTACTTCCGGTACAGCCGCGTTTAATCTTGACCTCAATAACCTCATCGAAGAGGCGTTTGAGCGGTGCGGCTCCGAGTTACGTACTGGGTACAACTGGCGCACTGCAAGGCGGTCGCTAAACCTGATGTCCATCGAGTGGGCTAACCGTGGGATTAATTTGTGGACAATAGAGCAGGGGTCATTCACGATGACAACTGGTCAGGCTATTTATCCAATTCCAACAGACACAATCGATTTGCTGGATCATGTGATCCGTACACAACCTACGACGCTGGATCAGATTGACATCAACATTAGCAGGATTGCCGAGCCGACCTATTCGTCGATACCTAATAAGTTGGCACAAGGACGCCCGATTCAGGTGTGGTTTAACCGTCAGACGGGGGCTGAATATGTAACAACAGTTACGTTGGCTCAGAATATCAACGCTTCGGTGACAACCATACCACTTAGTACCACGGTGGGACTACCAGCAGCGGGGTTCATCAAGCTAGACAACGAAACTATTAGCTACCCTAATATCGACGGAAATTCGCTGGTGAACTGCGCCCGAGGGCAGAACAACACAACCGCAGCATCTCATAACTCATCCCCAGCTAATTACGTGACGGTGCAGAATTTACCTTGCATCAACGTGTGGCCTACACCTAACGCGCCGGGAGATCAGTACACGTTTGTGTATTGGAGGATGCGCAGGATACAAGACGGTGGGCTTAATGGCACTGTGATCCAAGATATTCCGTTCCGTTTGTTGCCATGTATGGTAGCGGGACTTGCGTTTCATTTGAGTATGAAGCTGCCGGAGGTTGATCCAAGCCGTGTGGCGATGCTTAAAGCAGCTTACGAGGAGCAGTGGGACTTGGCGGCTGCGGAAGATAGAGATACATCCCCACTACGGATTGTGCCTCGCAATATGTTTTATTACGGGTAAGTCATGCCTAATAGGTTTGCCTCTGGTAAGTTTGCGATTGCAGAGTGTGACCGCTGCGCTCAGCGGTATTTGCTCAAGCAACTACGCATCCAGACGGTTAAGACCCGCCCGTACAAGATTAAAGTTTGCCCCACGTGTTGGGACCCGGATCACCCGCAGTTGCAGTTAGGTATGTATCCAGTGGATGATCCACAAGCGGTTAGGGAGCCGCGTCCAGATGTAAGTTATCGGGTGTCTGGTACAAGTGGACTACAGGAGCTTACGACTAATAGTACAGCGCTACTTGGGTTTGGGTTTCCTGAAGGTGGTAGCCGTGTGTTTCAGTGGGGTTGGGCACCCGTAGGTGGGGCCAGAAGTGACGATGCAGGACTAACGCCAAACGATCTTGTGGCTAATACTGCGGTGGGTAATGCAACAATCTCAATTTCTTAGGAGTTAATATGAAGGCGTCTCAGATGAAGAAGGTGGCTGTCGGTGAGGTCAAGAAGCACGAGCAGCGTATGCACGCTGCCAAGAAGATGCGAGCCGGTGGTAAGACTAATGAGGAAATGAAGCGTCTTGGGCGTGGTCTGGCTAAGGTTGCCAACCAGAAGGCGTCTGTTCGCAAAGTTCGTGCTACGGGGCTTTGATCATGGCTAAATACAGTATGAAGGTTAAAGGTAAAGAGGTGGGGTCGGGTGATGTATACGCTGCCCCTCATACGATGACCGGTAAAGACACCAACGTGGCTACGTATTCCGGCTACAAAACCGGTGCGGCGGTCATGACTGAGATGAACATGTCTACTGGTGGTATCAGCAAAGGCAACTACGCCCCAGTCAATCCATACGGTGTTGGCGAGATGCGTGGTTACGGCGCAGCTACTAAGGGTCGCAAGATTAGCGGGAAGATGGGCTAATGAACTACGCGCAGTTAACCGCAGCAATTGAGGACTATACCGAGAATACGTTCACGGCGACTGAACTCGCTACGTTCGTGCAAAACGCCGAACAGCGTATCTACAACTCGATACAGTTCCCAGCACTACGCAAGAACTCCACGGGAGCGTTAACGTCGGGCAATAAGTATTTATCAGCCCCGAGTGATTTCTTGTCTGTGTTCTCTTTAGCTGTGGTTGATGGTTCGGGTAACTATTATTACCTCTTGGATAAGGATGTGAACTTTATCCGTGAGTCGTACCCCAACAGCACAACTGCGACTGGCATCCCTCAGTACTACGCTATTTTTGGGCCTACAACAACGACTGTGCCACCGGTAACGCCAACCAACGAGTTGTCGTTTATTCTGGGTCCAACACCGGATTCAAATTATACGGTGGAGTTACATTATTTTTACTACCCGGTTTCGATGTCAGATACAGTTAGTAATCCGGCTGGTACATCGTGGCTTGGCGATAACTTTGATTCCGTTCTTCTGTACGGCTCGTTGCTTGAAGCTTATGTATTCATGAAGGGCGAACCGGATTTGATGGCTAAGTACCAGCAGCGGTATGACGAGGCGTTGTTACTGGCTAAACAGCTTGGTGATGGCAAGAACCGTCAGGATGCTTATCGTAATGGTCAAGTTAGGTACCCAGTTAAATGATTGTTCAAACTCAAACTACGTCGTTTAAAGCTGAACTGTATGAGGGTATTCATGACCTTCTTACGGATACGATAAAGATCGCGCTTTATACGGCGTATGCGGATTTGGATGCAGCTACCACTGCTTACATCACCACCAATGAAGTTGTAGGGACTGGATACGTGGCTGGTGGCAACACGTTATCAGGAGCAACGGTACAGACTACTGGTACTACGGTGTACGTGAGTTTTAACAATACAAGTTGGGCTAGTGCTTCGTTTACTTGCCGGGGCGCTTTGATTTATAACGCAAGTAAGAATGACCGTTCCGTAGCAGTATTAGATTTTGGTAACGACAAAATAGTAGTTAATCAGACGTTTACGGTGGAGTTTCCGGCAAACGCGGCAAACAGTGCAATCATAAGGATGAACTAATGCTATCAGCAAATGGCGGCGCACTATTGGGAGATATTAGAGCAACTACGGTATCTGGTCGTGGGTTTACACCAGAGGAATTAGTTGACAATACGTTAGATCGAATCATTTTCATAAGCGCTTCGGCAGACCCTGTTTTACGGCAGCAAGCTGAAGCTTTTAGGAAAAGTATTCGTGGGGTGTTGCTTAATTATGGTACTCAGTGTGTCAGATCAAATCACACCACGATTGCTAACCGTCTCCGTGATGCGGGACACCCGGACTTAATTAAACTTCTGGAGAAGTAAAATGCCTATCTCAGTAACTACTGCAATGCCTACCTCATTTAAGGTAGAAATTTTGAAAGCGGTTCACAACTTTACTGCCTCTACCGGTAACACCTTTAAGCTGGCTCTGATGAAAGCCACCGCTTCTGGGTCAGGCACTTATGGCGCAGCTACCACTAGCTACGACACTCTGGTATCCAATAGTGATGAACTACCAAACGGTAGCGGCTACACAACTGGTGGTAATACGCTGACATCTGTGACTCCGGTTGCGGATGGCACTACCGCTGTGTGTGACTTTGACAATACCACTTGGAGTTCAGCAACTTTCACAACTTGTGGTGGAATTATTTATAACGACACAGCTACGGGTAACCCGGCTTGTGCGGTTTTGAGTTTTGGTGGTGACCAGCAAGTGTCCTCTGGAGATTTTCAGATTCAGTTTCCAGCAGCGGCAGCGGCAACCGCCATCATTAGAATCGCCTAATAAGGAAATAATGTGGCAGCCACAACTTGGGATCAGGGTTGGGGTGATGGCGCTTGGGGATACAACGCGTGGAGTGGAGTATCCCCAGCGTATGCCGTTGATGGAGTATCTGGTACTGGAGCCGTAGGCAATGTAGCGGTATTAATTAATAGCAACATCATAGTTACTGGAGTACAAGGGGTCGCTGAAATTGGCGGTTTCATAGTACAGGTAGATGATGTTGTCGTACCTAATGGAGTCGAAGGCACTGGTGCTGTAGGAACAGTAACTTTTACGGTCGGTATCGTATATACGGTTACGGGGGTTCAGGGTACCGGAAATGTTGGAACAGTAAGCGTCGTTGTAAATGACACAGTCCTACTGACCGGTGTAGAAGGAACAGGCAGTATTGGGGACGTAGCGTTCCAGATTAATAGCAATGTAGATGTTTCTGGAGTACAAGGCGCCGGAGCGATTGGAACCGTAATCCCAGCATATGATTGGGATGTATACCCGACTGGCGTAGCTGGTACGGGGGCGGTAGGAACAGTAAGCACGGTTGTTGGAGAAATAATTACCCCAACAGGCGTACAAGGAACAGGCGCTGTCGGAGTAGTTGCAATTGAAGTTGACGACAGCAAACTAGTAACAGGCGTACAAGGTACGGGGGCAGTTGGTACGGTAACTTTCCTAAGATGGACGTTGGTTAACGATTACCAAAACCCAAGCTGGGCGACTATTAACGATTACCAAAACCCAAACTGGACAGTTATTAACGATTTTCAGCAAGCAGCATAAGGAAATACAAACATGCCTACATCGTATACATCGTTACTGGGTTTTGCCCTCCCAGTTACTGGGGAACTACAAGGCACTTGGGGCACGACCGTTAATGATAGCATTACGGAACTAGTAGAAGACGCGATTGCTGCTACTGCCACTGCATCAGTTGCTTCAGGTAACTGGACGCTATCTACTACAGGTTCTGGTGCAGCTAACGAAGCACGTTGCGCAATTCTTATTCCGACAGGTTCACCGGGGGTCAGCCGTAATATCGTTGCTCCGGGCCAATCTAAAGCTTACGTTGTAATTAACCAATCAGACGCTGCGGTAGTCGTAAAAGGTTCAGCCACAACAGGAACCACAATTGCTGCTGGGGATAGAGCGGTAGTTGCTTGGAATGGCTCTGACTTTATAACGATTGCTTCTACTGCGACTGATGGTGTAGCAACAATTAGTTTTGGTACTACTGGGTTAACTCCAAACACAGCTACTTCTGGTGCAGTTACAGTTGCAGGCACACTTGCAGTAGCAAATGGCGGTACTGGTCAGACTACTGCATCTGCTGCTTTTAATGCGCTATCTCCAATTACTACCACTGGTGACCTTATTATTGGTAATGGCGCAAATAGCGCAACAAGACTACCAATAGGCGCAAACAGTTATATTCTTACTTCCAACGGAACGACGGCTACTTGGTCTGCTGCCCCTCCTAGTGGCGCTTCAATTAGTAACGACACAAGTACAGCTAGTAATCTTTATCCGTTATTTTCAAACGCAACCACTGGCGCTCCAACTACGATCTACACCAGCAACGCCAAGCTGCTATACAAACCAAGCACGGGTGAATTACAGGCATCAGAATTAGTTGCAAGTAATGGATTGGTAGTCAATAGCACTACGGTGTCGGCTAGTTACACTATTGCTTCTGGTACAAATGCGATGTCAGTAGGCCCTATTACGGTAGCTTCCGGTTATGCGGTGACTGTCAGCAGTGGTCAGCGCTGGGTAGTTTTATAAGGAGCGGCAATGAGTACGATTTCAGCAGGCACAACCTCTGGTACCGCGCTAGTTAATAGTGGGGATACGACGGGTCAGTTGATATTACAGACCAATGGAACTACTACGGCAGTCACGATTGGAACGAACCAAGTCGTTACATTAGCTCAGCCGCTTCCTGTTGGTTCTGGTGGAACAGGGTCAACAGCCACGGCAACTGCTGGAGGTGTTGGGTATGGAACAGGAACTGCCCAAGCATTTACCGCAGCGGGCACATCAGGGCAAGCACTTGTAAGTAATGGCGCGTCTGCTCCTACGTTTGGAACTTTAGGGGTTTCAGGTGGCGGCACAGGCGCAACCACACTAACATCAAACAATGTCATTCTTGGTAATGGTACAAGTGCTGTTCAATTTGTCGCGCCGGGAACCAACGGCAATGTATTAACTTCAAACGGTACGACTTGGACTAGTGCAGCGGCTTCAACTGGCGCTTTAGTTTTTTTGTCTTCGCAAACCGCGAGTAACAGTGCGACTGTTGATCTTGAAACTACGTTTGATAGCACCTATGCTACGTATATGGTTGTTGCTTCAAATATCATGGTTCAAAATGATAATGCAACTTTAGGAGCAAGATTAAAAATAACTGGAACTTATCAAACAGCATCATATAAGTGGAATAGTAACGGGCCTACATCAGCAGCTAATACATACGTTGGTTACAACAGCTCCAGCGATTCAATTTTGTATATGCTAAACGACCTTGAAAATAATGCTGGTTTTGTAAATGAATTTGTTCTTTATATTAACGAACCAACTAACACATCAAATTATAAATGTGTTTGGGGCACTGGCATTTCTTGGGATCAAGGTAACAACCAAATACAAAACCAACAGTTTGCTGGCGCATATTTTGGTGGAACCGGTGCAATGACAGGAATTAGATTTTTGTGTTCTTCTGGAAATATCTCATCAGGCACTTTCCGTTTGTACGGCATCAAGAAAAGTTAAGGAATGATCATGGCAAGACATCACATGACTGCTGAAGGCCCAGTGCCTTTTACGCCGGAAGAAGAAGCCCAACGCGACGCAGAGGAAGTTGCTTGGGCGGCTGGCGCTAAAGATCGTAATAACGAAAAAATGAAGAAAAAACGTGCAGCGGCATATTCTGTTGAAGCTGATCCATTATTTTTCAAAGCTCAACGCGGCGAAGTCACAATGGAAGAATGGCAAAATAAGGTAGCCGAAATAAAAACTCGCTTTCCATATCAGGAGTAAATCATGCCAGTAACCATAGTAGGAAATAACACACCCACCGCTGGAGGTGTCGTCTATGGTGACGGCACAAACTACGCATCTACTGCTGCGGGAACGAGTGGGCAGGTATTGCAAAGCAATGGGGCGAGTGCGCCGAGTTGGGTGGCGGCTCCAGCCGCTAGTGCGATGACGTTTATCTCTGTTACCACGGTTTCTGGCACTCCTTCAACTGTGGACATCACAAGCGGCATCAGTTCTACATATGATGACTACTTAATTTTGTTTGAGAATGTAGCATTTAGCGCAAATGCGAGCTTGTTTTTAAACGTATATAAATCGGCGGCTTTTCAAACAACCGATTACTCTCAATACTACACTTATTCAGTGTTTAACGGTACCACTGGCGCTACCGGAGGCATTGGAGATACCCAAATACGTTTGACGTTTACGGCGCTTTCTACAAACAGACGTTTCGGCACGCTGTATATGCTTAATGCAAACTCAACTACGGCACACGCCCAAGGGTTTTACGTCAACTCTTCAGCAATCGGGGCATCCGCAACAGGAACAGACAATACGATTGGGTGGGGTGGCGGAACTCAAGGCACAGCCGCTGCAATTACAGGTTTGCGGTTTTACCCAAATACTGGGACGTTTACTTCCGGCACCTTTCGTCTTTACGGCATTCAAAAATCGTAAGAGGTTAATATGGCACGTTACAAACAAACTCCCGAGGGCCACATTCCTTTCACCTCTGAAGAAGAGGCGCAATGGGACGCTATGGAAGCAGCCGCACAGCAAGTTCAGTCAACACCCGCACCAACAAAAGAACAACTGCTTGCCCAGCTACAAGCCCTTCAAGCACAAATTCAAGCACTGGAGTAAATCATGGCTGTCAATATTAATGCAGACACAGTAGTTGGCGGCGCGGTAGTCACAGCGGATGCTTCTGGCGTTCTTGCTTTGCAAGCTGGTGGCAACACAGCGCTGACGATCAACTCTTCGCGTGCTATTGGTGTAGGCGCGTCTGGTTCGTTTGGCACCTCAGGTCAAGTGTTGACTTCTGCGGGTTCTGCTGCGGCTCCTACGTGGTCTACGCCTGCTACTGGAGCTATGACGCTAATCAGCACCCAAACAGCAAGCGGTTCGTCATCAATTTCGTGGACAGGGTTAGCAACCTATGACACATATGTGTTAATAGTAAAAAATGCCACGACAAGTAATAATTATATTAGCTATCAAGTGGGGACAGGCAGCACTCCAACATATGTGACAGCCAATTATGCTGGGGTTGGCGCATATATCACCACACCTTCTGGGACAATAAGTTCTGGAACGACAAGTACAACATCTCCTGAAATACACCGCCCAAATAGCAACGGACCAATTGCGGCAACATGTACTTTTTATAATATGTTGGGTAGCAATAAGGTAAGTGTAAATTCTCAAGCGGGATTTCAAGGCGATCCATTTAATGTTGTAACTTTCACTTCTTCATATCAATCTACAACTACTGGACCGTATACGGCTATAAAAATACAAGCTCAATCTGGAACATTTTCTGGAACATTTTCTCTTTATGGTGTTTCGCAATGAACAAACATACACACAAAATTGTTGATGGCAAACTTGTTAATTTAACGCAAGATGAAATTGCCGAATTAGAAGCCAGAGATGGCTTGTATACGCCTCCTGCTCCCCCACCTGCACCTACAAAGGAAGAGTTGCTTGCACAACTACAAGCACTGACCGCACAGATAAATGCGCTGGAGTAAAAAATTGACCCGCTCACTCTTTTAGCCGCTGCAAATGCAGCGGTCGCCGCAGTCAAGAAGGGCGTTGCGCTTTACAAGGAAATCAAGGGTGCGGCGGGCGAGGTCAAAGAAGTACTGGATGATCTAAAGGCGCAGTACGAAAAGGTAACGGGCGGGAATCCAACGCCAGCACAAAAAGCACAGTACCACGCGGAAGTGCAGCGGGTGCAGGAGATAGCCAAGGCTGATCCAAACGATGTGTTTACTGACATTGGCAATCAGCTAGGCGCATTGATGGACAGCTATGACGCCATCAGTAAGGCGTTCTTGAAAGAGCAGTTGGAAGCAAAGCAGGTATATCGAGGTGAAGAAAGCATCGGCAGACGAGCGTTGAAACGCATACTGATTACGACAAGGCTAGACGCTATGTTGGCTGAAATTCGAGAGACGATGGTATACCAAGCCCCGCCAGAGTTGGGTAACTTGTGGGGCAAATTTGAAGAGATGTGGCAGCGGATTATTGTTGAGCAGGAGGAAGCCCACGCGGAGGAACTGAGGTTAGCTCAGATAGCAAGATGGCGACGCAAAAGAAGAATAGCGGAACTCAGGGCAAAAGCGGTGTGGGTTTCAGCAGTAATTTTCGTAGTAGTTTGGGCGGGGTTCCTAATGTGGCTGACAACGAGAAGCGCAATCCAGAGGATGTACCTTGGTCACTTATCGTGGTAGTGATGGCAGTGATCCTGATGTTCTTCATCATTATGCCCATATTGGCGTTTATGTACTATGACATGTACTACGCGACACAGGCGGCGATACATGAAGTCAGGAAGATGCGAGAGCTACGCAAAGAGATACAGATTGAACGGATGTACGGACAATAAGGAGTAATGATGCTGACGCTTATCTCTACCATCGGCGGCTACATAGTCGCTCTCTTCCCAAGACTGTTTGATATGTTGCAAGACCGTGCTGACAAGAAGCACGAGCTAGATATTCTGCACATGCAGATGCAGCAGCAAATCCGATTGACAGACAAGGGCTACTCACCGGCAGACAAGACTGAGGAAGTCCGCGAGAACGACGAGCAGGATCATCAGCAGTACATGGCTCAGATCGGCGCCATCTACAACAACCAAGAGAAGCTGCTGGAGTCTTCTTCCCAGTGGGTCAAAGACATGACTGCGGCTACCCGTCCGTTTGTGACGTTTATCTTCGTGCTTGAGTTGGTGCTAATAAACCTGCTGACCATGCTGTGGATATTCATTCATGGCGACAAGGTGACATCAATCGGTGAGCTAATTCAAATCATGGAGATCGTGTTTGACGCAGACGAGATGGCGCTGCTGGGTACGATCATCGCTATGTGGTTTGGTTCCCGTGGTAACTCAAAGGCTGGTAAATGAAACTGCCTGTTGTCACAATTGCAATGATTAAGCACCACGAAGGTGTTCGATACAAGCCGTATAAATGCCCGGCTAAGTTGTGGACGATCGGGGTAGGACATGTTCTCTACCCTGAGCAGGGCAAGATGCCGATAGATCAGCGCGACAAGTTTGCGCTCAAGCCGGAGGATTTCCGTGTATTTAGCAAAGAGGAAGTTGATAAGATCCTTGAGAAAGACCTACAGCGGTTTGTCGCTGGTGTTCTTCGTTACTGCCCTGATCATCTTAACGAAAATCGCTTGGGGGCGTTGGTCAGCTTTGCATTCAATGTTGGGCTAGGCACTCTCCAGAGATCGACCTTGCGACAGAAGCATAACCGTGGGGATTTTGAGGGTGCTAAACAAGAGTTCTTGAAGTTCACCAAGGCTGGCGGCAAAGTTTTACCGGGTCTGGTGAAGCGTCGGAATGATGAAATAGCCCTGTATTTTGCGGAGCCTAAGTGAACCCTTGGCTGATACTTACCTTTGTGGTGGCGGTTTGCGTGGCAGCGGGGGGCGGGTATCATAGCGGTAAAGCAAGTGGTATGGCTGAGGTGCAGCAGGCGTGGGATAAGGAAAAGACTGCGCAGTACGCTCAGTATGCTAAGGCGATGGAAGAATCCGTAGAGAAGCAGCAACAGCTTCAAATGGGTGCGGACAAGTTGAGACAGGAGAAGGATCGTGAGATTCGGGATATTGCTGCTAGGAATACCGCTCTTGTTAACAGCCTGCGCGACAGGCAAAGTCGCTCCACCGCCAATTCAAGTACCGTGCCCAGTACCCCCAGCGCTGGACAAAGTGCCTGTACCGGAAAGCAGCTTTACCGAGAGGATGGCGAATTTCTTGTCAGGGTCGCTAGAGAAGCCGACGAACTCAGAGCAGCCCTCAAACAATGTTACGCCCAATACGAGTCAGTCAGACAAACGGTGAAGTGAAATGCCTCTAAAAAAATTACTCTTTCGTCCGGGCGTCAACCGCGAGAACACTCGATACACAACCGAGGGGGGCTATTACGACTGCGACAAGATCAGGTTCCGTCAAGGCACGCCAGAAAAGATCGGTGGTTGGACGCCGTTAAGCGTAAACACGTTTTTAGGAGTGTGCCGGTCACTCTGGGCGTGGGTCACATTACAGTTTGTCACTTTGGTTGGGGTAGGTACAAGCCTTAAGTTCTATATTAGCCAAGGCGGTGCTTATAACGACATCACACCAATCCGCACTGCGGAAACACTAAATGGCCCATTTGCTGCATCTAATGGCTCACCAGTCATTACAGTTACTGATAACTCACACGGTTGCATAACTGGAGACTTCGTTACTTATAACGGTGCGGCTAGTCTGGGCGGTGCGATTACTGCGGCTATTCTAAATACTGAGCATCAGGTCACCGTACTTACTACTAATACATACACAATAAATGTAGGGGTCAACGCTACTGGTGGAGATTCCGGTAATGGCGGTACAACTGTCCGTGCGGTTTATCAGATCAATACCGGCCCTTCGGTAGCCGTACCCTTAACTGGTTGGGGCGCTGGTGGTTGGGGTAGTGGTACTTGGGGCTTTGGGCAATCTGCTGCCGATGCCTTACGTGTATGGAGCCAAAGTAACTACGGGCAGGACTTAGTATTTGGTCCACGTGGGGGCGCTATTTATTATTGGGTTGCTGACATTGGACCTACGCCTTTAACAGTTACGATTACAGTTGCATCCCCTGCTGTATTTACTGCACCAACATCTCTTTCCGACGGTACACCAATCATATTGGAAACCTCTGATGCATTACCTACAGGACTTACAACGGGTACGGTTTACTACGTTCGTAATGCAATAGTTTCTGGTGGGTCTACTACGTTTAATGTCTCTACAACGCCGACTGGGGCACTTGTAAATACTAGTGGCGCTGGGTCAGGAGTGCAGTACATCTCCCCACGTGGGGTTAATTTGGCAGATTTTGCCGGGGCCTCTGACGTGCCTGTTGTACAAAATTTTGTCTTTGTATCTGACATCTTCCGGTTTGTGTTTGCATTTGGATGTAATGACTACACCGATGCCGTACAGAACCCATTGCTAATCCGTTGGTCTGACCAAGAAAATGCAATAAATTGGACTCCGGCAGCAACCACACAAGCTGGTAGCCTTACATTATCGCATGGCTCAGAGATTATCTCTGCGCTACAGACTCGACAAGAAATTGTAGTTTTTACCGACAGCGCAGTTTACTCATTGCAATATCTCGGACCGCCATATGTTTGGAGCGCTCAGCTTCTTGGTGACAACATATCTATACAGAGTCAAAACTGCACTGCGCTTGCTTCGGGTATTGTGTACTGGATGGGTGTAGATAAGTTCTACAAATACGATGGTCGGGTGCAAACACTACGTTGTGATCTTCGTCAGTACATCTTTAACGACATCAACACAGCGCAAGCAGTTCAGATATTTGCTGGCACCAATGAAGGCTTTAACGAAGTCTGGTGGTTCTACTGCTCCGCCGATTCCGCCGTCGTTGATAAGTATGTCGTATACAACTACCTCGAAGATATTTGGTACTACGGCACAATGGGACGCACTGCATGGCTAGACAGCGGTATTCTTGATTACCCGCTTGCGGCTTCATACGACAATACGTTGGTGTACCACGAGAATGGGCTTGACGATAACACCACTGGCACGCCAGTTGCAATGAGCGCCTATATAACATCCTCTGAATTTGACATTGAGGATGGGCATAACTTCGGGTTTATCTGGCGCATCGTGCCTGACATCACATTCCGTGGGTCTACAACTGGCTCACCCCAAGCTACGATGACGCTGCTGCCGTTAAAGAGTTCTGGCTCAGGCTATACCAATCCACCGTCTGTAGGTGGGTCGGATTCTGGTACCGTAACAAGAACCGCCACAGTTCCTGTAGAAGCCTTTACTCAATATGTTTATGTGCGAGTCCGTGGGCGTCAGATGGCGTTTAAAGTTGAGTCAAGCCAGCTTGGGGCCACATGGCAGTTGGGTGCTCCTCGAATCGATATTAAGCCAGATGGCAGACGTTGATGGCTACACTCATCCCATCAAGAGCGCCCAACCTGCCGTTAGCGACGGTAGACTATGAGGCTAGGTATCAGGATCAGTTTTCAAATATCCTGCGCTTGTACTTCAACACAATCGACAACGCGATTGGCGAAATCATCCGTATCCTAGATCACACAGGGCCTTTTGATACGGTATACGCAAACACGGTTGAAGCGACTACCGTAAACGCAATAAATGTAAACACCACGAACTTAGCAGCGCTTTTTGCAACCATACAACAGCTCCAAGCCACTACGGTTGCCGCTTCTAATTTCCAAGGCGGTAATGGTGTTTTTAATAATTTAACAGGCTCCAACGTCAACGCTAGTTTGTTTACGGGTGCTGGATACCAGATTAACTTCCCACATATTGCTGCATCGGACTCTACGGATCAAGTTGCTGGAGGAAACGACACCCCTACGCTTGTAGAGTGGAATACTTTAGATTCTGGATTGGGGTGGACGCTTAATTCTCCGGGTTCGGCTACGGCAGACCGTGCGGGCGTGTATAAAATTACGTATAGTTTACAATTTGTAAATACAGATAATGCTATACACAGTGCAGTTGTTTGGATTCAAAAAAATGGATCAGATGTAGCTAATTCAGCAACTGAATTCAGCATACCAGCCCGTAAAAGTGCGGGGGTTCCTTCCTATGTTTGTGGCTATTCTGAGGCTGTTTTTGAGGTAGCTGCTGGAGATGAGATAGAACTTTACTGGGCTACGGATTTAGCAGGTGACCCAACAGTTCCAACCAATGGGGTATATATCTTTCATGATGCTGCCCAAACAACCCCGTATGCAAGACCGGCGATACCCTCAGCAATTGGGTCAATTGTTTACTTGTCCGCCCCACCTGATCCAAAGACTCAAATAGTCCCAATCGGGGTATCCGGCTACGGGCGAGTAGGTACCCCAACCATTGTAATGACTTGACAATTCAAACATAATATGACCAGCTACGAATTAAGGAGGCTCTTATGGGCGGCTTAGAAACAGCGCTACTTCTTGGCGCGGCAACGGGTGCTGGTACGTCAGCCCTAACGGGAGGCGATCCGCTCAAAGGTGCTTTATTCGGCGCTCTTGGTGGGGCGGTTATGCCGGGTATCGGGCAGGCTTTGGGTGGTGCTCCAGCGGGGGCTGTTAGTCTTGTAGATGATGTCGCTCTTGGCGCAGGGTCAAGAATGATACCCAATGTTTTAGCCGGTGCTACAGACGATTTTGCTCTTAGTGCAACAACTAAAATACCGTATGGCGCTACTAGTGTTCCAGCGCAAGTTGGGAATCTATCTTCATTGACTA
>VFQT010002848.1_pt1 | contig 16805 bp, 16 predicted proteins | sample 3512381 | NCBI WGS metagenome assembly VFQT01 (sample SAMN10412376, study PRJNA504923) | tailings metagenome | isolation source: Relicate 2 Philex TSF3 active mining site | place: Philippines: Tuba, Benguet | collected 2017-08-29
CGAAATTGAAGAAGCGCGGATTCTGCCGAAACCCGCCCCGGTAAGCAAATCGGCGAGCACCGCGCCCGCACTTAAATGGTGCCGAGCAGGCGCCTCAACTCGCGAAGAAACTCCTCGCGGGGTAACGCGCGGCTGCCGAGCGAGGCCAGATGCCGTGTCGGCATCTGGCAGTCGATGAGCTCGATGCCAAGTTCGGGTGCTGCGCGCACGAGTGCCGACAGCGCGATCTTCGAGGCATCCGTCTCGCGACTGAACATGGATTCCCCGAAAAACACGCCCCCGAGACGCACGCCGTAGAGCCCACCGACGAGTTGACCCTCGCGCCAGGTTTCCACTGATTGGGCGACGCCGGCCGCGTGCAACGCGCAATAAGCCTCGTGCATTTCGGCTGTGATCCAGGTGCCGCCGCCATCGCTGTCGCGTGGTGCCGCGCAGGCCTCGAGCACTGCGGCGAACGCGCTGTTCCAGCGCACGTCAAAGCCTGCGTTGCGCTCTCGCTTGGCGAGGCTTCGGGAGCGGCGAAACTCGCCGGGATACAGCACCTCGCGCGGATCCGGGCTCCACCAGAGGATGGGCTGCCCTGGTGAGTACCATGGGAAGATCCCGCGCCGGTACGCTGCGATGAGCCGTTCGATCGAGAGATCTCCGCCCGCGGCGACGAGCCCCGGCGGCTCGTCGAGTGCGGTGTCCACGGGTGGGAACGCTTCGGGATCACCACCGGGTTCCAGCCAATGAAGGGCGCGGCGAGGCCTGCTTTTCACCATACGGGGGCGCTCACGACGTTGGCGCTCACGTGTCGAGGTTCTGCCGGTAAGGCACGTGTTCGGCGATGCCCGCGGCATAGCGCTCGACGGCCTCGCTCTCCCGTTGCAGGTAATCGGCTATCGCCGATCGAAATCTCGGCTCGGCGATGCGATGCGCCGAGTAGGTGTAGGTCGGCTCGAAGCCGCGGCTCACCTTATGTTCGCCCTGCGTGCCGGGCTCGAAGCGATCGAGGCGCTGCTCGATGCAGAACTCGATGCCCTGGTGGTAGCAGGTCTCGAAATGCAGGCTGTGGAAGTTCTCGTTACATCCCCAATAGCGGCCATACAGCGTGTCGCTGCCAACAAAGAACACGGCCACGGCGACAATCTCATCGCCGTGCTTGGCAAACTTGAACAGCAGCGACTCCCCCATCGTGCGGGCGATTTCGAGAAAAGTCTCGGCCGCAAGGTACGGTTCGTTGCCGCGTCGCAGGAAGGTGACGCGGTGCAACTGCCAGGCCGTGAGGATCTCCTCGGGACTCGCCGCGCTGCCACGGCGCGACTCGAAGGTGATGCCGGCCTCGGCCACCCGTCGCCGCTCGCGACGCGCTTTCTTGCGTTTGTCTGCGGTGAAGCTGCCGAGGAAGTCCTCGAAGTCGGCGTAGCCGCGGTTGCGCCAGTGGAACTGGCAATCACGACGCATCAACCAATCGGGATCGCGCTCGAGCAGACTGCGGTCTGCCTCGGCCGGAAAGAGAACGTGGGCCGAGGAGAGTTCTTGCTCATCGGCGTACTCGGCCAGTGATTGGATCAGCTGCCTTGAGATCAACGGCTGATCGAGGCCGCTACGCACGAGGCAGCGCGGACCCGTAGCCGGTGTGAACGGTGCGGCGGCGACGAGTTTGGGGTAGTAGCGCAGTCCGTGCCGCGCATAGGCCTGGGCCCAAGCGAAATCGAATACGAACTCGCCGTAAGAGTGCGTCTTCAACCATGCGGGCAAGGCGCCTGCAAGACCTCGATCATCCTGCACGGTGAGCACGCGGGGGCTCCAGCCCGTGCCCTCGCCGATACACCGCGTGCGCTCGAGGGCACTGAGGAATGCATGCCGCAGGAAGGGGTAGCCGCGGTGATCGAGCGCATCCCACTGCGCGCCATCAATGGCGTCGAGACGTTCGACGACCTGGATGCGCATCAACCGTGATCAAAGCGCTCGAGATAGCGGTCAGCATCGAGCGCCGCCATGCATCCCGAGCCCGCAGAGGTGATGGCCTGCCGGTACACGTGGTCGGCGACGTCGCCTGCTGCGAAGACACCCTCGACGCTCGTGGCCGTCGCGTTGCCGGAGGTGCCGCTGCGCACGCTGAGGTAGCCGTCCTGCATGGCGAGCTGCCCCTTGAAAATATCGGTATTGGGCGAGTGGCCGATGGCGATGAAGACACCCGTCAGCGCAAGATCTTCGCTGCCCGTGCCGTCGGTCGCGCGCACCCGCAGTCCCGTCACGCCCGATTGATCGCCGAGCACCTGATCGACCGCGTGATTCCACAGGATGCGCACCTTGCCGGCCTTCTCGCGCTCGAAGAGTCGATCTTGCATGATCTTTTCTGCGCGCAGTCGATCGCGCCGGTGCACCAGCGTGACGTGCGCAGCGATATTGGAGAGGTACAGTGCCTCTTCGACGGCCGTGTTGCCGCCGCCCACCACTGCGACGCTCTGGCCGCGAAAGAAAAAGCCGTCGCAGGTTGCACAGGCGGAAACGCCACGACCTTTGTACGCTTCTTCGGAGTCGAGGCCGAGATATTTGGCCGAGGCGCCGGTGGCGCTGATCAGTGCATCGCAGGTGTACTCGCCGAGATCGCCGACCAGTCGAAACGGCCGTACATCGAGATGGGCGGTGTGGATGTGATCGTTGACGAGTTCGGTACCGAAGCGCGTGGCGTGCGCCTTCATGCGTTCCATCAACGCGGGGCCCATCAACCCGTGCGCATCACCGGGCCAGTTGTCGACTTCGGTCGTGGTCATCAACTGACCGCCTTCCTGCAGGCCGCTGATCAGCATCGGTGCACGATTGGCGCGAGCCGCGTACACGGCGGCCGAATACCCGGCGGGGCCCGAGCCCAGAATGATGAGTTTGCGATGTTGTGTGCTCATGGGCGAATGGTAGGGGGTTGGCGCCTCGGGCGCCATGCCGAGACGGCTCGATCGGCCTGTATCTCGATGCGCCAATCCACTAGAATCAAGGCCCTGCGACAGCATGTCGCTCCGTGCAGGGTCTCTCAAGTTGCCCGATACCGCAGCGAAGGGCGAAACGCCCGATCGGTTCACCGAAAGCGTGCGACGCGCCTTGCGCGAAGGCGCGGTCATCCTTACCGGTGCCGTGGCGCTGATGCTGTTCGTGGCGCTGCTCAGTTACCACCCAGACGACCCCGGCTTCTCCTACACGGGCAGCGGGACGGCTGACATCAACAACCTCATTGGTCTGCAGGGGGCCTGGCTGGCCGACACGCTGTTTTTCCTCTTTGGCGGCCCCGCGTACCTGTTGCCGGCCATGCTTGCGGCGGCGTGCTGGCTGATGTTCCGCCGGCGCAATGCGCCCGAGCAGGCGTCGCGGTTGAATACCTTCGTGCGAGCCGGCGGCTTCGTGCTGCTGCTGGCAGCCACGTGCGCGCTGGCGACGTTGCACTTCAGTCCGGGCATCCTGCGCCAGGGCGCCGGTGGCGTGGTGGGTGGCTTGTTCGGCGGCTGGATGTCGCAGAACTTCAATTTCGTCGGCGGCACGGTGTTGCTGCTCGCCTGTGCGATGTGCGGTGTGTCGCTCGCCTTCGGTTTGTCCTGGCTCGCCGTGATGGATCGATTGGGCGCAGGCTTTTGGGGTGCGATCGACTGGTTGCGCGCACGCCGGCAGCAGCAGCGCGATGTGGCCGAGGGCGAGGAGCGGCGTGCGGCCCGCAAGGAAGTGGTCGAGGTTGAAACCAAAAAGGCCGCTGCCCGACCCAAACCGCGCATCGAGGCCCCGGCGCCGCAACCGGAGAAGAGCGAGCGGGTCGAGAAGGAGCGGCAGGTGCCGCTCTTCACGGCCAAAGCCGGCGAGCTGCCGCCGCTGCAACTGCTCGACGATCCACCGGCCAAGGAATTGAGCTACTCGGCCGAAGCCCTCGAGGCCATGTCGCGGCTCGTGGAGCTCAAGCTCAAGGATTTCGGCGTCGAGGTCGAGGTGGTCGCGGTGCTACCTGGACCGGTCGTGACGCGCTTCGAGCTTCGCCCCGCACCCGGCGTGAAGGCGAGTCAGATCAGCTCGCTCGCCAAGGACCTGGCTCGCGCGCTCTCGGCGATCAGTGTGCGCGTGGTCGAGGTGATCCCGGGCAAGTCGGTCATGGGTCTCGAGATCCCGAATGAGAAGCGCGAGATCGTCACGCTCGGCGAGATCGTCAAGTCCAAGGCCTACGATGACATCAGCTCGCCGCTCGCGCTCGCGCTCGGCAAGGATATTGGTGGTGCCCCGGTCGTAGCGGATCTGCAGCGCATGCCTCACCTGCTGGTGGCGGGTACCACGGGGTCGGGCAAATCGGTGGCCATCAATGCCATGGTGCTCTCGATGCTCTACAAGAGCACGGCCGAGGACGTGCGGCTCATCATGATCGACCCGAAAATGCTGGAGCTCTCGGTGTACGAGGGCATCCCGCATCTGCTTGCTCCTGTGGTCACGGACATGAAGCAGGCAGCCAACGCACTGCGCTGGTGTGTGGCCGAAATGGAGCGGCGCTACCAGCTCATGGCGGCCATGGGCGTGCGCAATATTGCGGGTTTCAACCGCAAGGTCCGCGATGCCAACGAGGAGAAGAAACCGATCAAGGATCCGGTGCTGATGCGTCGGGCTGCGAACGACCCTTCCATCGACCAGTCACAGATCCCCGATCTCGAGCCGCTGCCCTTCATCGTCGTGATCATCGACGAGCTGGCCGATCTCATGATGATCGTCGGCAAGAAGGTCGAAGAGTTGATTGCTCGACTCGCGCAAAAAGCGCGCGCCTCCGGCATCCACCTGATTCTTGCCACGCAGCGCCCTTCAGTGGATGTCATCACGGGCCTCATCAAGGCGAACATCCCCTGCCGCATCGCCTTCCAGGTGTCGGCCAAGGTCGACTCGCGCACCATTCTCGATCAGGGCGGTGCGGAGTCCCTGCTCGGCCACGGCGACATGCTGTATCTGCCGGCGGGTACCTCGATGCCCAATCGCGTGCATGGTGCGTTCGTCGCTGATCCTGAAGTGCACCGCGTGGTGGAAGCGCTGCGCAAGGCGGGCACGCCGACGTACATCGACGAGGTGCTCTCGGGTCCGAAGGGGGCTATTCCTGGCCTGCCGGCCGAGGAGGGCGAGGGCGGCGAGGGCGAGGCGGACTCCGAACAGGACGTGCTCTACGACGAGGCCGTCAAGATCGTCATCACTGAGCGCAAGCCCTCAATCTCCTACGTGCAGCGCCGCCTGAAGATCGGTTACAACCGCGCCGCGCGACTCATCGAGGCGATGGAAGCCGCAGGTCTCGTGGGACCGCTGCAGGCGAACGGGGGTCGCGAGATTCTCGTACCCGCGCCCGCCGGCGACTGAGTACGGGATGCTGCGTCGAATCGCCCTGAGCCTGATGCTGTGGTGCTGCGCGTGGCCGTTGCAGGCGGCGGAGCAGGACACGGCGCTCGATCGTTTTCTCGCCGGGCTCGGTAGCTGGCGGGCCGAGTTCACGCAGACGACCACGGATGCCCGGGGTCGCTCGCGTGGCCGCGAGCAGGGTCGATTGATCGTGCAGCGGCCCGGGCGATTTCGTTGGGAGACGGGTCCCGCGGCGGCTGCCGAACCCGCGCAAGTCATGGTCGCGGACGGTCGCAATCTTTGGTTTTTCGATCGCGACGTCGAGCAGGTGACGGTCAAGCCTTCGACCACTGCGATGACTGTCACACCGGCCACGTTGCTCGCAGGCACCGTCCCGCTGCGCAGCGCCTTTTCGGTCAGCGAGCTGCCGCGTCGCGATGGGCTCGACTGGGTGCGAGTGGTGCCGCTGCGCACCGATGCCGAGTTTCGCGAGACGCGGCTCGGCTTCCGTGGTCTCGAGCTGCGGCGCATGGAGCTCGACGACAAGCTTGGACAAAAGGTGCTGATCGTGTTTGAGCGCATCGAGCGTAATCCCACTCTGGCCGAGACGGCGTTCCGTTTCGAGCCGCCGCCGGGTGCCGACGTCATCGGCACGCCGGTGCGCTGAGTCGACGCGGCGCATGCGACCTCTGCATTGGGCCCTTTGGTGGGTGCTTGGCGGAGCGCTGCTGTTTGCACTTATCGTCTACGCGTGTCTGCGCCCCTCGAGTGGTATGAGCTCATGGCTGCCCCAACTCGACAAACTGCAGCATGCCGGTGCGTTCTTCGTGTTGTCGTTCTGGTGCTTGGCTCTTGTTGAGCGTCGTGCCTACCTGCGCGTGACGCTCGTCATGATCGCCGTCGGGGCGGGAATCGAAGTGGCACAGGGCGTGATGGCGCTCGGTCGCTCTGCTGAGTGGCTGGACCTTCTGGCGGATGTTATCGGCATCCTGTTGGCGCTCGCGGTGTCGCTCGTGCAGCGCGAGTCCTGGTTTGCGAAGGTGGAGACATGGACGCAGCCGAGCTGACGCGACCGCTTGCCGATCGCATGAGGCCGCAGAGCCTCGAGGAATTCGTCGGCCAGGTGCAGGTGGTGGGCCCCGGTAAGCCGTTGCGCGCGGTGGTGCAATCGGGACAGTTGCACTCGCTGATTCTTTGGGGTCCGCCCGGCACGGGCAAGACGACGCTGGCGCGGCTTGTCGCGCGCGCCTCGGGTGCGGAATTCATTGCCCTCTCGGCCGTGATGGCCGGCGTGAAGGACGTGCGCGCTGCGGTCGAGAAGGCCCAGGCGACGCGGCTTGCGGGTGGCGGGCGCACGGTGCTCTTTCTCGACGAGGTACATCGCTTCAGCAAGTCGCAGCAGGACACTTTCCTGCCCTACCTCGAGGATGGCACGCTGATCTTCATTGGCGCGACCACCGAGAACCCCTCGTTCGAAGTCGTCAGCGCCTTGCTCTCGCGGGCGCGCGTCTACGTGCTCAAGTCGCTGGCGCCAGAGGATTTACGCACACTGCTGCGCCGGGCACTCGCTGACGAGCGTCGTGGTCTCGGTTCGCTCGGTGTGCAGATCGAGCAGCCGGCACTTGAGGTGTTGGTCGCCGCGGCGGATGGTGATGCGCGACGTGCGCTCGGTATGTTGGAGATCGTTGCGGATCTCGCCCACGACGGTCGCATCGATGCAGCCGCTGCGGCGGAGGTTGCGAGTGGCAGCCGTCGGCGTTTCGACAAGGGTGGCGAGCAGTTCTACGATCAGATCTCCGCGCTGCACAAAAGCGTGCGAGGCACTGATCCCGATGCTGCGCTGTACTGGTTCTGCCGGATGATCGATGGCGGCTGCGATCCGAGCTACCTTGCCCGTCGTCTGGCGCGCATGGCCACCGAGGATGTGGGTCTTGCCGACCCGCGGGCGTTGCAGATCGCCATGGATGCCTGGCAGGCCTACGAGCGTATGGGTAGCCCTGAGGGGGAGCTCGCACTCGCCAACGCGGTGGTCTATTTGGCGTGTGCTCCCAAAAGCAATGCGGTCTACACCGCCTATAACGAAGCAGCAGCCGATGTGCAGAAGTACGGCACTCTCGAGGTGCCGTTGCGCTTTCGCAATGCGCCGACGCGCCTGATGAAAGAACTCGGCTACGGCGAGGGCTATCGCTACGCCCACGCGGAACCCGAGGCCTACGCGACGGGTGAGCAGTACCTGCCTGAGGGGTTACCGCCCCGGCAGTACTATCGTCCGGTCGATCGAGGTCTCGAGATCCGCATCGGCGAAGCACTCGCGCGTTTGCGGGCCAAGGCGCGTTCATGAATGCGGTGCCATTATGGTTCGCTGTCGCCGCCGGGAGCGCTCTCGGTGGGCTCGCGCGTTTCCTGCTCTCGCGAGCCTGGCCGGCTGCGCCCGGAGCGCTGCCGCTCGCTACAATGGGCGTGAATGTCGCGGGCTGCTTCGCCATCGGTGTGCTGTCGGTGCTTCTCGGGCGCAATGCGCCGGGTGCGGCGGTCGCCGAGTCGTGGCGCGTGTTCTGGTTGAGCGGGGTGCTCGGCGGGTTCACGACCTGGTCGGCGTTCGCGCTGGAGTCAGTGTTGCTGACGAGCGAGGGCGCTTCGATAAAGGCGCTGGCGTATGTGCTGATGACGGTTCTGGGATGTTTGCTGGCGGCGTGGATCGGGCGCTCCGTCGGCCTTGCGGTGAGTGGCTGAGCCACAGGAGAAGAGACTCGTGCTGGATTCGAAATTGCTTCGTACCGATACGGCCGGTGTCGCGCGTAATCTGGCGCGGCGCGGCTTCGTGCTCGATCTTGCGGCCTTCGCTGCGCTCGAGGAGCGGCGCAAGCAGGTGCAGATTGAGGCCGATCGACTGCGCGCCGAGCGCAATGCCACCGCGAAGGCGGTGGGCATGGCGAAGGGTAAAGGCGAGGACGCCAGCGCGCTCCTCAAGCGCGGCGAGGAACTGACGGGTCTTTTGGGTGGCGCGGAATCCGCTCTGAATGCCGTTCAAGCAGAGGCCGACGCCTGGGTGCTGGGTCTGCCGAACCTGCTCGATGCGTCGGTGCCTGAGGGCCGTGATGAAAGCGCCAATCTCGAAGTGCGTCGCCACGGTACGCCGCGCAGCTTCGAGTTCACGCCGCTGGATCACGCCGACTTGGGTCAGCGACTCGGGCTCGATTTCGAGGCTGCGGCGCGTATTTCCGGCGCGCGTTTTGCGGTGTTGCGCGGCGGGCTCGCGCGCCTGCATCGGGCGCTCGCGCAGTTCATGCTCGATCTGCACACCAGCGAGCACGGTTACCAGGAAATCTATGCGCCCTATCTGGTTTCGGCGGCCGCGCTCGAAGGCACCGGTCAGTTGCCGAAGTTCGAGCAGGATCTGTTCGCGCTCAAGGGCGAGCGTGAGCTCTATCTCATCCCCACCGCCGAAGTGCCGGTGACCAATCTCGTGCGCGAGCAGATCCTCGCGCCCGAACAATTGCCGATGCGTTACGTGGCACACACCCCATGCTTTCGCTCCGAGGCCGGTGCCGCGGGCAAGGACACGCGCGGCATGATCCGTCAGCATCAGTTCGACAAGGTCGAGCTCGTGCACATCGTCAAACCCGCCGACTCCTACGCTGCGCTCGAACAGCTCACCGCACATGCTGAAGAGGTGCTGAAACGTCTCGAGCTGCCGTACCGCGTGCTCGCACTGTGCGCGGGCGACATCGGGTTCGGCAGTGCCAAGACCTACGATCTGGAGGTCTGGCTACCAGGGCAGGGCAAGTACCGCGAGATCTCCTCCTGCAGCAATTGCGAGGCCTTCCAGGCGCGGCGCATGCAGGCGCGCTGGCGCAACCCCGAGACCGGCAAGCCAGAGCCCGTGCACACACTCAACGGCTCGGGCATCGCCGTGGGTCGAGCGATGGTCGCGGTGCTCGAGAATTATCAGAACGCCGACGGTTCGGTCACGGTGCCCGCCGCGTTGCGCCCGTACATGGGCGGCCTCGAGGTGCTGCGGCCCGGCGCCTGATCGGCGTCAGTCGAGTTCGTACTGGAACGTACTGACGACTCGTAGTCTCTTCATTCGCGAGCCGAGGTTGGCACCAGCTTCCGTGGCAAACTGCTCGGCCTGCTGACGGGCGTTGCGCGTCGCCTTGTTGCACGAGCGGGTCGACGGCCAGAGCCGTTTTGGTGACGAGCTCGGTGCGCTTCGACTTCACGCTGACTCGACCGGTCCGGTGTATCGCAGCGGTTGGATCTCGCATTCGGTGGGCTCGAGCCCCGCCTTGCGCAGAAAGGCGAGCACCTGCTCACGATCGTTGGCCAGCGCCCGCTGCACTTCACTGAAGCTGTTGCCGCCGCGACGAAACACCGGGTTCCAGGTTGCGTAGTCGGCTGCCCCGTGCTGCTCGGCCAGGCCTTTCACGGTGATGGTGCGATCGTCGATCCGAAACCGTTCGATGCCCTTGCCGACGCTGCTCCCGGCGACGCCTAGGCCGATCGCAATGACGACCGCGGCGAAAACGGACTCATTATTGGCCATGGTGTGCTCCGTAAGGCGGCACGGGAGCCGCCGATTGGGCATAATTTAGGCTTATCCAGTCCGCAGCAACACCGGAGAGGTGGCAGAGCGGTTGATTGCACCGGTCTTGAAAACCGGCGTCCCTTCACGGGGACCGTGAGTTCGAATCTCACCCTCTCCGCCACATGAAATGAAAAAGGGAGCCCTGCGCTCCCTTTTTCATTTCATCGGCGAGGGGCATGGATGGCCCGAGTCAATCTCACCCTCTCCGTCGGTAGTAAGTCATTGACGCACATAAGTCATTGGCGTACTCTCGCTAGGTGATATTCATCGAGACCCCGATTTTCACCAACGATGTGAAAGCCATGTTGGGCGACGATGATTATCGGCAGTTGCAGCAGGTGCTCGCTGATCGACCTGATGCCGGCGATTTGATTCCAAGCACGGGCGGGCTTCTAAAATATCGGTGGTCGCTGCCTGGTCGCGGTAAGCGGTCCGGTGCCCGCGTCATTTACTTCTGGCGCGTCAGCGAGTCGCAGATCTTGATGCTGGCGATTTACGCTAAAAACGAACGTGTGGACTTGTCAGCCGATGACAAGAAAGCGCTCAAGAGGATAGTGGAGAAGTGGAAGTGAATACGAGAAAGTCAAAGAAACTCATAGAGAGTGTTCGACAAGCTGATGAGATCTTGCGGGGTATTCGCTCGCCGTCGCGTGAGTTTCATGTCGACGCGACATCCATCAAGGCGCTGCGCTCTAGTCTTGATTTGAGTCAGGCAAAGTTTGCCGCGTTGTTGAGTGTCGATTTGGGGACGCTGCGTAATTGGGAGCAGGGGCGGCGCGAGCCGACCGGACCGGCAAAAGCGCTCCTGCGTGCGATTCGCAATGATCCCCAGGCGGTGATATCGGCGCTTGCTGCCTGACGCCGAAGAACATCTGGATGTTCGAACTTGTCTTGCTATCCAAAAATGCCGGTTCTGCGCACTCGAGCCGGTTAGTGATGTAGTACTGGCCGCTCCGCCAAACGAAATAAAACGGGAGCCTCGCGCTCCCTTTTTTCATTGGTGTGAGCAGAGTTCGTAGACGAACTCACCGATTCAATCTAACCCTCTCCGCCGGTTCGTCGGTCACACACCTAGCTCAGGTCCCGGTAAGTATAACTATTCGCGGACAGGGCTCGCCGACGTCCTCTCAAATGTGGCTCGGGTGAATCACCGATTAGCGTCCCAGTATCATTCGTGTCTTCCGGATCATTCGTCTGAGGGGTGGGTCCGCCGCCCGCGACATCGCAGCATCGAAGGAAAACCACTGCACCGCGAACGACTCGACCGCATTCAGCGCGAGGGCCTGCGGATCCTTCGCAACGACCAGGAATCGCAGGTCGAGGTGGTGGTGCGCGGGCTCATCCGCTCGAGCGGGAATCCGGTGGACGTCGACGTCGAGTAGCGTCGGCGGGTCGTGATACAGGCGCACCGCGCAGCCCGTTTCTTCGGTTGCCTCGCGCAATGCCGCGTGATGCATGAGACCTTCATCGATCGCTTCGGCGTGCCCGCCGGGTTGCAACCACTTGTCCAGTTTCGCGTGATGCAGCAGAGCCACCCGGTCAGCCTCGATGTCGACAAGCAGGGCGCTCGCCGTGAAGTGCGCTGGCATCTGCTTGCGGGATAAAGGATACGCTAGTTGCGGCAGCATCCGGTGCATTTCGGCGAGGCTGCGCGTTTCGTCCGCATCCTCGGGGGTATGCGCGTCGAGTAGTCGAAGTAGTGGCATTAGCGGAGTCATGATAGGCGCAGATTAAACATAGGTCGCGGCGTGATTCGGCTGCGCCCGACGGACTGCAGCTGAACCACCAGAGCCGCGGCAATGAGTCCGTAGGCTGCAGGCGAGGGGTGAAAGCCGTCGGCACAAAACATGTCGGGCGTGGCGCTCAGGGCGATCGGTACGTGCCGAGCGCGCGAGTGATTCGCGAGGGTGCTCGCGAGGGTCTCGTCAAATAATCGGGCGCGTAAGCCCAGCGTCTGGCGCAGCGGTGAGGGCAGCGCCGGGAAAACATGCATGGGCGGCAGGCCCAGAAACAACACCGGCGCCTCCGGCGAGTGCACGGCGAGCGTATCGGCCAGGGCACGAATCTCTCGCGACCAGCCCTCGCGCCGACGCAGCGACGTGACGTCGTTCACCCCCACGGACACCAGGATCACATCTGCCGAGTGCGATGGTAGGCGCTGCGTGAGCGCACCCAGCACACGGGTAGTGGTCGCGCCGATTCGGCCGATGTTGGTCCACTCCACGCTACGCTGATGATGGTGAGCAATCTGCTGCGCGAGGCGTGCGGTCAGGCACTCCTCGGCAGCCTGCGCACCGACGCCGGCGATGATCGAGTCGCCGAGTCCCAGCAGTCGCAGCTTCGCACCGGAGGTCCCTGCGACATCGACTTGGCCGTGCTCAGCCCCCGCGGGGGCCGCGAAACGCGGTGTGCGCCGCTTGACCCAGAGAGCCTGCGGTAGCAACCACGGAACAGTTGACCAAAAGAGCCAGCGGCGCATGATGGCTTTGGGGATGGGGTACATCGGGCGGATAATTAATACCCGTAGCCTATCGAATTGGGGTAACGAATGCCGGTTGAGGGTGGTGTGACAACCAGGCGAGTGCCTCGAAGACTCAGGATCGCCGCGGCGGGTGCTGCTCGGCGGATCGGTTCTACGGCACTTTGATCACGCTGTTGGTGATTGCCGCGTTGTCGGTGCTGCTGCTGGGGCGCAGCATAAGTTAGTCGCGGATCGATTTCTCTAACGCGAGTAGGAACGCCTTGCGCCGCAGACCACCGGCGTAGCCCGTGAGTGAGCCGTCGCTGCCGATGACGCGATGGCAGGGTACGAGCAGACTCAAAGGGTTTCGCCCGACGGCCGATGCCACGGCGCGCACGGCTGTCGGTCGGCCGATGCGGCGCGCAAGCTCTGCATACGTCGAGGTTCGCCCGGCTGGAATTCGTCGCAGCGCGGTCCATACCGTGCGTTGAAACTCGGTCCCGAGACTCGAGTCGATGGGTGTGTCAAAGTGTCGACGTCGACCGTCAAAGTATTCGGTCAATTCGCGGATGGCCTGTCGGATGACGGGGCTATTGGAGCGCGCGGGCCAGTTGCGTGCCACGGGGGCGTGTTTTTGGCTCTCGAACCATGCACCGCAGAGCCCCGTCTCATTGGCTTCGAGCAGCATCGCGCCAAGAGGGCTGTCCCAACGGGACCGCGATGTCTTTCCCGTGATAGTCACCGCTGCGGGCCTCGTTGTGGCAATCGTTTACGGTAGCGGGCCGACATCAATTCGAGTTTTTCCGCAAGGATATCGTCCCGCACGACATCAGGATTACCAAACACCATCCACCGCAGGGCATCAGGCTCAATGGCCGGCCACCGCATGCCGCTCGCTGCGGTGGGGTTGCCGGTTCTTGCGAAGGTGACCCAATGTTTTCGCAAACGCTCGCCGAGCTGGCGAGTGGCTTCGGGGGCTGCCACGTCTGAATCGAACAGCAGCGCCGAGTCATAGCCGTGCGGCGTGCCCGGCCACTGCGGGCGACGCTGCTCGGCTGCGAGGTCGACGTAGTAGAGCCAGGTGTCTTGCCCCACGCGGGCGTTCGCACGCGCAAGGGTGCTGGCAGAGAGCAAGTAGCGGTAGTCGCCGAACAGGCGTCTGACACCCAACGCGGGATCGACGAAGAAGTCGCTCGCGTAGGCACGCTGCAGTGCGGCGAAGTCCGCACCCAGCATGTTGGAGAAGTCCTCGGTGCCGATCCCGGATTCGGGCATCACCGACCCTTCGTAGCTGTTGCCGCCGGTCAGCAGGGGTACGCGGGTATGTTGTCCGCGTAGGAAAACGATCGCCGGTTCGTCGGGCAACGTACTGCGATCGACGATCGGCAACTGGAAACCCTGTACGGCATCGACGAGAGCTTGGCCATCGAGGCTGCGCAGCGCCGACGAGTTCGGCTCACCGGTCAAGCGGACGTCACGCCGCGCTCGCTCGACGAGGCGTTGGCCCAACGCTTCGGCCGATTCGATGGGACCGAGATCCTGTCCTTTGGGGGCGGGCAATGCGGCACTGCGGTTGCGCGGTAGCGCCCAGGTCGCATACGCGGATTGCGCGATCGCCTTGTGAAAAAGGCCTTTCGCCTGCGGACTCGCCATCAGCAGGGCGACGGCCTGTCCGCCGGCTGACACGCCGAAGATCGTGACGTTCTGCGGATCCCCACCGAAGGCGCGGGCGTTGTCCTTGACCCACTGCAGTGCGGCGACCATGTCGAGCAGTCCGAAGTTGGCGATGTCACTGGGCAGGTCCGGGTGTGCAAAAAATCCGAGCGGGCCGAGCCGATAGTTGATGGAGACCACAACCACGCCATAGCGAGCAAGCCTGTCGCCAGCGATGTTGCCCGACCCAGAGCGAAAACCGCCGCCGTGGATCCAGACCATCACCGGGCGCTTGGCCCGACGTTCGAGGCCGGGCGTCCATACGTTAAGAAACAGGCAATCCTCGCTGGTTGCGGGCGTACCCGCGGACGGTGCACCCGTTTGTAGACATGCGGGACCGAAGGCGGCGGCGCGAGTCGGCTCACGCGTCGCGGGGGCGACTTTCGGGGGTTGCCAGCGCAGAGCCCCCACGGGGGCGATGGCATAGCGGATGCCTTTAAAGGCCAGCGTGCCGTCGGCCTTCACGGAGCCCTCGAATCGACCCGTGCTCGTGCGGACGAGCGGCCCGGCCGATGCACTCGATGACGCCGACTGCGCCGGTAGCGAGGTTGTGAGACAGAACGCGGCGATGACGGTGAGTAGCCGAGACACGAATCCCGTTGTCGCAGACCATCGTCGAGGGTGGCTCATGACTCAGATCTCCACTTGCCTTCCGGACTCCAGAATACGTTCGGCCGGGATGCCGAAGTGACTGCCGGCAAACTCAGCATTGCGCGACATGAATGCGAACAGCGCTTTCTGGATGCGCGTCATGCCGGGGCGCCGCGACGTGATGATGTCGTCGCGGCCGACGACGTATACCGCGCCCTTCAGTTCAAGATCCTTGAAGTGACGTCGGGCTTCCTGCATCAGCGCTGGCACATCGACATGGTCCATGAACCCGACGGTGCAGACGATGCGATACACGCCGGGTAACAGTTCCTGCACCCGGGTGCGCGAACCCGCCAGCACGCGAGGCGAGGCCGCCGTTTGCACCGTGAGCAGTACCGTCTGCGCGTGCAGCACACGGTTTAGTTGCAGGTTGCGCACCAGGGCGCGTGGAATCGAAGTTGAGTCGCTCGCCAGATACACGGCTGTCTTCTCGATCATGGCAGGCTGAACCTGCTCGATCAGCTGCTCGAATTCCGCGAGCGTGAAATCATCCCGTCGAACCTTGGCTGCGAGAGCGCTGCGCCCCTGCCGCCAAGTGGCCATCACAAAAAAAAGTAACAGGCCGAGCGCCAGCGGAACCCAGCCACCGTCGGGCAGCTTAAGGAGATTTCCGGCGATGAACCCGACTTCGATCAGCAGGACGAAGCACACGATCGCGATCAACACCCAGCGATATCGATTCGTCGCTGACCACAGCAGCGCGAGCATCAGGATCGAGTCGAGCGCCATGGTCACCGATACGCCCACGCCGTAGGCACCCGCCAGCGAGGACGAGGAGCCAAAGCCCACAACGAGTATCAAAGTGGTGAGGCAGAGCATCCAATTGATGAACGGCACGTACACCTGGCCGATCGCTTGCTCGGAGGAGTGCACGATGCGCATCCGTGGTAACAAGCCCAGTTGCTGGCACTGTCGGGTGATCGAGAACACGCCCGAGATCACCGCCTGCGAGGCAATCACGGTGGCCGCTGTGGCAAGGCAGACGAGCGGCAGCAGTAAATCCCGCGGCGCCAGCAGGAAAAACGGGCTTTGGATCGCGCTGGCATCCCGCAGCAGCAAAGCACCTTGTCCAAAGTAGTTCAGCAGCAGCGCCGGCCACACGAGCAGCAGCCAGCCTCGGGTAATTGCTTTGCGACCAAAGTGTCCGAGATCCGCGTACAGCGCCTCGCCACCCGTGACACACAGAAATACGGTGCCAAAGATGGCGAGTGCCACGAGCGGATGTCGGTACAACAACTCGAATGCATAGCGCGGATCGACGGCGACCAGTACCTCGGGGGTCTGCAGAATCGAGTTGACGCCGAGCGAGGCGAGAACGACAAACCACGTCACCATGATCGGACCGAACGCACGGCCGATGCGTGTCGTGCCGTTCTTTTGAATCATGAACAGAGCAAGCAGAATTCCGAGAGCGAGCGGTACGACAACCGATTCGAAGGAGGGCGCCAAAAGTTCAAGGCCTTCCACGGCGCTCAGCACCGAGATGGCGGGGGTGATGACCCCGTCGCCAAAAAACAGCGCGCAACCGATGAGGCCCATGATCGACAGCGTTCCTGCGACCTTGAAGTTGGCGCGCGCCAGCGCCAATTGCGTTAGGGCGAGAACGCCGCCTTCACCGTCGTTATCGGCCCTCAGAACGATCGCGACGTACTTGAGGCCGACCACGAGGGCGATCGCCCAGAAAATCAGCGACAGTACCCCGAGCACATCGGACAGCAGCGAGGGGTTGAGTCCCGTTTCCATGACCGCGCGTAGCGCGTACAGGGGGCTCGTGCCCACATCGCCAAACACGATCCCGATGGCGCCGACGACAAGCGCAGGGGTGGCTGCTGGCGCGTGAGTGGGGGGATGCGTGGAGGCGGCGCTCATGGGTCGACCGGAGACGCCTCGAGACGCCTCAGAAAGTGGTTGAGATACACACCGTACGCCCCCCGGCCGGGGGGCGTACGGCGCTATCGATCCGTGGCGGCGGTATCAGAACTTGTAGCTTGCGGTGAGTCCCACCTGTCGAGGGCGGGGTAGAGAAATGGCAAAACCGCGGGTTGCGAAGCCGCCGAAGTAAGATGG
>VFQT010002849.1_pt1 | contig 16800 bp, 22 predicted proteins | sample 3512381 | NCBI WGS metagenome assembly VFQT01 (sample SAMN10412376, study PRJNA504923) | tailings metagenome | isolation source: Relicate 2 Philex TSF3 active mining site | place: Philippines: Tuba, Benguet | collected 2017-08-29
CGACCATTTGCCGCTGGAGCGGCCCAGCACCGGCTTCGAGATGAACAGCTTGCCGCTGTCCTCGGCGACATGGACCTGGAAGTGCTCGCGGTCCGCCACATTCGAGGGTGGCAGCGGCCGGTTGACTTTTCTGACCCAGCCGTCGGCCCCGATCACCGCGATCAGGTTGTAAAAACGGTCGATGAACACGCCTTCGCGCCCGTAGGCCTCGAGGTTGAGGCGGTCTCCCATCATTTCGAATTCGCGTTTGACGAATACCGTGGTCTGGTCGAGCACGCGCACCGTGCGGATCGTATGCTCCTCGAAGATGCGGCTGAAGGTGGTCGCCAGCCGCGATGCGTTGTTGAAGGCGTCTTTTTTCTCGAAGTCGACGTAGATCTGCAGACCCGCCCAAAGACTGAGGATCAGCAGCGTGGCGACGGCGATGACGGTCCGTACCGGATTGGCTTTGCGTTCTCCGGGGACGTGCCGCTTGGGTTGTGCGGGTTTCGGCGATGCCATTGTTTCGGAAGCCATCGATTCAGGTTCCGAAACTCGCGACCAACGAACCCAGAAGAAGGTTCCAGCCGTCGGCCAGCACGAACAGCATCAGCTTGAACGGCAGTGCCACCAGCACCGGCGACACCATCATCATGCCCATCGACATCAGCACGCTGGCAACGATGAGGTCGATGATCAGGAACGGGATGAAAATCATGAATCCGATCTGGAACGCTGTCTTTAGCTCGCTGGTCACGAACGCGGGAACGATGACGCGCAGCGGCAACTGCTGTGCGTCGGTGACCGGCGCGTGCCTGCCCAGCTTCGAGAACAGCGCGATGTCGTTCTCGCGCGTCTGTTTGAGCATGAACGTTTTCAATGGCGGTCCGGCGCGTTCCAGCGCTTCGTTGAACGTGATTTTCTGCTCGGCAAGGGGTTGATACGCTTCATTGTACACCGTGTCCAGCACCGGGCCCATGACATGCAGGGTCAGGAACAGCGAGAGTCCGATCAGTACCTGGTTCGGCGGTGACGATTGCGTGCCCAGCGCCTGCCGCAGCAGGGACAGCACGATGATGATGCGCGTGAATCCGGTCATCAGCAACAGCACCGCGGGCAGGAAGGTCAGGGCCGTCAGCGCGACCAGCGTCTGCACCGGTACCGAGTATTCCTGGCCTCCGCCCTTGGTCGGCGTCGCGGTGATGCCGATCGCGCTTTGCGCCCAGGCGGCATCCGGATGCGCCAGCAGCAGCGCGCCGGCGGTGATGGCGGCAGCGGCCGCAATCCGCTTAGCGTTTGTCATGACGCCCCTTCGCCTGTTTGAGCAGCGCCGCAAATCCGCCGGCCAGCGGCGCCTGTGCGGCTTCCGGCACCTGTCCCTTCGGCTGCGTCTGCAGCAGAGCCACGTTGTGAGCGGTGACACCCAGCACCAGCCAGCTGTCACCGATTTCGACGATGACCACGCGTTCGCGGGCGCCGACCGAATGGCTGGCAACCGTATGCAGCAGCGCCGATGCACCGCGGCCCGGCAAGCCGGTGCGGCGCGCCAGCCAGGCCAGCGCGAACACTGTGCCGATGACCACGACCAGCGCGAACAGCGTCTGGCCAAGCCCGGAGGCCGGGGACTGCGCCGCGGACTGGGCGGCTGCTTCGCCGGCGAACAGCGTCGCTGCGGCGGCGACGGAACGGATCGGGGCGCGCATTACCGGCGCAGCCTGCGGATGCGTTCGGACGGCGTGACGATATCGGTGAGCCGGATGCCGAACTTGTCATTGACCACCACGACTTCGCCCTGGGCGATCAGGCAGCCGTTGACCAGCACGTCCATCGGCTCCCCGGCAAGGCCGTCGAGTTCGATGACCGAACCCTGCGCGAGCGACAGGACCTGCTTGATCGGCACCCGGGTGCGCCCGAGTTCCACCGTCAGCTGCACCGGGATGTCGAGTATCAGTTCAATGTCGTGCTCTGCCGTGGCGGCGCCCTTGGCGCCGGACAGTTGTTCGAACACGGGCTGTCGCGCGGCGGCCTGTGGCACGCCGGCAGCGGCCTGTTCGGCCATCGCATCGGCCCAGTCGGCCGTATTGGTGTTGTCGCTCATCATCAGTCTCCTGTGCCCTGCTCGTTGTCCGAAATCCGTGTGACGCGCTCGACTTTCAGCGCATAGCGGCCGTTGGCGGCGCCGAAACGGCATTCCAGCAGCGGCACGCCTTCGATCTCCGCATAAACATGTTCGGGGATGTCCATGGCGATGACATCGCCCACCTTCAGCTTCATCAGGTGCGCCGTCGGCGTCACCAGGTGCGCCAGTGGCGCGGCAATTTCGACTTCCGCGTGGCGCAGTTGCCGTTTCAGCGCCCTGATCCAGCGCTCGTCGGGCCCGGTGTCGCCCGCGGCGCGCGAGGTCGACAGCAGGTCGCGGATCGGTTCCAGCGACGCGTAGGGCAGGCAGACATGCACGGCCCCGGTCGTCGGGCCGATCTCGATATTGAAGGTCGAGGTGACCACCAGCTCGGCCGGGGACAGGATGTTCGCGAACTGCGCATTCACTTCCGAGCGCAGGTATTCCAGGTTCAGCGGATAAACCGGAGCCCACGCGCGCTGGTATTCCTCAATGGTGATCGACAGCAGGCGCTCGATGATCCGCTGCTCGGTGGGCGTGAAGTCGCGGCCTTCGACGCGCACGTGGTAGCGGCCGTCACCGCCAAACAGGTTGTCGACGGCGGCCAGCACCAGGTTCGGTTCGTAAACGACGAGGCCGGCGCCGCGCAGCGGCTTCAACTGCACGATGTTCAGGTTTGTCGGCACCACCAGGTTGCGCAGGAATTCGCCGTACTTCTGCACGCGGGTGTTGCCGACGGCGATGTCGGGGTTGCGGCGCAGATAGGCATGCAGCGCGGGGCGCAGCAGGCGGGTGAAGCGCTCGTTGATCAGTTCCAGCGTGGGCAGGCGGCCGCGCACCGTGCGTTCCGGGTTCGCCAGGTCGTAGTCGCGGACGCCGCCGCTGTCCAGCAGGGCCTCGTCCGGAGACGCGTCTTCCTTCGCGCCGCCATTGAGCAGCGCGTCGACTTCGTCCTGGGAAAGGATTTCGTTGGGGCGGGTCATGGTGGTTCGGGACGGTCCGGTTACTGGATCACGAAGCCGGAAAAATGCACTTTGGTGATGGTTTCCTCGCCTTTCGGAGCAAGGGGCGCGCGCGCCTCGACCAGCAGCTCCTCGGCAAGCTTCTGCTTGCCGTCGACGCCGGTGAGCATGTCCACGGTCTTGCTAGACAGCAGCAGCAGGATGCGGCTGCGGATCACCGGCATCTGGGTCTTCATCGCTTCCGCGGTTTCGCTGCCGTCGACTTCGTAGACGATGCCGACCTGCAGGAAACGGTCCTGGTCGGCCAGATTGACGGTGAACGAATCAAGGTTGACGAACACCGGGGGCGCCTTCTTGACCGGCGCTTCCGCCTGCGCTTCCGCCTTCGGCTTCTGGGTGAAATACCACCCGGCGCCACCGCCGCCCGCAGCAAGCAGCACGACTGCTGCGATCAGGATCAGTTTCTTGCTTTTGCCCTTGGCGGGCGCGGGTGCTGCGTCTTGCTCGGCGGCCATCGAAAGACTCCGTGTGTATGCGGTTGATCGGATGCGATGGTGGGAATTATCGAGGACCGATGTGGCCGTCCAGCCCCCGAACAGGGCGTGAAAACACCCCTAAATCGGGTCTATGCTCAGGCGTAGAGGTCGACCAGGCCGGCTGCGGCCGGGCGCAGCGTGACCGGTGTCGCGGTGCCGGCCGCCCGGTCGTCGCCGGCAGGCCTGTCCCCGCCGGAAGCGCCGCCCTGTTCCGCCGGCCGGTGATCGCCGAAGGTGGTATCGCCCAGCTGCAGGCCGCTGTCTGCCAGCAAGTCCCGCAATTGCGGCAGCGCCTGCTGGATGGCCGCCCTGGCTTCCGGGCCGGATACGGCAAACGCAATTTCGGCCCGGTGGTCGGACAGGGTGATGCGCACATCGACCGGGCCCAGGTCCTCGGGCGACAGGCGCAGGCGCGCGACCTGGGTCTGGTCGCTGACCAGGATGCGCACCGTGTTGCCGAAGCTGGCGGGCCATTCCGGCGAACCGACCGGCGTCGCCACCTGCACCACCGGGACCGGGGCGGGCGCGTCGGCCGCGACCGGCGGTACTGCAGCCGGCGTTGCCAGTGCCGCTGCGGCGGCATCCGGCAGGGCCTGCGCCGGCGCGGGTCGGCTGCCGTTGGGCGACGCTTCCAGCAGCGCGGCAAAGCTTTCCGGCGACAGTGCGGCATCGGGTTGCGGCGACTGCCCGGCGGGGACCGCCGGATCGGCGGCAACCGCCGGCTCCGTGACGGTTCCGGTCTTGCCGGCTTCCCTGGCGTCAGCGTCGGCATCGCGTGCCTGGGCTGCCGGCGGCGGCACGGGCGCCATGCTGCCGGCGACCGCGGTTTCGGCGCCGCGAGTGCCCGTATCGTCCTCATCCTGACCGGCTTCCCGCTGCCGGGCTTCGGCGAGCAGGGTGCCGAAATCACCGGCAGTGACAGTGTTGCGGGGGTCAGTGCCGGCCATGCTGTCGATGTCGCTGCGCAATACCCCGGTGCGTAGAGAGAATTCCATTTAATTGTTTAAAATCAATGATTTAATGTTTAACGCGCGACGTGCGGCAAATTCGTCGCTGCTTTTCTGTTCGAGCTTGCGTTCGCGCTGGAGCACCACCATCTGACGCCGTTCGATCAGCAGTTCCAGGGAGCGGATGCGGCGCCGGCTGTCGTTCCACTGGTGTTGGGCGGCATGCAGGGCCTCGGTGCATTTCCGGGCTTCCAGCTGCTGGGCTGCGATGGCGTCATCAAGCTTGAGCAGGAAGCGGCGGAAATTCGCCATCGCGGCGGAATCCGCATGGGTCAGCGTGCGCCAGCGTTCGGCATAGTCACCGCGGTAACGCGTCAGCGTGTCCAGGGTCCTGCGTGCATCGTTGACGCGCGCATGGGCCTGGGCCAGCAGTTTTTCGGCGGCGGCGTGCCGTTCCGCGGCGAGTTGCAGCGCGGCGCCGAGAGCCTGCGGTGCGTGCGCCATCAGCTGTTCACCAGCGCAGCCAGCGCCGCGCGGCTGGCTTCCGGATCGGCTTTTTCGGCCAGCGGCTGGCGCAGGAATTGTTCCATGCGCGGGTGCAGCGCAATCGCGCGGTCGAGCTGCGGATCGCTGCCCGCGGCATAGGCGCCGACGGCGATCAGGTCACGGGAGCGCTGGTAGCGCGAATACATCTGCTTGAGGCGGATCGCCTGCGCCTGCTGTTCTTCGCCGGTGACCTGGTGCATCACCCGGCTGATCGACTGCTCGATGTCGATGGCGGGATAGTGGCCCTGCTCGGCGAGCGCGCGCGAGAGCACGATGTGGCCGTCGAGGATCGCCCGCGCCGAGTCGGCGACCGGATCCTGCTGGTCGTCGCCTTCGGTCAGCACCGTGTAGAACGCCGTGATCGAACCGCCGCCGTCCGGACCGTTGCCTGCGCGCTCGACCAGTGCCGGCAGCTTGGCGAATACCGAAGGCGGATAGCCCTTGGTTGCCGGGGGTTCGCCGATCGCCAGCGCGATTTCCCGCTGCGCCATCGCATAACGCGTCAGCGAATCCATGATCAGCAGCACGTGCCTGCCCTGGTCGCGGAAATATTCGGCAATCGTGGTGGCGTAGGCCGCGCCCTGCATGCGGGCAAGCGGCGGCACATCGGCTGGCGCGGCGACCACCACCGAACGCGCAAGTCCCTCGCTGCCGAGGATCTGCTCGATGAATTCCTTGACCTCGCGGCCGCGTTCGCCGATCAGGCCGACGACGATGACATCGGCGCGGGTGTAACGCGCCATCATGCCGAGCAGCACGCTTTTGCCGACGCCGGACCCGGCAAAGAGGCCCATGCGCTGTCCGCGACCGACGGTGAGCAGGGTGTCGATGGCGCGCACACCGACGTCCAGCGGCAGCGCGACCGGCTCGCGTTCGATCGGATTGCAGGGGCGGCTGGCCAAGGGGCGCGTACCCGCGATGTTGAGGGCGCCCAGGCGGTCCAGCGGGCGGCCGTTGCTGTCCAGCACGCGGCCGAGCAGGCCATCGCCCACCGGCAGGTGGCGGGTGCGGTCCTCGACGCGGCGCCAGGGGTGATTGTTGCGGCCCAGTCGCGGTGCGACACGGGGCGGGTCGATCGGGGCGACGACGGCGCCGGGACGCAGGCCCTGGATGTCGCTGGAGGGCATCAGGAACAGCGAGTCTCCGGAAAATCCGACGACTTCGGCTTCGGCATCGCGGCCGTCGTCCTGGGCGATGCGGCAGACGGCGCCGACCGGCAGGCGCAACCCGGTGGCTTCAAGCACCAGGCCCGCGGCGCGGGTCAGGCGGCCCTGCGCGAGCAGGGGGCGGGCGGCGGTGACGAAACGTCCGCAATCGGCGAGATAGCGGTCAAGCTGCGCCGTGAGGCCGGCGTCCGCAGTCTCATGCCGCATCGACGGCCTCCAGGGATTCGAGCACGCGCTGCCAGCGCGACTGCAGCGTAGCATCGACGTCGCCGGCCGGGCCGCTGATGCGGCAGCCGCCGCGCTGGACGCCGGCGTCTTCATGAAGCCGCCAGCTGTCCGGGTCGGCATGCTGTCCAAGATGGCGGGTGATCAGCGCGGCATCTTCGGGGTGGACCGAGATCTGCACGCGCGGTCCGCCGGCCGGGAGCATGGCCAGCGCTTCGCTGACCACGGCCAGCACCGCTTCAGGCCGCGCGGCGAGTTCGTCGCGCACGATCTGGCGGGCGATCGCGATCGCCAGTGCCGTGGTGCGCTCGGCGAGGCTCTGGCCCAGCGCCTCCAGCGCCGTTGCCGCGGATTCGGCGACGGCCTGCAGGCGCGCGGTTTCCGCTTTTGCCGCTTTCATGCCTGCGGCGTAGCCGGCCCGGCGCGCCTGTTCCAGTGTGGCCTCTCGGGATTCCTCGGTGGCGGCGGCCTGCGCGGCCTTCTTCTGCTGCGCTTCGGTTTCGGCAAGGGCGCCCAGTTCCCAGCGTTCCCACGCCGTGAGCTGTTCCTTGGGGATGACCCGGCTAGAGGTAGCTGTCAGCACCGCTGCCTCCCAGCACGATCTGGCCTTCCTCGGCCAGGCGGCGCGCCGTTTTCAGGATGTCCTTCTGCGCCGCTTCCACTTCGGCCACGCGCACCGGACCCTTCGACGACAGGTCGTCGCGCAGCATTTCGGCGGCGCGCGAAGACATGTTCCTGAAGATTTTCTCGCGCAGCGCCTCGTCGGCGCCCTTCAGTGCGATGACCAGCGACTCCGACTGCACCTCGCGGAGTATGAGCTGGATCGACTTGTCCTCGACGTCCGACAGGTTCTCGAACAGGAACATTTCGTCGACGATTTTCTGCGCGAGGTCGGGATCCGACTGCTTGATCGCCTCCACGGTCGCCGCCTCGACGCCGCTGCCGACAAAGTTCAGGATCTCGGCCGCGGCGCGCACGCCGCCCAGCGAGTCCTTCTTGCTTTCGGTGCCAGTCATCAGCTTGGACAGCACTTCGTTGAGCTCGCGCAGCGCGGCGGGCTGTATGCCGTCGAGCGTCGCGATGCGCATCACCACGTCGTTGCGGTTGCGCTCGTTGAACAGCTTGAGCACTTCCGCCGCGACATCGCGCTCGAGGTGGACGAGGATCGAGGCGATGATCTGCGGGTGCTCGAACTGGATGAGCTCGGCGATCATCGATGCGTCCATCCATTTCAGCGTGTCGATGCCTTCGCTGCCGTTCTGCTTGACGATGCGCGAGAGCAGGAATCCGGCCTTTTCCTCGCCCAGCGCCCGCGTCAGCACCTTGCGCACGTAATCGTCGTTGTCGGTGCCGAGGGGGGTCTGGTTTTCGGCGTCGTCGGCAAAGCTCTTGAGTACGCCGTCGATGCGGTCGCGGGTGACGTTGCCCAGCGCGGCCATCGCCGCGCCGACTTTCTCGACTTCCTTCGGCGCCAGGTGCTTGAACACCTCGGCGGCCTGTTCCTCTCCGAGCGACAGCAGCAGGATCGCGCTGTTGGTCAGGCCGTCGTTGTTCATGATTCGGCCACCCAGCTGCGAACGACGTTTGCCACCACGCGCGGGTCCTGCTGCGCGATCTGGCGGGCGCTGTCGAGGCGGTTCACCGCCTGGCCGGGGGTGTAGTTCACGCCGTCATCCCCCGCGTCACCCTGCGGTGGCGGCAGTTGCGGCGCGGCGGCAGGGGTCGACAGCTGGCGGATCAGCGGGCGGACGATGGCGAGGAGGACGTAGAGGATCAGCAGCGCGGCGCCGAGGCCCTTGCCGATGTCCTTGGCCAGCGCGATGTTTTCCGGCTGTTGCCAGACCGGTGGCGCGGGCGGCATTTCGCGCTCTTCCACGCTGAAGGCGGCGTTGGCGAGGTTCAGCGAGTCGCCGCGGGTCTGGTTGAAACCCATGGCTTCGCGGGTCAGCGCGGTGAGCTGTTCCAGTTCCTCCTTCTTCAGCGGCACTGCAGTCACCTTGCCGTCGGCACCGGTGGTCTTGCGGTGGTTGACGACCACGGCGGCCGACAGCCTGCGCACGGTGCCGACCGGTGTCTTGACATGACGCACGGTCTTGTCGAGCTCGTAGTTGGTGGTGCTTTCCTTCTTGCCGCCGGCGCCCGTCGCGGAAGCCGCAGGCACTGCCGCACCTGGCTGGTTCGATGCGGCGCCCGGCACGCCCTGGGCCTGGGTGCCCGTGGTGGTGCCGGCCTCGGCGACGGACTGGCTGCGCACCGCGGACTGGTCCTGCGCGCCGTTCGGCTTGTAGGTTTCGGCGGTCGATTCGGATTGGGAAAAGTCGATTTCCGCCGTGACCTGCGCGCGCACGTTGTCGCGGCCGACAATCGGCTCGAGGATGTCGTGGATGCGGCGGATATAGGCGCTCTCAAGTTCCTGCACGTAGGACAGCTGCTGCGGGTTGAGGCTGGAGCCGTCGGCTACCGACGCGAACAGGCTGCCGGACTGGTCGAGCACGCTGACGCTTTTGGGCGAAAGCTGCGGCACCGAGGAGGCAACGAGGTGCACGATGCCGGCCACCTGGGCGCGGTCCAGCGAACGGCCGGGGTGCAGTGCGACCAGCACCGATGCGGTCGGTTTCTGCTGCTCGCGCAGGAATACCGAGGATTTGGGGATGGCCAGATGCACGCGCGCGCTTTGCACCGCAGCCAGCGACTGGATCGAGCGTGCCAGTTCCCCTTCCAGCCCGCGCTGGTAGTTCACCTGTTCCTGGAACTGGGTGACGCCGAGTTTCTGGGTTTCGAGCAGTTCGAAGCCGACGATCGAGCCTTTCGGCAGTCCCTGGGAGGCCAGACGCAGCCGCGCCTCGTGGACCATCTCCGAAGGGACGAGAATGGCGCCGCCGCCTTCTGCAAACTTGTAGGGCACATTCATCTGGCCCAGCGCGGACACGATGGCGCCGCCGTCGCGGTCCGACAGGTTCGAATAGAGCACCTGGTAGCTGGGGGTGCGGCCCCACAGGAAGGCGCCCGCAATCAGTGCGACCAGCGCGGCGAGGCCGAAAATGAAACCGAGTTTGTTGCGCCCCGGGAGCTGGGCGAAACCGGAAACCAGATTTTCTGTGGTGTTAGCCATGGTGCTGTTGACCCGACAGGTTTAGGACAGTGGGCATTGTCCGTACCGCCGGGGCGGGCCAGAGCCCGAAAAGGGCCATTTTCCGGCGGCATTTCGACGCATTGCCGGCGCGGGGCACTGCTAGCATGACGTCATCAGGATTTCCCAGGATTGCCACATGGACCCCATCTCCGGCATCGGCAGCACCCTTCCGGCCGCGTTGACCAGACCGGCCGCCAACACCTCCGCCACGTCCGGCTTCGGCGAGGCATTGAGCAAGGCGCTGGAGAACGTCAGCGACCAGCAGAGGCAGTCCAGCGCCCTGCAGCAGCGCTTTCAGCTGAACGACCCCGGCGTCAGCCTTGAAGAGACCATGCTGGCATCGCAAACCGCGAGCATTTCATTCCAGGCCCTGATCCAGGTGCGCAACAAGTTTGTTGCAGCCTATCAGGACATCATGAACATGCAGGTCTGATCATCAGGTCCTGTTGCGGCGCTCCCGCTGCAGGCCGATGATGTAACGCTGCAGCACCGTCGCCTGTGGTCCCGGCAGGCCGACAAACCGGCATCCGACGATCCTGCGCGAACCGTTGCGGGTTTTCTGCTCGCGTACATCCACCACCTCCAGTCCGGCGTGCAGCACTCCTGCGCCGGGCAGATCCAGCCGGCACGGCTCCAGCAGCGTGCCCGGTTCCGGCGCCTGCTCGCCGGCCGCGGGCGCCAGCGCCAGCCCGGTGGTGCTGAGGTCGTGGACCCTGTACAGGCGTTCGCCGCCTTTGCCACCGGCAGTTTCTCGCACCCGGCAGTACAGCGGCTCGGCGACCGGGGTCTCGATGCGGAATTCCTCGCGGCGCTGCACCCGCAATGCCGTCAACGGCAGCGGCGACGCCAGTGCGGAGCGTCCCTGATGGGTGAGCAGCGACACCGGGCCGCATGCGAAATGGATGCGGATGTTGTCGATGGCCGCGTCAGCCTGGACACGGCGCGCGCCGGCGAGGCGGGCTTCACGCGCGGCGCTGCCGCTGGCATCGAACAGGACGCGTCCGTCGCGCGCATCCACCTCAACCATGACGCTGACCAGGCTGGCTTCGCCATCTTCCGCGCGCAATGTCACCGTGGCCCGCCGGTCACGGATTTCGCGCATCAGCGCGATGATTTCAAGCGGGCTGGCAAGCGTGCAGCGCTCGGCCATGTCGGGGTTCAGCGGCAGGGTGTCCGGATGGTTCATCGCAATGCTCCATGAAGCGCTGCCGGTGCCGCCGCCCGGTGTTCCAGCCGGTACAGCCAGGCCAGCAGTTCGGCAATGACAAGGTAGAGTTCCTGTGGAATGTGTTCGTCGAGATCGACACGCAGCAGCAGCCGCACCAGGTCGGTGGACTGGTGCACGTAGACGCCTGCCTCGGTGGCGCGGCGGATGATTTCCTCGGCAATCGCACCGTTGCCGCGGGCAACGACGCGGGGCGCGAATTCGCCCTCGCGATAGGCGAGGGCCACCGCGCGCGGCAGCGCCGGATCGTGGGCATCAGCCATTGCTGCTCACCTCGAGACGTTCGGCCGCAAGGCCGCGCGCCGCCAGCGCTTCGCGCAGCTGGGCTCCCCCGGCCTGCAGCCGGCCGGCCGTCGCGGCGGGTGCATCCATGTCGAGCCGCACACGGTTGCCGGACAGGCTGATCCGGGCATCGATGTCGCCCAGTTGCGGCAGGCTCAGCCGGATGCGCGTGCTCCAGGTTCTGGTCGCGGGGTCGGCCGGATTGTGGCCGTCCTCGCGGATGCCGAGCTCCCCCGGTTGTCCCGGCCACAGCGTGCCGCGCCAGTCGATGCTGCGGGTTTCCAGCGCATCCAGCTGGCGGCGCACCAGTGCGGCCAGCGGCGCGGACAGGGCGCCGCCGTCTTCGTGCTGCCGGCCCAGCAGCGCCTTGGGTTCCTGCCGCAGTTCTTCCAGAGTGGTCTGGCCCTCAAGCCATGTCGCGAGATGGGATTCGTAGAAGATCCCGGTTTCCTGGACAGCCTTGCGCAGCGCCGTGGCCAGCTTGCCCGCGTCCGTCGGCGCACTGTCGGAGAGCAGCGGGGCGGCGGCGGTTTCTTCGGCGGCGTCCCCGCGCAGCGCCGCATTGATCAGTCGTCCCGAAGCGCTGAGGCGCACGTCGTTGGCGGCAGTGCCGGTTTCCGCGGTTTCCGCGAGCAGGACCGCGAGCAGATCGCCGACCGCATGCGATTGCGCCAGCTTCAGTGTGATGCGCGTGCCCGAAAAATCGAGTACGTGCCTGTTGCCCGGCCCGGTCTCGACCACGCGCGCCGACATGCCGCCCATTGCGCGCAGCGTTTCCAGCGTCTTGGCGATGTCGGCCGGCGCCGCATCGCTGGCGTCGAGCAGCGCGCTGGCCGGCACCACGGTGATGCGGCTGCCTTCCGTGCGCGGCTGGGACAGCAGGGTCTGGCCGTCGATCCGCATCTCAGCGTCCGATGGCGTATTCGTCGATGCGCCGGCCCGGCGCAGGCTGCGGTGTGCCCGCGGGGCGCGCCGGGGAGCGCCGCTGCTGCTGCGGCGGGCGTTGCGGCAGGCGGTGGCTGATCGGGGTGGCCGGCATCGCCGGGCCGACCGGGGGCGGCAGTTCGTCGCCCGGGGCGCCGTAGCGCGGGCAGCCCGCCGCATGCAGGTGACGACGGGGGTGCACGGTCAGCTTCCGCTGCTGTCAGGACGGCCGCCGAGGACGCGGTGCAGTTTTCCGAGCCAGGGCTGCATCAGGGCGCGGATTTCCGCGTCGTCGGCCATCACCTTGCGCAGCGCCGACAGCCGCCGCGCCTCGCCTGCCGCGCTGCAGTCGCAGGCGGCGCGCAGGTCGCGCGCTTCGTTGATCAGCGCGGTGCAGTCTGCTTCGGCCCGGACCAGACGGTCCCAGTCGGCCATGCGCGCAGCCTCCAGCATGCGTCCGCTGGCGGTGGCGATGGCTTCGTAGCAGGAGAGCAGTTTGTCCTCCATGTCAGGCTCCGTTTCCGGCGGGGGTGATGGCCATCCATGCATCCTTGATTTCGCCGAGCAGTGCGGAAACCTCGTTCAGGGCATCGGTATTGTTGCGCAGGCTGGCGAACAGCAGCCGCCGCGACATGTAGTCGTACAGTCCGCGCAGCTGTCCGGACAGTTCGCCGCCGCGGTCGTCGAGCGAAGCCTTGAGGCCTTCCTCCACGATCTGGATCGCCTTGGAAATCGCGCGCCCCTTCTCGGCGACGTCGCCCCGGGCGATCGCCTGCTTTGCCTGAGCGATGGCCAGCAGGGCGCCTTCGAACAGCAGCTGGATCAGCCGGTGCGGCGCCGCGCTGGCGACGCCGGTTTCCAGACCTACGTTGGCATAGGCGTTAGCGGCGGGGTATCGGCTGGCGGTCAGCATGATGATTGTTCGTTTACGGATTTTTCAGGGTTAGTTGTTGTTCTGCAGACTCTCGAACTGCGAAGTCAGATAGCTGTTGGTCGACGTCATCGTTGACACCAGCGATTCCAGCGCGGTGAATTGCGAGCGGTAGCGGGCTTCGATCGCCGACATCCGCGCCTCGAGGCGGGATTGCTGGTCGGATATCTGGCGGATGCTGGACTGGATGCCGCTGGTGCGGGCGGCCAGCAGGCCTTCCGTATCAAGCGCCTTGTCGAGCATGTCCGCCATGGCTTTCGCCGCACCGTTGATCACCAGCTCCGCCTGGTCGGGCGCTGCGGCAAGCGCTGCCGTGTAGCGGCTGTTGTTGACCGACAGCGTGCCGTCGGTTTGCAGGGCGAGACCGAGTGACGACAGCGTGCGGCGGCTGTCGGTGTCGTTGCCGTAAACACCGTTGATGATCGAGCGCATCTGGCTTTGCAGGTTGCGCACCGTGGATTCTCCGAGCAGCACGCTGCCGGTTCTCGTGGTCGCGTCGTAACTGGTCAGATTTTTCAACGTCGAGACCGCGCTGTTGTAGGCCTTGACCATATTGTCCAGCGCGGCGCGCGCAGCGGCGGCATCCGGCGCTACCGAGATACTGGCGCTGCCGGTTTTGTTCAGGGTGAAAGTCACATTGTCGACGGCGTCGGCAACGGTGTTCGAAGGTCTTGTCATGCGCAGGCCGTCGAGCGTGAACTCGGCATCCTGCGCGGCGCGCGCGACCTCGAGATTGCGACCGCTGCCTGCGGCGGCGACCGGGTCATAGGCCAGCGCCGAAAGTCCGGCGGCATCGCTGTTATCACCGTCAGCATCGGTCACGCTGATGCGCATGCCCTTGGTTGCGCCTGATTCCGTGGCGGTCAGCACCAGGCGGTAGCCGGCGCCGTCATTGACGATGGCCGCCGATACGTCGCCATTGGCGGCATTGATCGCGTCGCGGACATCGGTCAGCCCGGTTTTGCCTTCGGCAATGGTGACTGTCAACGTGTCTTTAACATCCGTCGGGGTAAAAACACCGTCGACGGTTTTGCCGAATTCAATTTTCAGGGTGCCGGCGCCGATCGCAGTATCCGTTGCGGCATTGGATGCGCCGTACAGTTTGTGAGCCTGGGCCAGTGTATGCACTTCCATGGCATGGGTGGACTTGCCGGCGCCGGATTGTGCCGATGCGGCAATCGTGGCCGCGTCGCTGGAGGTGGCGGCGGCGGGGCGGTTGGTGGCCTGGCCGGCCAGCGCCTCTGCAGCCGATTGCAGGCTGGCGAGTGAACTCTTCACGGTGCCGAAGGCCGACAGCTCGGACTGGAATTTCTGGGTCCGTTTGGCCAGATTGTCGAGCGGTACGCGCTCGACCGTCATCAACTGCGTGATCATCGAGTTGATGTCCATGCTGCTGCCCAGGCCTGCCAGTGCTGATGCCATGCTGTATTGCTCCGGTTACGCTTTTTGCTGGAGGAAAACGCCCTGCAGCTTGCCCAGTGCGCGCGCCAGTGACAGCGCGTCCTCGGACGGAATCTGCCGCACGAGTTCGCCGGTATCGGGATTAACCACGCGCACAACGACCCGGCCGCTTTCCTCGTCCGAACTGAACTGTACGGCCGGCATCGATACCTTCGGTACGACGGCCTTGGGCAGTTCAACGGCTTCAACCTGCTGTGGTTCGCGCGCGCGCGTCGCCACCGGCACAGGTGAGGCCTCTGTCTTTGCCGCCTGCTGTCCAGCGGGCAGCGGATTGATCTCTGGAGTCATTTTTGCTCCTGTTTTCTTAAACGGGCAGGCCGCGACAGGTTGCCCCGCCGCGGCCGCACCACTACATTCCAACTCCGGAACAAGCGCCGAGGTTCATACGCCCGGTTCCGGTGACATCGTTATTACCCGCGGAGCAGCGCGAGGACTTGCTGCGGCATCGCGTTGGCTTGGGTCAGCATGGCCATGCCGGCTTGCTGGAGGATCTGGCCGCGCGACAGGTTGGCGGTTTCAGCCGCGAAGTCGGCGTCGAGGATCCGGCCACGAGCAGAAGCCTGGTTCTCGGCAGCAACTTGCAGGTTGCCGATGACCGACTCAAAGCGGTTCTGGTAGGCACCGTAGTTGGCGCGTTCCTGCGAAACGGTGTCGATCGCGGTGTCGATGTTGCCGATCGCGGTCGTGGCGGCTGCTGCGCTGGTGATGGCGCCGCCGGTGACTGCCGTGACGTCGGTGTTGGCCGTCAGGTTGGTCGTGGTGACGTCGATCGTGTCGGTGGGGCCTGCGCCGACCTGGAAGGTCAGGGTGCCGGCGTCGGCGCCGAGGATCGCCTTGCTGTTGAACTTGGTTGTGCTGAGCACGCGGGACAGTTCCGAACCCAGTTGCTGGAATTCAGCGTCGAGGTTGGCGCGGTCGCCGTCGTTGTTCGTCGCGTTGGCGGATTGCACGGCCAGTTCACGCATGCGCTGCAGTGACTCGGTCACTTTCGACAGCGCGCCTTCGGCGGTGGCTGCCAGCGAGATCGCGTCGTTGGCGTTGCGGATGGCGACGTTCATGCCTTTGATTTGCGAGTTCATGCGCTCGGCGATCGCCAGGCCGGCGGCGTCGTCTTTGGCGCTGTTGACGCGCATGCCGGACGACAGACGCTGCATCGCGTTGCCGAGGGTGGCTTGGGTGGAGGCAACGTTGCGCTGCGCGTTCAGGGAAAACAGGTTGGTGTTGACTGAGAGTGCCATTTGAAAATCTCCTGGTAACTAAAGTTGTTCGATCAAGAATCGGTTAAAGGTCACCGGATCCTTGATCCGGCCCGGAGACATCTGCCCCCGATGTGTGTGTAACGGACCTTGACGCGGAAAACTTTAGGTGGATTTCAACAGGCGCCAGGAAACCTGCGGCCTGTCGCGGCCGTTCAGGTTGCCGGCGCCGGGGTTCGCCACATCGATTGCAGGTCGGCGAGGCCCCAGGCCGCCGGATCCTCGTGGCTGACGATGGCGTCGTCCCGGTCGGTGGCGAGATTGATGACCGACTCGCGCAGCAGCTTTTTCCTGCGGATGCAGTAGAACACCTTGACCTGGGGCACCAGCAGGCTGTCGGCCGACTGCCCGACCACCACGCCGAGACGTTCCGAGCGCAGGCGGACCAGCACGCCCACCGGGTAGATGCCCACGGTTTTGACGAAGGCCTGGAAGATGCGGTTGTCGAAGTGGCCGTTGCTCCATTCCGCCATCCTGCGGATGGACTCGACGGGCGACCAGCCTGCCTTGTAGGGCCGGTCCGAGGTGATCGCGTCGTAGACGTCGCACACCGCGCCCATGCGCGCGGGCTGGCTGATGCTTTCGTCGTTGAGCCGGTGCGGGTAGCCGGTGCCGTCCATTTTTTCATGGTGGTGCAGGCAGACATCCAGCGTGGTTTCGCTGATCCCGGGGCTGCGGTGAAGCATGCGGTAGCCGTGTGCGGGGTGCGCCTTCATCAGTGCGTATTCGGCGTCCGTCAGCCGGCCCGGCTTGTTCAGCACTTCGGCTGGCACGCCTATTTTGCCCACGTCGTGCAGCAGTCCGGCCAGTCCGGCCTCACGGGTATCTGGTCGTGCTGGGTTCGGTCTTCGGCGGCTTTGCGCTTGCCGGCGGCCATCTCGCGGCCCTGTTTCAACCCCTGGAGCTGCTGATGATCGGCGGCGCCGCGCTGGGGGCATTCATCGTCAGCAATTCGGCCAAGGTGCTCAAGGCCAGCCGGTGAACCGCCACCGGCCTTCGGTCGAAGTGTTGTTCCGCTCCGCGGCCGCAAACGCCGGCGCCAACGCGGTGGCGGTGATGCTGACCGGCATGGGCCGGGACGGCGCGCGGGCGATGCTCGACCTGCGCA
>VFQT010002850.1_pt1 | contig 16792 bp, 16 predicted proteins | sample 3512381 | NCBI WGS metagenome assembly VFQT01 (sample SAMN10412376, study PRJNA504923) | tailings metagenome | isolation source: Relicate 2 Philex TSF3 active mining site | place: Philippines: Tuba, Benguet | collected 2017-08-29
TTGCGGCGTTGCACCGGTTGGGGCGATAGCAGCGTCCAGCTGAGGCGGGTTATAGCCAACCACTCCAACAACACCGGCAACTGTGCCAGTAACTAGTAATACCGTTTTTCTAAACATCTCCCAACTCCTTACTGTGCATGATACAAAAACGCTTCATGGTGTACCCGATTCTTAGGAATGCCAGCACTCTTTGCTGCGGAAATGACATCTTGAATCAAAGACTCAGGACCGCAAACATAAACATCAGAGTCTGCAAAACGCGGCGCGTATCTCATTATGTTCTCGGCATTGATTGGATGGTCCTTGCGAGAGCCAATCAAGTAATGTAATTGGATATTTCGCTGTGCAGCTAATTGATCAAGTTCCTCTTTTAAAACCAAATCTTCTGCGCTTCGAGCACGATACAACACTGAAATAGCGGTTGAATCAGGAATTTCATCAATAATGGCTCGCAGCGGAGTGATTCCAACACCACCACCGATTAAAGTCACATGTTTAAATTGGAAAGCCATATCGCGGGTGAAAATTCCATAAGGGCCCTCAATTACTACTCGAGTTCCAATAGGAATCTCAGCGATATTTTTTGTCGCATCACCCAGGTTTTTTACTGTGAAACGTAATTCAGTGTTTGTGGGAGCAGCACTTAAGGAAAAAGGATGAGATTCATGCCATCTATCTTTGGTAAGGAATCGCCAATTAAAGAACTGACCACCCTGAGCCCCCAAATCTGAAAGGAATTTTCCTGAAACATAAAGCGAAACAACCCCTGGACCCTCTATGTCAATTCTAGATAGCTTTAAATTGTGTTTAAAGGAACGGCGTAAGGGAATTGCAATGCGCCAAGTAATGATTGCAAAGACGACCGATAGATATAACCCAATCCAATAAGCGCGATTTAGCGGATGTCCGATAAACATGCCACCGGTGAGAATTTGATGCATAAAAGAGAGTGCAACACCTAAATAGGTATAAAGATGAATTACCCACCAAGTTTCATACTTCATCTTGGTGCGAACATTTTTATATGAGGTAATCCCGGCCATTATTAACAGCAAAAATCCGGCTGTTGCGGGAAGCATCCATGGATAGGTGGTGGCCATGACCCAAAGTTCATAACCAACGATTTTTCCTTCAGCGCCGGCGTAACCAAGACCAACTAGCAGTACATGCAAAGTGATCATAAAGAGGGCATAAGGCATGGCTTTGCGATGCCAAACAACTAAACGGTCGTGACCTAAGGCATTTTCAATCCAAGGAATGCGGGCAATCAAAAGCAATCCAATGATTGCTAAATAAGAGCCAGTTAAAGCAAAAAATCTAGAGACCGTTGTGATGATTGCATAGATATCAGCAAAATCGCCACGGGTTAAGGTAGTTATTTGAACTGTAAGGGTAAAACCTAGTCCGAGGCCAGTAATCAAAAAAGCTTGATCGCCGATAAATCTTTTACGCTGCCCCTTCACTAAGATACCTTTGCACTAAAACATGAACATTTTCTGTGAACCACTTGAGAATGACATCCGACTATTGCTGGCTGTATGACCATGCGCTATCTCCATGCTTATCAACCGCCCAGAAACTGTAATTTCGAAACTCTTCAGCACCCAGCCATTTAATCGCATCTCTGCCATCAACTACTAGTGCGGTGGCCAAAGCATCTGCAACACCGGCATCTGGACCAACCACCGTGGCAGCGCGAGCTCCGACCGCTGGAACACCAACGCGTGGATCGATGATGTGAGTACCTCTTTCATAAGTGCCACTTGACGCAACCGCGCCATCAAACAATTCATAAGTTTTTGCAATCGCATCCGGTAGATCTGGATGGCGAATCCCAATTCGCCAAGGTGTATCAATATCAACACCACCACGAACCACGACATCGCCGCCAGCGTTTATTTGTATGTGGTTTACACCCAAATCAGCGAAAAATTGGAGTGAATCTTGCGCTGCCCACCCTTTTACATAACCGGAGGGATCAAAACCTCCAGGCACCACCCAAGGGTCAAAGGCTCTTTGCGTTAATTCTCGAAGCTCGAGAGATTTATTCCAAACCAGTTTAACCTCGGGGGCCGCATTTGATATCGACATCCTGCCACTACGCAATTGGCTGATTTCAGAATCTGATTTGAAGGTAGAAAAAAGTTCATCAATCCTTTGGAAGTAATTTTGGGCTTTGCTACAGGCATCGTTAAATTGTTCTCGATCAATAGGGACTGCTGCCTGAATGGAGATAACCGTTCCCCAGATTTCGATGTTGTGAAACATGAACTCTGGAACCATTAAATAAGAGTAACTACCCAAGCCTAGAAATTGCCCTAACTCACATTTTCGATAACGACACTTAAGGGGATTTCAAGGGGATTTACAGGTTGCCCCCTTACCCTTTTACTCAGTAACTGACCCCCATTTCCCCAGGGAGCCAAGGAATTGAGATCTAAACGAGTTCGCGTATTCGCGCTGAGCCTTTCCTCTTTATTGTTATTTTCTACAACACCTGCCATCGCTAACCCGCCAAAGAAACCTACCTTGGCGCAGATTGAAGCCGCCAAGAAAGCTGAAGCGGAAAAGAAAAAACTAGTTGACGCAGCAAATGCCAAACTTGCTAAAGCAAATTTAACTTTGAGACAACTTGCAGCAATCGCAAATTCCGCCCGGATTAAGTACGAAGCAGCCAAGCGAGAATTAGCCCAAGCAACTAGCGAGGCAAATGCAGCGACCGCTGCCTACAACGTTGCAGTATCAGAGGTAAAAGCTGCGCACGATGCAATTGGTCGACTTGCAACCAATGCTTACATTATGGGTGGAGGATTTACCGATTTAGATTCACTCCTGCATTCAGATGGTCCACAGGATTTGATGGATCGACTATCTACTTTAGATTCTCTTGGTGCACAAAACACCCAAGCCCTTTTTAGATTTAAAGCAGCTGAGCAAGCGGCACAAAAAGCGAAAAAAGCAGCTGATGCTGCAAAGGTGGCACAAGAGGTAGCTACTAAAAAAGTAGAGATAGCCAAAATTGAAGCTGATGCGGCAAGAAATGCCCAACAAAAAGAGGTCGACAAACTTCAAAAGATTCAAGATCAAGTTCTTAAAGAGTTAAATGCGGCACGTAAAAAGCGTGTGACTCTAGAACAACAACGCCAACTAGCTTTACTTGAAGAGAACAACGCGATCATCGCTGACAACACCGCGATTTACACCAGAGTTTGGCCAGATATTGGTTTCAAGGGTCGCTCTACATCACGCTCCACACCGGAGATGCGGGCAAAAGCGGTGGAGTTTGCCAAGAAACAAGTTCTGGCTCGCAAACCATATGTTTGGGGAGATGAAGGTCCTAACGCTTTTGATTGTTCTGGCTTGGTTTATGCTGCTTATCGCGCTGCCGGATTAGGTTGGCCAAACTGGGATCGCCTCAACTCTTCACTGTACTTCAGCTATACAAAACATGTCCCAATTAGCCAACTAGTACCTGGCGATTTGCTCTTCTACTCATATAAAGGAACTGTTAACACAATTCACCACATGTCAATTTACGCCGGTAACGGCATGATGTGGGAGGCAAACTCCACTAAGACTGGATTGAAATACTCAAATATCTACAGCATTAAAGGACTTATGCCTTACGGAGGTCGCGTCTAGTATTTGGCCTATGGCTAGCGCAACTCCGCTTTATCAGATCCGTCTTGCGGTACGCCGTGAACTAGAGGATTTAACCGCAGGGGACACAGTAATTGTTGCTGCATCCGGTGGTGCTGATTCATCTGCCTTAGCTGCCGCTTTATTTTTAGAATGTAAAAACAAAGCCATCAAACCGGTGGCGTTAATTGTTGATCATGGTTTGCAAAGTAATTCTGCAGATGTTGCACATCAAGCAAAGCAAGAGTTAAGCAAATTAGGTTATGAGCAGATTGAGATTAGAAGAATTAAAGTTGAAGCGGTTGATGGACCAGAAGCCTCTGCTCGGCGCGCTAGATATGAAGCATTAAACAAAGTGGCAAAAGAGTTAGATGCCAAAGCAATTTTTCTGGGCCACACTAAAGATGATCAAGCAGAGACGGTGTTGTTGGGATTGGCCCGTGGCTCTGGTACTCGCTCTCTTTCTGGAATGGCACAACGAATCGACAACTATCGCCGCCCGTTATTGACAATCTCTCGGGCCCAAACTGAAGCCGCCTGTGAAGAGGCAAAGATTAAGTTTTGGAGCGATCCACATAATCAATCAATGGAGTACACCAGAGTTCGAGTGCGAGAAAATATTTTGCCGGTGATGGAAAAAGAGATTGGACCCGGTGTTGCAGATGCCTTGGCAAGATCTGCCAAGTTGTTGCGTGATGATGCCGATGCTTTAGATCAATGGGCGGATGAGGTTTTTGATGAACTAGATCCACTCGCTTTGGATATCGCGAGCCTAGAGCTATTGCCACGGGCGGTGCGCACCCGGGTAATTCGCAAAGCTATTTATCTCGCCGGCGCCCCAGCGGGCTCACTTTCCGCTGAACATATTGAGCCGGTTGAGTCCCTAGTCACAGCCTGGAAGGGGCAAGGCGCGGTCGCCCTCCCTGGCGGTGTGACCATTGCTCGAATTTCGGGCAGACTTTCGCTCTCCTAAAAACCTCCAAATTGAAACCCCGGATAGAAATCATCTAGAAAGGTTGATTGTGGATCTCGCATCAGTGCAAAATGAAATTGAACGAGTGATCGTTACAGAAGAGCAATTGCAAAATCGCTTGCAGGAGATTGCGCGTGATATCGAGCAGGATTACAAAGACCAAGATTTACTTTTAGTTGGAGTTTTGAAGGGTGCGGTTATGGCGATGGCGGATTTATCACGCCATATCAACCGCCATGTTGAAATGGATTGGATGGCGGTTTCTTCCTACGGTTCAGGTACCAAGTCATCAGGTGTAGTAAGAATTCTTAAAGATTTAGATAAAGATATTACCGGCCGCAATGTTTTGATTGTGGAGGATATTGTCGACACTGGTTTGACTTTAGATTGGTTAACAAAAAACTTAGCCTCTCGCGGCGCCAAATCAGTTGAGATTATGACGGTATTGCGCAAGCCAGAGTCTGCAATAGTCAAAGTAGATGTCAAATATGTTGGTTTTGATATTCCAAAGGATTTTGTCATTGGCTATGGTTTAGATTTCAATGAAAAGTATCGCAACCTGCCATTTATTGGCGTTCTAGCAAAGCATATGTACGAGTAACATGACCGAAAATAAAAAGATTAAGAAACCTAAGTTGCCACAATCTCGCAATACAAAACCGGGGGGTCGTGCTCCGCAGCGCCAGAAATTAACCCGCAGACCCCTATTTTGGATTTTTGTGGGAATTATTGCTGTAACGATATTTGGTCAGATCTCCTCAAGTGGAAATCAATTCACCAAGATTGATACCTCTCAAGCGATGGCTGCAATTACCCGCGGTGAGGTTGAGTCAGCCAACATCGTTGATAGAGATCAAAAGATTCAACTGGTTCTTAAACCTGGTCAGGCGATTAACGGCGCAACCAAGGTTGAGGCCTCATATGTAACAGGCCAAGAGCCGGTTTTAGTTGATTTATTGACGGCAAATCAGCCACCAAAGGCCTGGGATGTAACTGTTCCTAAGACCAATATTTTTGTATCGATTCTATTTACCTTAGGACCAATTTTGCTTTTGGTCTTCCTGCTCTTCTTCTTAATGGGACAAGCAGGTGGCGGCAACCGGGTATTCTCATTTGGAAAATCCCGTGCCAAGTTGCATAGCAATGAGGTGCCGCAAGTTACCTTTGCCGATGTTGCTGGTGCCGATGAAGCAATCGAAGAGTTCCGTGAGATTAAGGATTTCTTGGCGGCTCCGAAGAAATATCAGGAGATTGGCGCAAAGATTCCAAAGGGTGTTTTGTTGTTTGGTCCTCCAGGTACCGGCAAAACTTTGTTGGCCCGCGCCGTTGCTGGTGAAGCAAAGGTTCCTTTCTACTCCATCTCTGGTTCAGATTTTGTTGAGATGTTTGTTGGTGTTGGTGCAGCGCGCGTAAGAGATTTGTTTAATCAAGCAAAGGCCAATGCCCCTGCGATTATCTTCGTTGATGAAATTGATGCAGTTGGTCGTCACCGTGGCGCCGGAATGGGCGGCGGTCATGATGAACGCGAGCAAACTCTGAATCAATTACTAGTCGAGATGGATGGCTTTGAACCCCATGATCAAGTTATTTTGATTGCTGCAACAAACCGACCTGACATTCTCGATCCAGCTTTGTTACGTCCTGGTCGTTTTGATCGCCAAATCGGAATTGATCGTCCAGATGTAAAGGGCCGTGAAGCGATTCTAAAAGTACATGCCAAAAACAAACCGCTAGAAAAAGATTTGGATTTACTCGGTATAGCTCGCCGCACTCCAGGATTTACCGGTGCGGATCTAGCAAATGTTTTAAATGAAGCGGCTTTATTAACCGCACGGGAAAATCGCAAAGTGGTTTCTCGCGATGATGTTGATGAGGCGATTGACCGCGTAATGGCTGGCCCGCAGCGTAAATCAAGGCTTATGAGCGAAGAAGAACGCCGCGTCACCGCGTACCACGAAGGTGGCCACGCACTTGTGGCGCACGCCTTGCCACATACTGATCCAGTTCACAAAATCACCATCATGCCGCGCGGCCATGCATTGGGCTACACCATGGTGTTGCCTGATGAAGACAAGTACTCAACCACGCGCAATCAAATGTTGGATCAACTTGCATACACCATGGGTGGTCGTGCAGCAGAAGAGTTGGTTTTCCATGATCCAACTACTGGCGCATCAAACGATATTGAAAAAGCCACCACCTTGGCCCGTGCCATGGTTACTCAATACGGTATGACTGAAAAATTAGGTGCAATCAAACTTGGCACCAGCGATGCAGCACCATTTTTAGGTCGCGATTACGGTCACCAACGGGATTACTCTGAAGATATTGCATCCGCGGTAGATCAAGAGATAAAGAGTTTGATCGAAAGCGCGCATCAAGAGGCATATGAAATCTTGGTTGAGAATCGCTCGATACTAGATGCGTTAGTTGAAGAGTTGTTGGAAAAGGAAACACTGCACAAGGAAGAGATTGCGGTAATTTTCAAAAATGTTGCAGCACGTCCAAAGCGACCAGCATGGACCGGCTCTTCACAGCGCCAACCCTCAAAGATTCCGCCAGTTGCATTAAAGCCAAAGAACAATGGCGTAACAAGTGAGGAAAAGCCGAAGCGTAAGAAAAAGGCTGCAGCAAAAGATGAGTAACAAATTCGACGCAGCACGCGCCGAAAAAGCCATCACTGAGTTACTGCTTGCCATTGGCGAGGATCCAAGCCGTGAAGGTCTGCGTGACACTCCAAAACGAGTTGCTCGTGCGTTGCAAGAAAACTTTCAAGGGATGCATCAAGACCCCAAAGATGTCCTAACCACCACCTTTGATATCGGCCATGAAGAGCTAATAATTGTGCGAGATATAGAGGTTTTTTCCCATTGCGAGCATCACCTAACCCCATTCCATGGCAAGGCGCACATTGGTTATATCCCAGGCGCATCTGGGAAAGTAACTGGATTATCTAAATTAGCTCGTTTGGTTGATTTATATGCGCGTAGACCACAGGTCCAGGAGCGCCTAACAACTCAAATCGCTGATGCCATGGTGGAAATCCTGCAGCCCGGCGGAGTGATTGTCATTATCGATTGCGAACACCTATGTATGTCGATGCGAGGTGTGCGCAAATCAGAGGCGCGCACAGTTACAAGTGCGGTGCGAGGAATGTTGCGTGATCCAGCCACCCGCGCTGAAGCGATGTCTCTAATTACCGCTAAGTAAAAATGTCAACGTTAGTAATGGGGATTTTGAATGTAACCCCAGATTCCTTTGCCGATGGCGGAAAACACTTTTCTTTGCATGACGCCTTAAAGAGGGCAGATGAAATGATCGCAGAGGGTGTAGACATCATTGATGTTGGTGGAGAATCGACAAAACCTGGCGCTGAGAGAGTTACTTTGAATGAGGAAATTTCCCGGGTAATGCCAGTGATTACGGAGCTGAGCAAAAAGGATGTTGCGCTTTCGGTAGACACCACCAGAGCAGAGGTGGCACAACAAGCAATAAAGATTGGTGTTTCCTATATCAACGATGTCAGTGGTGGTTTAGCCGATCCCAAAATGTATAAAGTGATTGCTGAAAACCCACAGGTGCAGTACATCATCATGCATTGGCGCGCTCACTCCAAAAATATGCAGGAGTTGGCAAATTACCAAGATGTAGTAAAAGAGGTAAAGGAAGAGTTAGAAGCTCGAATTGAATCAGCGATTGAGGCTGGGGTTAATCCAGAACAAATCATTGTTGACCCAGGTTTAGGTTTTTCTAAATTGCCGGAGCACAACTGGGAGCTGCTGAAAAACCTTGATCGAATAGCATTATTGGGCTACCCGATTCTGATCGGAGCCTCTCGCAAAAGATTTCTCGGCGAGCTCACAGGCAGTAATAATCCGGAAGATCGAGAGGCTGCATCGATTGCAGTAACCGCGATGGTTGCCAAGCAGAATGTGTGGGCGGTTCGTACCCATTCAGTCAAGCCACATCGTGATGCGATCGCGACGGTAGACCAGCTGTCTAAGAGTAGAGTTTAGGCGTGAGCGACAAAATAAAAGTTACCGGCGTTGAAGCTTTGGGCTATCACGGCCTCTATGACTCTGAAAGAGAAATTGGCCAGCCATTTATTGTTGATGTTGAACTCTCTTTAGATTTAGAAAAAGCAGGCAAGACCGATGATTTGCAGTACAGCGTTGACTACAACGATATTGCCGTATTGATTCATAATGAGATTGTTGCTCCACCTATGAAATTATTGGAAACTTTGGCGGAGAGAATTTGCGACAAGATTTTTGCTTCTTACCCACCGATTGAAGAAGTTAAGTGCACCGTACACAAACCACGCGCACCAATCTCAGTTCCTTTCGGAGATGTCTCAATCACTATTAAAAGGGAGCGATGAAAGTAGTTCTGGCACTGGGTGCAAACCTGGGAGATCCCAAACAACAAATTGCTGAAGCGATTGAAGAGATTAAGAACTTTGTAAAGATAGAAAAAATCTCCTCACTTTATGAAACCGCACCTTTTCAAGTGACGGAACCACAGCCAAATTACATCAACGCGGTATTAATTGGCGATACCGATTTGCAACCCAAAGAGTTGATTCATGCTTTGTTGGATATCGAAGCAAAGCTGGGGCGGCAACGTAGTTTTCAAAATGCAGCGCGCACCATTGATATAGACATCATCGATTACGAAGGTTTCTTTATGAAAAGTGATGAGCTGACCCTGCCCCACCCCAGAGCACATGAAAGGAAATTTGTATTGGAGCCTTGGGTGGAGATAGATCCTGATGCGGTGCTGCGTGAGCACGGGCCGATAAAGGAGCTTTTGGCGGCGCTGCCATAGCGCAATACAATTTATATCGCCTGGTACCACCAACGGACTGGAGCTGTATAAGTGAAGATAACCAAGGTCCTGACGGACATTGATTCGTCATGCGCATTTGTCCCAACCATGGGTGCGCTGCATGCCGGTCATCAATCACTAATTGCAAAAGCTCGTGAATTATCAAGAGAAGTTGTGGTCTCTGTTTTTGTTAATCCACTGCAGTTTGAAGATAAATCAGATTTAGCAAAGTATCCAAAAACCCCAGAGCAAGATGCCAAGCTCGCAGCAGCTGCGGGTGCGACAGTGCTTTGGACCCCGAATTATGAATTGATCTACCCAAATGCAATAACCAAACTTTCTGCTGGGGAGTTGGGAGATAAGTTTGAAGGGGTACATCGTCCCGGACACTTTGATGGTGTACTTACCGTTGTTAATCGATTATTTGAATTAGTAAAACCACGCTACGCGATATTTGGTGAGAAAGATTTCCAACAACTCTTCTTAGTATCAAAGATGGCGGCACAACTTCATCCAGAAATCGAAATTATTTCTGCACCTACGATTCGTGAAACAACTGGTTTAGCAATGTCTTCGCGCAACATTAGATTAACGACACAAGGCAAAGTTGCAGCGCAGATTATTAATCGGGTACTTAGCAACGCTGCAAACTCAGAAAATCTCGCCGCGGCAAAAGCAGAGCTGGCAAAGATCAGCACCGAATCAGCGTTCACTTTGGATTATGCTGAGATTATTGATGAAACCACCTTTGAATTAGCAACCAATGAAACAACCCGCCCGCGAGCAATAATTGCAGGATGGATTGATGGCGTTCGACTAATCGACAATATGGCGCTGAAGACCGCGTTGGTGCGCGCATGAGATTAAGAGCCCCACTTCCTGGCTGGAGCGCTAAAGCAGATGTTGTAGTCATTGGCTCTGGTGTTGCAGGTTTGACGACTGCACTGCAGATTCGCTCTCATGATTTATCGGTATTGCTAGTCACAAAATCATTTATTGACGCTGGTTCTACCAAGTGGGCTCAAGGTGGCATCGCTGCTGCTCTTGGTCCGGGAGATTCTCCAGAACAACATGAAAAAGACACCTTGGTTGCAGGGGCTGGATTATGCGACCTGCCAGCGGTAAAGGTATTAGTAAGTGAAGGACCAGAAGCGGTACGTAAATTGATTGCCCGCGGCGCAGTATTTGATAAATCCGAAACCGGTGAAATTGCATTAACCCGTGAAGGTGGACATTTAAGAAATCGAATTTTGCATGCAGGTGGTGATGCAACTGGTGCTGAAGTTTCACGAGCTTTATTAGCAGCGGTTTCAAATGATCCAGGTATCGAAGTGATTGAACATGCTTTAGTTTTGGATGCTTTAAAGAGTGAAACTGGAAGAGTGTGTGGTGTTACTCTGCATGTGATTGGTGAGGGAACCCGCGATGGCGTTGGTCAGGTTTTAGCACGCGCGGTTGTACTTGCAACCGGTGGCTTAGGTCAGGTTTATTCTCAAACCACCAATCCATCTGTTTCTACCGGAGATGGAGTTGCGTTAGCGCTTCGCGCCGGTGCCGCTGTTGCTGATGTTGAGTTCATTCAATTTCATCCCACGGTTTTGTATATGGGAGAAGGTTCACGTGGTCAACAACCTTTAATCTCCGAAGCGGTGCGTGGCGAAGGCGCTTTCTTGGTTAATGATCGCGGTGAGAGATTTATGCAGGCGGTGCATCCGTTAGCAGATCTTGCACCACGTGACATTGTTGCTAAGGAAATCTCACGACAGATGCAATTATCTGGCGCCCAACATGTGTGGCTAGATGCACGCGCCATTAAAGATTTTGCCGAACGTTTTCCAACTATCAATGCATCATGTAAAGAGATTGGCCTAAATCCTTTACTTGATTTAATTCCAGTGGCCCCCGCGTCTCACTATGCATCAGGTGGGGTGCGCACCGATTTAAATGGCCACTCCTCAGTGCCTGGTCTTTATGCCGTAGGTGAGACCGCCTGCACCGGCGCTCATGGCGCTAACCGCTTAGCCTCCAATTCCTTGCTGGAAGGGTTGGTTTTTGGTGCCCGAATTGCTGAGGATATTGCCGCTAATTTAACTGAGTTTGAAACCCCTGCCGCTCAAGACTCCGAAGACTTTTTACTATCTCCTTCAATTCGAGGTGAGCTGCAACGCGCCATGTCAAAAGGTGCGGCGGTGGTTAGATCACAAAAGAGTTTGCAAGAAACATTAGCCACTTTAGAGCGATTAAAAAATGCCAACACCATCTTTGCCAATCTGGATGCTTGGGAAACCACCAATCTATATTTATTGGCCACCGCAATTGTTAACTCCGCTTTAGCGCGCACAGAATCCCGTGGTTCACATTGGCGCGAGGATTATCCGGAAAGCTCAAATGAGTGGTTGAAGCGAATTCACCAAACCCTCTCCAGTGATGGAGTCTGGAGTTCAACTACTGAGGAGGTGTTCAATGATCTCGCCAGCGTTGATTAATCAAATCGAAGCAGCAGGATTAAACCTTGCTGTTGTAGAACAAAGAGTGGCGCAAGCATTGGCAGAGGATGCCCATGATGGTGACTTAACCAGCAAGGCAACAATCGCTGCAGAACAAAGCAGCAACGCGGCATTTACTGCTCGCAAGAGCGGTATGGTTGCAGGAGCTTTAATTGCTGCAGTAGTTCTGGAACATTGCGGAATCACAAATTATGAAACCCTAATTAAAGATGGAGATCGGGTAGAAGCCGGTCAGGTAATTTTGCGCGCAGAGGGAAATACCCGCAGCATTTTGTTAGCGGAACGAACCGCCCTTAATTTCCTATCTCATCTCTCTGGCATCGCCACTTTAACTGCGCAATGGGTGGCACAACTGCAGAACACCAAGACGCAGGTGCGTGATACCCGCAAAACCACGCCGGGGTTAAGAGAGTTGGAAAAGTACGCGGTTCGCATGGGTGGCGGAACCAATCACCGCATGACATTAAGTGATGGAGCATTAATTAAGGACAATCACATCGCCGCTGCCGGCTCGGTAACTTCAGCAATTAACAAGGTAAAACAAGAGTTTCCTGGCACCCCAATTGAGGTGGAGGTCGACAACCTCGAGCAGTTAAAGGAGGCGTTAGCGGCTGGGGTTGAGATGGTGTTGCTCGACAACATGAGCATCGAACAAACCAAAGCTGCGGTGGAAATCGCAAAAAATACCAATACTAAATTGGAATCATCTGGTGGATTAAAGATTGAAAATGCCGCTGCTTATGCTGCAACCGGTGTTGATTATTTGGCGGTCGGAGCGTTGACCCATTCAGCGCCCGTTTTGGATATCGGATTGGACTTCTAATGCTGCTTACTATTGATATCGGAAACACCAACACTGTGCTGGGCATCTTTGATGGTGAAGAGATGATTGATTCCTGGCGGGTAAAAACTGATGCACGTGACACCGCTGATGAATTGTTGTTGCAGTATCGATCATTAATTGCGGGTTACACCATTACTGGATTAGCTCTGTGCTCGACGGTGCCTTCAGTATTGCGCGAAGCGCGCACTATGATTGGAAGATACTTCCAAGATATTCGAACCACCATCATCGAACCCGGAGTAAAAACCGGAGTGCCACTTTTGGTTGATAACCCCAAAGAGATTGGCGCAGACCGCATTGTAAATACCTTGGCAGCTCATTCACTTTATGGTGAAGGTGCATGCATTGTGGTTGATTTTGGAACCTCAACAAATCTTGATGTGGTTTCTCCAAAAGGTGAGTTTCTTGGTGGTGCATTAGCTCCGGGAATCGAAATCTCAGTTGAAGCACTTGCCTCGCGCGCGGCACAACTTCGTAAAGTTGAGTTGGTAAAGCCAAAATCAGTGATTGGAAAAAACACAGTAGAAGCCCTGCAATCCGGCACTATTTACGGCTTTGCCGGTCAGGTTGATGGTTTGGTTAATCGCATCAGTGATGAGTTAGATGCGCTGTATCCAAACAATGAGAAAATCTCGGTAATTGCTACTGGTGGATTAGCGCCATTGGTACTTGGTATTTCAGAGACCATTGATTTTCACGAACCGGATCTCACCTTGATTGGGCTGCGTCTTGTGCATGAGCGGAATGGATAGACTGCCGCCACTATGGTGGAAAACGACCTTCCTGAGCAGTTACGGATTCGCCGCGAAAAACGAGCCGGTCTTTTAGGCCGCGGGGTAGCTGCCTACCCAGTTCGAGTTCCACGCACCACCTCCTTAAAAGAGATCCGCGAGCGGTTTAAGGATTTAGAGACCGATAAAGGATCCGGGGTTATTGAAAGCGTTACCGGTCGTATTATTTTCAAGCGCGACACCGGCAAACTCTGCTTTGCAACATTGCGTGAAGGTGATGGCACAGAGTTACAAGCCATGTTTTCTCTCGACAAGGTCGGTGAGCAGTTATTAGAGAATTGGAAATCAGATATTGATCTAGGTGACATAGTTTCTGTTACCGGTGAAATCATCACCTCAAAGCGTGGCGAACTTTCCGTACTTGCCAATACTTATGAATTAGCGGCCAAAGCATTGCGTCCATTGCCTAATGAGCACAATCCATTAAATGAAGAAACCCGCGTGCGTATGCGTTATGTGGATTTGATTGTGCGCCCGGAAGCGCGCGAGACCGCGCGGATTCGTCCAAAAGTTTTGAAATCCCTGCGCGATACCTTTGAGCAAAGAGATTTCATTGAGGTTGAAACCCCGATGTTGCAGGTTATGCATGGTGGTGCTGCAGCTCGACCATTTAAAACATTTAGCAACGCTTATGACATTGATTTGTTCTTACGTATTGCTCCCGAGCTATTTCTAAAGCGCTGTGTAGTCGGCGGCCTAGAAAAAGTATTTGAAATTAACCGCAATTTCCGTAATGAGGGTGCTGATTCCAGCCACTCGCCAGAGTTTGCAATGCTTGAGATGTATTGGGCTTATGCTGATTGGCGCGATATGAAGGCGTTGACCCAAGAGTTGATTCAAAACGCTGCAATGGCGGTAGCCGGCTCACACAAAGTCACCCACCATGATGGTCGAGTTAGTGATTTAGGTGGACAGTGGCGCGAGGTCAATTTCTATGATGCGATCTCCGAGACAGTTGGCGAGGTCGTTGGACCACAAACCTCCTTTGAAGATTTAAAGAAAATCGCTCACAAAATCGGGCTAAAAATCGATCCAAAATGGATTCATGGCAAGTTGGCAGAGGAAATCTTTGAGCATGTTTATAAAGACAATCTGCAAACTCCGACCTTTGTTATGGGTTATCCCGTCGATACCTCACCATTAGTTCGCGAACATCGCGAGATTGCCGGCATTGTTGAGAAATGGGATCTCTATGTTGATGGTTTTGAATTAGCAACCGGCTACTCCGAGTTGGTAGATCCAGTTATTCAAAGAGAGCGCTTAGTTGAACAAGCAAAGCTGGGCGCTAAAGGCGATTTAGAAGCGATGCAGGTTGATGAAGATTTCTTGCGTGCCATGGAACACGGCATGCCACCAACAGGTGGAGTTGGTATGGGAATCGATCGACTCCTGATGGCGCTTACTGGACTTGGAATTCGCGAAACAATTCTCTTCCCATTGGTAAAACCAGAAGATAATTAATATGTCAGTTGTAATCCGCCCAGCGCGCACCAGTGACATCAAAGCAATCCGCAAAATCATCGATGCTTATTCACTACAACGCCGGTTATTATCTAAAGAGACCGTCATGTTGTATGAAGATGTACAAGAGTTTTTTGTTGCCGAAAGCAATAATGAAGTAATTGGCTGTGGTGCACTCCATGTGCTTTGGGAAGATTTGGGTGAGGTGCGCACCGTTGCAGTCAATGAAGATTTTCGCGGACAGAAAATCGGCCATCAATTACTTGATGCGATTATTAATCGAGCACAATCTTTGGGATTAAAAAGATTGTTTTGCTTGACCTTTGAAACTGAATTTTTTGGTAAACATGGCTTTGCTGAAATCCAAGGTGCACCAGTTGAGCCAGAGGTCTACCAACAACTTTTGCGCTCTTATGATGAAGGTATCGCTGAGTTTTTGGATTTAGAGAGTGTTAAACCCAACACCCTGGGCAACACTCGAATGCTCAAGATTCTTTAAGGGATCTGGGGCATAAAAACCCAAATCTGGCGGTTATACGGCCAAGAAACTCCCATATATAGAGGGGGTCTGCAGCTTAGAAATAGATGTCGCCCCGTTTGGCGCATTCTTATACGCTAGCCCGCAGGTAGTAGATGATTTCGAAGGAGTCAGATCGATGTTTGAGCGCTTTACCGACCGAGCACGTCGCGTTGTTGTTCTCGCGCAAGAAGAGGCTCGCATGCTCAACCACAACTACATCGGCACCGAACACATCCTGCTTGGCCTGATCCATGAAGGCGAAGGCGTCGCCGCAAAAGGTTTGGAATCACTTGGCATTTCTCTAGAGGCGGTCCGCGCCCAGGTTGAGGAAATTATCGGCCAAGGCCAACAAGCTCCATCAGGACATATTCCATTTACCCCGCGTGCAAAAAAAGTTCTCGAACTTTCACTTCGTGAAGCGTTACAACTCGGTCACAACTACATTGGCACCGAACACATTCTTCTCGGTCTTATCCGTGAAGGTGAAGGTGTTGCAGCACAGGTACTTGTAAAACTTGGCGCAGATTTAAATCGAGTTCGTCAACAAGTTATTCAACTTCTCTCCGGATACCAAGGCAAAGAGCCAGCAACCGGCCCTGCAGAAGGAACACCATCTACCTCATTAGTTTTAGATCAATTTGGTCGTAACCTCACACAAGCTGCACGTGAAGGAAAACTCGATCCAGTTATCGGTCGCGAAAAAGAAATCGAGCGCGTTATGCAGATTCTTTCTCGTCGTACCAAGAACAACCCGGTTCTAATCGGTGAACCAGGTGTTGGTAAAACTGCAGTTGTTGAAGGACTTGGACAGGCGATTGTTAAAGGTGATGTTCCAGAAACTTTGAAAGATAAGCAGCTTTACTCACTAGATCTCGGTGCACTTGTCGCTGGTTCTCGTTACCGCGGTGATTTCGAAGAGCGTTTGAAGAAAGTTCTAAAAGAGATCCGCACCCGTGGCGACATCATTCTTTTCATCGATGAAATTCATACTTTGGTTGGCGCAGGTGCCGCAGAAGGCGCGATTGATGCTGCAAGCATCTTGAAGCCAATGTTGGCCCGCGGCGAGCTCCAGACAATTGGTGCTACAACTCTTGATGAGTACCGCAAACACCTAGAAAAAGACGCTGCTCTCGAGCGTCGTTTCCAGCCAATTCAAGTAGCAGAACCTTCTGTTGCTCACACTATTGAAATCCTTAAGGGACTTCGTGATCGCTACGAATCACACCACAA
>VFQT010002851.1_pt1 | contig 16792 bp, 9 predicted proteins | sample 3512381 | NCBI WGS metagenome assembly VFQT01 (sample SAMN10412376, study PRJNA504923) | tailings metagenome | isolation source: Relicate 2 Philex TSF3 active mining site | place: Philippines: Tuba, Benguet | collected 2017-08-29
TCGGTCCACCTGCGGGATTCGGTCCACCTGCGGGATTCGGTCCACCTGCGGGATTCGGTCCACCTGCGGGATTTGACGAGCAACTTTTAACTGAAATTCCGATTGATAAAAGAAAACCGATAGCGTCCTGTTGCCTCGGGAAACAAATGTAACCCAAGAAACCTGTTCCTCCACCGGTTCCAGCAACACTCCCAGTTTTAGATTTACAGAATCCAGGATGCCTAAGAACTTTAGATATAAACGGTGACGGAAACCTAGAATTGATATTCAAGTAAGATTGCCTACTATCACTTGACAGAACACCGACATTAAAATAATCGTTGCATTGATACTTAATGCTAGTGAAATTCCTTTGTTTCTTTAACCACAATTCAATTTTCAACTGGTTTACACTAACCCCACCTCGAAGTCCACATTGTCGGGAATCACCTTTTGTAGATTTACCTTGAGATCGATTGCCTGGTTCGCAATCCGACACAACTACTCCGATGGAATCCAAATATGATCTAAGCGCCGATTCATCATCAAATTGTATGAAACCCAAATACCCACTGCCTGAGCCTTGTCCCTGAAGACGACCCTTCGGGGAGGCTTGAAACCAATCGTCTGATATAATTATATTTAAATAAGGCTGCGGAAACCCATCTTTTACATTTAGATAACAAAACGAAATATCCCACGAAATAGCACCAATATTCGATCTCTCATCACACTTAAGCTTAACGGCGTCATAGGTTTCAGGATTATGATCCACCCAAACCTTAAGCGGATAATCGGCGTTTTTTTCATTGATATAAATATTCAGGTTTTATATTTAGTGTTCAGCATCGTTTTCAGCGCTATTTAAAATTCGCTCGCCGCAGCCCAATAGGATGAAAACGCTATCGGCTGATCAGACTTAGCTTTCTACTTGATTTAGCAACCGATAAACCGATGATCCATTCTAGACTGGGCTGCGGCCGGGCATGTTTTCCATGCATTTCCGAAGGCTTCGTTAAATATGTAGGGTCGGCCGATGGGGACTTTGGCGGGATGCCACAGTGAGGTCGACATGCAAGGCGCTGACCAATTCCGAACCGGGTGATCCTGTCGGAAGACTCGCTGCGCTTCCGACATACGCCGAAAACCGTTGGGCATCGGTCTTGAACTGGGCAGCGAAGGGCCCGGCAGGGCCCACATGGCAGCATGGCATACAAGAGGTATTTTTCTGGCTTGACTGTTTTAGGATCCGGATTCTGTGGACGTCAAGCGATTACCATTGCCGATCGTCAGGTTCACATCCGAGGCGAGAAACCGCCGGAACCGTCCGGATCGGAAACTGGCCATCTCCCGGGTCCAGAATGTCCGGGAGCCGCTGGATACCCTCGCCGGCTATCGCTTTCCAGAGATGCGTGCATTCGATGGAACATCCCTGCGCCGTCGGGTGCTCCGCCGAGATCGGTTGCTTGAATCAAGCAACCCCACGGGCTGGGGCACGTGCTACAAAGGCGCCTGTCGATGCGGAATGCCTCAGGGCCGCGGAGGCGGCGTTGCGAGGGCGTCGATAGGAACCAGAAGAAAGGAAACAAGTTATGCTCATCGTGGGAGATCCAAACAACGGTCCCGACAACAACCTGCGCAGGCGTGTCGCCAAGGCCGAGGCGGAGGCCGAAGCGCTGCGTGCGCAACTCGAGCTGCACCGTCGAGAACACGAACAACATGCGGCGACCCTTGCGAAACGGCTGGAATCACTGCAGACGGAGATGGCCATGAGCCGTCGACACAAGGACCCCACAGAATCGTGGGAACCGGGGCTTGGGGAGTTGTTCAACCGCATCGCCGGAGAAATCCTCGATGGAGGATGGGACTGGGCCTACGGACGGTGGGTTGGGGACACGGACGGGGCCGCGACCAACACTTCAGGATCCGGCGGCAGCGGAAACATCACGGTGATCCCTGGAACCGGCGGTGCCTGCACCGAGACAGTCCTGGTGTTCTTGAAGAGTCGGGATTGGCCCCATGGGTTCCACCACCGACACCACGGTGAAGAGATGGAGACCCTCAAGATTCATCTGGTGGAGTGCCAGAAAGTCCGTCGGGTGATGATCATTTCCGACACGATCCATACGCCGTCGTTCGACGAGGGCTACCTGCGGTGGATTCGAGCGTGGTCGAGGCGTGGCGTGGCCTTTGCGCACGCGCTGGTGGCCCCGGACCGACGGACCCTGCTGCCCATCCCGCTGGGTATCTAGTGTAGTGTCCCACAATTGGCTATCCACCCGTGTGGGGAGGCTACCTTGGCGGCATGCCCCACGCCGCGCCGATCCTGGTCCTTGAACCCTCCCAAGTTCGGCGCCTCGAACAATGGGCTGCCGCCGGTTCCACTCCGCAGCAGGTTGCCTTGAGATGCCGAATCGTCCTGAGTGCAAGCCGTGGCGAATCGGTCCTTCGCATCGCCCAGGATCTGGATGTCCAACGCCCCACCGTGCGGTTGTGGCGCGACCGCGTGGCAAGGGAGGGCATTGGAACGGTGTGGGACATCGCACACGGCCGTGGACGGAAGCCGGCTTACGAAAAGGCGCGGATCGCTCGACTCGTCGAATCGACCCTCGAGGACAAGCCCCAGGGGGCAACCCATTGGAGTACCCGTGCGATGGCCAAGGCCCAAGGAGTCAGCAAGAGCACGGTCCATCGAATCTGGGACGACCATCAGCTCAAGCCGCACCTGGTGCGCAGCTTCAAGCTGTCGCGGGACCCACGCTTCGTCGAGAAGCTCACCGACGTGATCGGGGTCTATTTGACGCCCCCACAGAACGCGATCGTCCTGTGCGTCGATGAATAAAGCCAAATTCAGGCCCTGGATCGCACCCAGCCTGGGCTGCCCCTGAAGCGAGGCCGTTGTGGAACCTTCACTCACGACTACAAGCGCCACGGAACGACCACCCTGTTTGCCGCACTCCAGGTCGCCGAAGGAAAGGTAATTGGGGAATGCTACCAACGGCACCGGCATCAGGAGTTCCTCCGCTTCCTCAAGCGGCTGGACAGGGAGTTCCCTCCTGGCAAGGCGTTGCACCTGATCCTGGACAACTACGGCACCCACGGGCACCTGAAGGTGCGGGAGTGGCTGGCTCGCCATCCCCGCTTCGTCCTGCACTTCATCCCCACCAGCTCAAGCTGGTTGAACCTGATCGAGCGGTGGTTCGGGGAGCTGACCCAGAAGTCGGTCCGCCGCGGGTCCTTTCGCAGCGTGCAGGACCTGGAACTCGCAATCGCCGCATTCCTCGAAGCGTGGAACAGCAATCCAACGCCCTTCGTCTGGACGGCGAGCATCGAGAAGATCCTTGAAAAGGTGGAACGATGTCGTCGCCGTCTGGAACAAACACAACCAGGAGCCACACACGCCAAACCCACCCGTGCGACTCCTGTCCAAAGTGGATAGTTATTTGTGGGACAGTACACTAGGCGAAAGGTTTAGGCATTCCGCGCGCACCCTTTTTCGAAACAGCCCCGGGGCACTCTTCCGTTCACGAAGAGTGCTCCGGCTAGAGGACGGCCGGCGAGCAATTGGATGGTAGCCTCTAACTGCATTCGGATTCACGCCATGACGGATCCTGCCGGGTCTAAAATCTTAACCACCGTAAGTCGCCGTCCAAAAACGGAGCCCACACTTCTGATCATCTGAAGTAATTTCCCGGCCATCAGCGCCCTCTTCAGAGCGCGGGCTCGCTTTCACCTCACCCGTACGCGCCAGAAACGGGCCTGGACGTTGGGATCGGCTTGCAGGGTGACCTTAACCGGGTTGCCTGAGCCTTGGCCGGTGATGCGTTGGGTTTCAGTCCAGGCACTCAGGTCGCTGGTGGCTTCCACCGCAATCGTGGTGCCTTGGGGAGCGATGATTTCCAGCCCCAGCGTTCCATCGGGCTTCGGTGGCGCGAGGGTGATGCTGGGGCGATTGTCGATGCCTGCCTGACTCCGGACGGTCAGCGTGACCGGATCCAACGGCCGGACATCAAATCCGCTGCCCGTGATTTCGGCCTGATCCAACCGGATCGGCCATTCAGCTTGGCCGCCAAACGCTGCACCAGGAACGAAGGTGAACACCGCCGCGACGCCGACAGAACTCGGCCACGGTGTCGATCGAATCGCGGCGAGGCTCACTTTCCCTGCCCCATCGTTCCAAAACGGCATCGCATCGCCGGGAACAAGGGCTCCCACCTGCTTCTCGGTGAGACTCAAGCCGTTGGGGTAATTCAACGTGAACCGCAACCCTGACAGACTTCCTTGGACGCGGTTCAGCCGGATGGCAATCCGGTACGGTTGCCCGACCGTCGCCACCGGTCCGTCGATCGCTTCAAGACTGATGGCGTCATTGGTGTTTACCTGGGCCTTGGCCAATCCCAAGGCACTCGCCAACCGTTTGGCCTCGCTTCCCGAAGTTGGTTGCGGATCCAACCCGACGACGGCTCGAAGGGCTTTCACCACATCGCCATTGTCGATCAGTCCACTGCCATTCAGGTCATTCAGCGCGACGTCCCATGGGCGCACCTCCTCCAACTCGACCTGCAACCGACTGATCAAGACGGCGTCTCCGATATCGATCCGTTGGTTGGCGTTGTTGTCGCCTTGGATGCGTCTCGGAACGATTCGACCACTTCCCGTCACGACCGCGTTGCCATTGGCCAACAACGCTCCCGTGGAACTGCTGGCACTCACCCAGCGGGGCTCCAAATCCACCGTCTTGGCCGCGGGCACGCTACGGCCACGGAAGCTCACCGTGGCGAGGCGCTGGATCCCACCAGGCAAAGCGCTTCCCGCCATCGAGAACGTCGCCGCCACCTTGCCCGGCGTCGTCGCATTCACGTTGTTCACGCTTTGCCCCACAGCGGCACTCCATTCGATCTGGGGATCAGCCAAGAACGTCGGATCGTATCTGAGTTCAAAGGTCAGCCCCGCGACATCACCAGGACTGGTGAGTTCCAGCGGAAAAACCAGCCATTGACCCTCTTGGGCGGAATCAACCGCTGCTACACGGAGGATTCGTTGAGGCATCCACACCACTTCGTGTTCGAGCCTCGCCTCATTACCCGCAGCGTCCCGGGCCACCAGGGCAAATCGATTGGTGCCCGAGGCCAGCACCAGATTCTCCAGTTTGAAGGATCCATCGGCTCCTAGGGTCAAGGGCTGTCCCAGGCCGCCATCTCGTGACAAGAGGACTGTGGCCACCGTGGAATTGTCGCTCACTTTTCCGAGCAGGCGGAACTGCTCAATACCGGTGGTTCCGGCCACGGGCAGTTCCCACATGACCGTCGGCGGCGCGATGTCCTTGAAGGTGGCTACGACCGAGCGATTGGCCGCCATCGATAGGCTTGCCGGATTGGCACTTCCTGTCAGATCACCCGACCATGCGCTGAAGGCAAACCCGCTGGCCGGAGTGGCCGTCAACGTGACGGTGTCCGTCGCAAGGTACTGGTCTTTCACCGGAGACACCGCCACGGCACCCCCCAGATTCCCGGCAACGGTCACAGCAAGGCGGGTCTGTTTTCGGACGGTAATTGTCTGATCGGCGGAGGCAGACAGCCAAAGGCTGCTTCCTGGATTGATGGCTCGCACCGTGACCACGCCCTCGGCTGAGAAGGCCAGTCGATCATTGTCCACCGCAGCGGGACCACTGATCACCGAGAAAGTCATCGGCAGGCCTGAGCTGGCGCGGGCAACCAGCGTCACGGGTCCGGCACCCAAGGTTTGGTCACCGATGGGTTCGAAGGTCACCACTTGGACCCCGCGACCCACGGTGAATCGATTGGTGACCGGCAGAGCCGCCAGCCAGTTGGCATCGCCAGGTTGCTCCGCCACCACCAACAACGCGCCGACACCCGTCAGGCTCAATTGACCGCCGACAATGGATCCCGGTCCTGACACCACCCGATAGCCCACCGGCAAGCCACTGCTGGCCTTGGCGTCCAAGGCGATGAGGTTGGTGCGGTAAGTCAGACTCGATTCCGGCGACCATGAAAGCGATTGCGATGCCCTCGCCACGGTCACGGTCTGAGTCACCGAAGCCGCCTGATGGAGATCATTGCCAGGTTGGGACGCCTGGACCACCACGTCTCCGGCTCCGTTCAGTGACAACCGGTTGCCCACCAAGGAACCCGGACCGCTCACCACGGAAAAAGTCACCGGCAACCCGGCGCTGCTGGTGGCTGAAAGCGTGACAGGAGCATCGCCAAAGGTCTTTGAGCCGATGGGCCCGAAGACCAGCGTTTGTGGCACCTTGCTGACGACAAACGAAATCTGCCGAACAGGGGCCGGCTGCCAATTGGCATCCCCTGCCTGACTGGCACGGATCACCACTGTGCCGACACCGGTCACTGTCAGACGATCATTGCTGATCGCAGCGGGTCCAGAGATCACCTCATAGGTCACCCCCAACCCGGAGCTGGCCTTTCCGTTCAGCGAGATCACCTCCGAACTGAACCACCGATCCACGATGCCATCCCACTGAATCGTCTGCGGAGCTTTGGCCACCGAAACCGCGAGATCGGCTGTTGCTGGATCGAAGTCGGCATTGCCGGCCTGACGCGCTCGGAGAACTACCTCACCTGCTCCGGTCACTTGCAACTGATCTCCGGTCACCGAACCCGGTCCCGACAACGTCAAATATTCGATCGGCAGACCGCTGCTCGCAACCGCTCTCAACCGCAAGGGCGAGCCTCCGAAAACCGCAGCGTCCATCGGTTGCCAAACGACGGTTTGAGCTGCGCGAGCAACGGTTCTCTCAAACTCCGTCTGCGCCGGTGCCCAGGTGTCATTTCCGGTCTGCATTGCACGCAAGCGAATGACACCACCGCCGGTCGGAATCAGTCGCCCCGACTCCAAACGCCCGGGTCCACTGATGACCGACAAAGTGACCGGCAAACCGCTGTCTGATTTGCCTTCGATCGGAACACCCGGCCCCAGGTGGATCAATCCCAAGCCACCGTCCACGCTGAGCGTCTGCCCCTTGAGAACCGCCACTCGCACGGGCAGACCGAGAATGCTGTCGGAAAAATCAGGGCTGAAAGCGATGGGCCACACCGTTGCTGTCGCGGGCAAAACGAAAGGGTCCTGGTAGAATTTCGACGGCAGATCAGCGGACGGCGTCTGGCCGGCCAGCGTATAAAAGACCAACCAATCCGGTCGGCCGCACCGGAAGCTGATCCGCGGATTCAGCGGCGCATTCACGGCTTCCGTCGCTTCGGTGCCATTCACCGCCATCACCAATTCGAAGACCTCGATACGGACGGAGTTGGTCACACTGGCGGTTCCGTCGGAGACCGCCACGGATACTCGATTCGTGGTGGGAGCCTGATTCCGAGCGGGTGTCCAGACCAGCCGCCCGTCCTCCGACAGCACCAGGTTGGTCGGACCTTCCACCATCCGATAGGTCAACCGGTTGGCCGGCAGATCGGCATCGGTGACCTCTACCTTCAGACTCACCGATTGGCCGAAAACGATCCGCTGATCAGCCCAACCGGCTACCTGCGGCGGCTGATTGATTTCGGTCACCGTCACCGTGAACGAGCGCTCCACGGCGGCACCGCCCGAATCGGTCACGCTTACGGTGACGGGATAGGAACCCGGTCCTTGGCTCTCGGAAGGAGTCCAGCGGAGTTCACCGGTGCTGGCATCCAAGGTCATTCCCGGCGGGCTTGCCTTCAGGGCATACTTCAGGCTTTGTGCGGGCAAATCGGCGTCCATTGCCCGGACCGCCCTCGACCAAGCCACGCCCTCCGGCATCGTTGCATCAGTCAGATCCGCAAGCGTCGGCGGACTGTTCACCTCGTTGATCGTCAACCGCACGGTCGTCTGCGCAGCCAACGGCGGTTGACCGTCGTCGACTACCTCAACGACGAAGTCCACGGTGCTTCCGCCATCAGACTCAGACGGCGTCCAACTCAGGCTACCGCTCTTGGAATCCACCGAGGCACCGCTGGGGCCGCTCACCAACCGGAACGTGAGGGCATTGGCCGGCAAGTCGGGATCGGAGGCGGTGAGAGTCTGAGACCACGCCGAGCCTTCCCCGACCGAAGTGGCGGCCAACGGGTTGATCACCGGTGGGCGGTTCACTTCGGAGACCGACACAAAGAATTGGTTGGTGGCACTCAGCAAGCCATCCGAGACCTCCACCACCACCGGATAGGCCCGGGGTCCCTGGGCTTCGGTCGGGATCCACGATACCAGCCCCTGCGGGCTAACGACCAGGCCCGTGGGCCCTGACAGCAACCGCACCGTGAGTTTCTGCGCCGGAAGGTCTGAGTCGGCGGTCACCAACTGCACCGAGAGTTCGCTACCCTCGGGCACCGACGCATCGCGGAGGCCCACAAAGGTCGGCGGGGTGTTCACAGCCAAGGCAGCACCAGCGCTGGTGATCGAACCGGCAGAGTTGCCCACCACCACCGAGTAGTCGCCAGCATTCGCGGCTTGGACTTGGGCCACGGTCAGCGTGGCGTTCGTCTCTCCAGCCAGATCGCCGCCATTCCTGCGCCACTGGTAAGTGAACGGAGCAGTTCCGGTGGCGACCACCGAAAACACCGCCGTGGCCCCTGCATTGACCGAGGACGCCACCGGCTGTGTGACGATCACCGGAGGCTCCACCACCGGATCAGCGGCAGCGAAGATTTGAGCCACCTCATCGGCCGTCACCGTTCGCAAGTAGGTCCGTAGGTCATCGAAGCCGACGGCAGCCGGCAACGTCATGGCGGCGGTCGAGGTGCGGCTGATGGCCTTGCTCGATCGGCCAGCCGCCGAGGCTGCAAGCACGCCGTCCAAGTAGAGTTGCTGGACTCCGGAGTCGTTGAGCACCGCAGTCACATGCACCCACTGGCGGGATCGCTTTGGGCTGACGGCCGAAACGGCCTGCCAAGACGCCGAGGCCCCAGCCCCGAGATTGAAGGTCACTTGGGTTCCCGAGGCGGCGGCCGAGGCCGATAGGTTCATGCCCGCAAACCCGGACGGGTCCTCATCACCACCATCCAAGAGTTTCACCGAACCCGCGCTGAGGTCCGGGAGGCGAACCCAGACGGCCAAGGATTTGGCGGTTGAATTGGTCCGCATGAACCCGGAATCGAATCGGGTGTCGGAGCCTCGATCCGGTTTCAGATACCCGGCCCGAGGCCCCCCGGAAGCCGCAAAGCCAGCAGTTCCAACCGATCCTTCCGGCGCATCACAAGCCGAAACCAAGTCATCAGCATGGCCATCGAAGGAATACAACGAAGTCAGGCCTGAATCAGCAGAGCCCAAACCAAAAACGCCATAATTGCCAAACCGTGGAGCCGTCCTCAGCCGATGCGGCCAAGGGGAATCGGTAGAGAGCGAGGCCCCTTCACCTTGGAGAGCCATGAGTTTACCACCAGTATAGCCTGAAACCAAGACTCGGCCGTTCTGGAGCACCGAATGGACATCATAAATATCATTGCCCTTTGGAATCACCCAATTGATCCCGCTTAAACCAATTGATGCAATGTATTCTCCGCTAGGGAGGAACGGCCACTGTCCGCTGCCTTTTCCATAGACAGTGACAAGCCTAGAGCCCGAGGCAAGAATTAAACCACTCAAATCGCCACTGACCGATCCAACCTGACCACTAACATTAATCGTCGCACTAAAACTCTTTCCAGTTCTTGTGTCAATTTTATTAATGTAACCCGAATTAACATTCTGTGGATACCACCAAAAGTCATCCAATGAACGCTGACTGGACAATATCAACCTGTGATCTGAATACCAACCACCAAGACCGTGCCAAATTACTTTACCAGTAAAAACATCAACAGCACTGATATTAAAATCACCATTGTTTGAAAACACCTTGTTTACACCATCACTAAGCAACTGCCAATTCTGATTCCCAAGCAACTGCTTGGACCAAATCATTTTACCATCTGCTAGACTGTAAGATGACATCACCCCACCCCAAACGGTAATTATAAAATCCCGAAACGGCACCATACAATTATTACCGTATTTAATATCGTAGTTAACCCACTCAATACCTTTACCGATCTGAAAAACACCTATACCTGCTCTCTGCGTAGAGCCATCTGTTTGAATTACATTCACCAATAATCGACGGCGTACTAAACCGCGAATGGGGTAAATACCAGAATTTTGGTTTGTGGAAATACAGTGAATCTTGATAATTGGCAACCCAGCATTTAGTGAAATCTCAAACAAACCGCTTTCATACTTTTGGACTGGAAGTGATTCATTTCGAGTATACGAGCCAAGCACTGCACCATCGTCATCGATCACTGACGGAGTGAAGGAGTAAACCACATAATTGCTGTCGACAGGAATGGATGCCTTCCAAACTGTTTTACCATCATTGCCATTGAAGCAGGTAACAGAACCATTGCCTCCGGCAACAATATTGCCATCCGGTGTCTCAACAAAGTTTCCTGCGATGCCATCGACAGACCAAACCACATTGGTCGGTGATACCGGCAGCGGATCGCTGCCGACTTGAATCGAGAACTGAGTGGTTGCCTTCAGCACGCCGTCTGAAGCGGAGACTGTTACCGATTGTACGGTGGAAATCTGACTCAACGTCGGAGTCCAGCGCATGGCCCCACCCGAACTAACCGTCAGCCCTGACGGACCGCTTTCCAGAGCGAAACTCAGCCCTTGAGCGGGACGATCCGGATCGCTGGCCTGCAATGTGTATTTCAACTCAACTCCCGCCTTGGCATTCAGAGTTGGCACTGGATTCAGGACCGGAGGTTGGTTGACCTCCCGCACCTGAACGGAGAACCGATCCGTCATCCTCGAAATCCCGTCGGTGGCTGCGATCTCGACCGAAGCCAGGCTAGGGCCTTGCTCCTCCGTTGGAGTCCAAGTCAGGACCCCGGCCGATGAAATCGACAAGCCGCTTGGACCACTCACCAGACTGAACGCAAGCCCAGGCTTCGTTCCTGCAGCGCTCCCCAAGTCAAACCGGAACAAAGCACCCTCATCGACGGCCTGATCCGCGACTTTGGCAAACAGCGCTGGAACCACGGCAACCTGAATTGAAGCGGAGTCGGCCGACGCTCCGTAGGTATCAAAAGCCCGGGCCACGATCCCAAAGGTACCGGCTGTGGTCATCGGAACCGAAAGAGCGAAGGGAGGTTGCGAGACCTCTCCCAGTTTTCTGCCTCCTTGCCAGAACTCCACCCGATCGATCCCATCCTGATCGACCGCCGACACCGCCAACGTCACAGAACCGCCCACCGCCACGGATGTGCCCGAGGCGGGACTGGTCCAGGTGACGGTTGGCGGTTCGTTGGTCGTCCGATAGGCACCCCGACGATACACCACCGCCATACTCGCCTCTTGAATCGCCAAGGAGCGGGTTCCAGCCACGAGCTGGCGGTTCTTGTCCAATCGCACCTTGAACAGCGACCGCCCAGTGGCCTTCGCCGTTGAATCCGTGTCGCTGAACACCAACGCCGAATCATCTCCGTTGAACTCAGGGAATCCGAGGCCGTTCAGAGTTGCGACTTCGGAGTGGCGATTGCTGAATTGATCAAAAACCATGACCTTCGAGACACCCGTTTTCCAATTGATCCGCTCATACGTAATGAAGTTGTTTGATGTGTGACCAAACGACGGATTTCCCACATCATAATCATCTCCAGAGTTGATAAGATGCCAGATTTGACCCGTGGCTATTTCCATCAAATAAATACTCCATCGATTTATCACACTCGAATCACCCATTTTTTCTTGAGTCAATGCATCATAAACCAAATACCTGCCATCAGGTGAACATGAAATCACATCTGCGTATTTTATGTTATCCACCAAAACACCTTCAGATCCAGGGGAATAGATTTTTTTGATCTGAGTTGAACCTAATTTTTCTTTTAAAATTAACTGATTTGTGTCCTTCAACGCAAGCGCAAGCACAGAAACGTCGGGGGTGAATGCAACCGATTTGACACTTCCACCAAAATCCATGAAATTTAAATCTTGAACGGGATTTGATGTCGTTGTGGCCGCAATGTTATTTTCAGAGGTTACAAAAACAAAAATAGACCCATCACCTGAAACAAACGGCTTTGACCTGCCGACCGAATCAAACAATTTAGTGTAACTCTGACCAATATTATCAAGCAAAGCCCCCTCTCTTCTGGCTAAACTGTAATTTGTGTTTCCAATTTTTCTGTACAAAACAAGATATGAATCAGCGGCATTGACTGGCGGAAACGATCCAGGAGTCGGGGTAGGATTTCCGTCATAGATTTCGACTGAGTTGAACGCTTCTTCGACCGCTCTTTTGATACTTGGGTCTGACGGATAAAGTTCTTCAGCAGCGCTGACACAACCTAGTCTACAGTCAATAAATTTTGATTTTGGTTTTAAAAAATACACCAAACACCGATAATATATCTTCGCAGCAACTTCGGGTTTTATTGTTTGACAAAGATTATAATAAGATTTATTGATAATACTAGAGTTTATATGAACACCACCCCGATCTTTTTTATCAAACCGATTAAGTTTCGGATCATACGCCCCCCAGTATTCACTCATTTTTGAGGGATATGGGTACCAATCAGGGAGTGTTTTTACAGCACCAGGATTGCTCATATCCCTATCTAGTACTCCCGAGTCTGCTCCAATTAACCAGTCATTAGTCCCCTTAACTGATAATTCAACCATTTCCCCAAATATATCAGAGAACGATTCGTTTAATGCCCCCGATTGATTTTCATATTCCAAGCCCGACGAATATTGAATAACCCCGTGGGTAAACTCATGTGCTGCCACATCTAAACTTTTAGCCTTTGGAAATTCTCCTAGATAAAAAGTTATTGAACCGTTTTGGTACGTCGCATTATTTTTTAAACCCTGATCTCCATTTCGCACATAAACCGAAACGGTTGTTCCGAAATCCGCTAAACCCAATCTTGCATGACTGTTTAAAAAATAATCAAACGCACTCCTTATGTTGCCATACGCATTTACAGCGTCCGCTAAGACCCACTCATCTTTCCTAGCACTAGTGACATAATTTTTCACATTAGTCGTACCATCATAACTCAGCACACGAATCAATCCATTAGCAGAGAATGATAACGGATCCGGTGCCCCATTATAACTCGGCTTCGTGGTATCAATCATGTAGTAGACGCCCCCCTGCTCCCAAACCGGGAACGTCTTGGTAACGCCAAACAAGTCCGTGCCACTGCCCATCACACTCCCCGTTCGCGCATCGGACTGGATGGAAATCTCACCCCCCGTCTGAGCATCCATGATGGCGGTCCATGAGGCGTGTTCTCCTACAGAGACCCGGAACTTCCAGGCCAACCGAACCGGGGTGGCCGTAGCATCCGAGTCCCAGTGCAGAATCAACTCCGGGGTGGTATGGGTGCCCCGAAACCCGCCAGGCACCTTGGCCTTGGCGCGCTCGACGGCTTTGTCGGCTTCAATTCGCGGAACCCGGCTCACGGCGCTGGGGGTGGGCACAATCGACGCTGTGATCAGGTGCAGCTCGCCATCCGGCGCGAGGTGCACGGTCAGGCCGGTGGGCCACACCGGGATCTCCTCCAGTTTCTGGGTATAGCGGAAGTGACGGTAGCCCAGCGAATCGGTCTCCGAGGACACCAGGGCCAACTCGGCATTTGGATCCTGCAATTTGAGCGCTGGGCTCTGGCTCGACAAAAACGATCGAACCATCGCCATTGTCTCCGCCTCGGTCCGCTTCGCTTTGGCTTGCACCGGGCCGGACACGGCCGGCCTGCCCACCCGCTTGATCTGCCGGGCCGCTCCGTTCTCTGCAGCCGTCACCGACCACGCTGGCTGGGCGTTGGTGGCAGGATCCTTGACGGTGTTCACCGCGGCCTTTTGACCTGCCCCCCGCTGGAGCGCGGCCGCTCGGGCCCCACCGAGGAAGCGCTGAAGGTCCCGGGTGAGTTGGTCGAGATCCGGCGCTCGGTTGGTCGATGTTGCCGCTGGCGCAGGGTTGGTAGTCGAACGACTCAGGTCGATCGCCCATGCTCTAGAAGCCAAAGCCAAGGCGATGAAGAAGCCGGCCAAGACCGAACGCGAAATCCCCTGCTGAATGGGCAATTTGAAGCGGTATCCCGCGAGAATACGGGTCCTTTTAAACGGTTTCATCATAGACAGTTCCAACTCCCTTCCGATCAGCAGACAACGCGGCTTTCGAGGACTGATCTCCACCGCTGAACCTGAATTCAGCAGGCCAAAAGAGGCGTCCTTAGCCCTTCCGATTAGCCCGCTCAGTCCTGATCGTGGCAAGATCAAATGATGACTATAGCCCGTGTTCTTAAAACCAGCAGCCCCGTCAAGGTGGAGGCTGGTGAACACGAAGCGATCGCTGGCGGTTTTGGGGACCCGAATCCGGGACGCGCGGAAAGGGCTGGGAATCTCGCAGGAAGGCCTCGCTCTTCACGCCGACATCGACCGCTCCTTCATGGGACAGGTGGAGCGGGGACAGCGGAACGTGTCATTCGTCACGCTCTGCAAGATCGCGTCGGTGTTGAAGGCAGACCTCGGTGTCCTTTGCCAAGGTCTACCGATGGAAGATATAATAAAACAAGAGAACCAGCAGATTAGACCGTGAGAGCGAGTAATAACAAAACTGAATATTCTACACAAAACAGTCACTCATCGTGATCCACTCATCCAAGTAGGAAGAAACGTCTTTAGAATTGGATCCATGGCGGCAACCAAATCACATGGAATCCGGTTGGATCACCAGAGCGCGCTGAGTATCAAAACCCTGCTGGAACCCGCCGGGTTCTGCTGGATCTTCAACCGCCAAGTCATCTCTTACCGGCTTTCGGAGGCTGAGCGCGGCTTCCGGCTTGGGGATTGCGGTAAAAGACCGCTCGCGATTGCAGCTTCCGTTGGATCGGTCATCGGTGGAACTCCCGGGAATAGATGGTCCATCTGGGCCATGAGTTCCCACAGCGGAGCCTCGCCTTGGTCCCAGTGCTTCAACGACCAGTCACAGGCACCACGGACCCGATCTAGCAAATCAGCGATCAACCGTGCGCGCTGGCCGAGTTCCAGTTGCTTCTGCCATTGGCGCACCGTCTTTGAATCTTCCTTCGCCGATGCCACGGGGGCATAAGCCAGAATCCGATCGGGCCCGGGACAACACGATCTCCGATACTTTGGCCCGAGGTTTCTCCCGCCGATGCCGACGACAACACCCTCTGGAACGGCCGGAATCGGCGGTTGCTCACGCCAATGCTCCCACCGGGTCAACTGGATCTCGTTGAAGGGATACCCATCGCAGGTGTGTATGGGACCTTTCTGGGTCGCCAACCAACCCGGGCAGACTCCGGTGGCGGCAAAGACCCGCTCCTTCAGCAGCGCGGTGAACGGGTTGCGCCCGCGCTCGACCTTCTCCAAAGCCGCCCGACTCATTCCCAGTCGAATCGCCAATTGAACTCTCCCCAGCCGCGCGGCTTTCCGGAGCGTGGCCAAGGGGTGTTGCACGGTGGTCGGTCGCGACATCAATGCACCCTATAGGGTGTTATCATGGGTGCAATTCGATTTGCGGATCCCAATGGTGTGGGGCTACTGCTGGGGCATGGACGGAGCTCAACCGCGGGTCGTCATACTTCCGAGAATCAGCGCCACCCGGGCGAGGCCCATCTGGGTACGACTGCTCAACCGAGTCGAGGCCGAGGGCGTTGCACTCGAGGTTACCCGGCGACAACGCAGGAGCGTGATCCTGGTGCGGGCTGTTGACTTCGAGCAGCACCTGGGCCGATCGCATCCGTGGTCCGGTCTGCGGGCAAGGATCAGTCCCCAGAGCTTCCATCCCAACGGTCTCAAACCCGGGGTCACCCATCGGTGGACCTATGCGAGCTCAACGTGGATCCGGGATCATTTCTGCTCGGTCTTGGAATGGGTGGACACGGCCAACCAACCCCTTCTGGTCACGCGCCGTGGAAAGTGCGGGCTGATGCTCTTGGCCCAACGGCTTTTCGAGATTCAGTGGACGACTTCTCCGCAGGCTGATGAGGCCGGGCCAGAAATCGGAGCTGGGAAGAACCTGGCGAAGGATCCGGTCATGAGTCGGGTTACCAACGCCGGCATCGGCCTGAACCTCGCGCACCAACCTCTGCACTCCCAGGCGCTACGAATTTCGACAGAAACCCGTTGAATCTTCCGACATGAAAAAATCCACGCGACTCAATTCGCCCCTGATTCCCATCACGCTCAGCCAACTGTGGCATTCCACGCGACCCGCCCTGCCCCGCGACCGAAGACATCCCAGTGATGCCGCAGGCGGCGCTTGGGTCGGCAAGCGGGAGATCGCTCGGCGCTTCGACGTCTGTGCCCGCACGATCGACCACTGGCTGAGCCGAGGCATGCCCCATTTCAAACCGAGCGCCCGGATGGTGCGCTTCTCGATCCCGGACTGCGACGAGTGGTACCGCCGACAGTTCGCCGTCCATGACACCGCCAGGCGGTGACGAGAGCAGTCCTGCCACGAGGTGAATGCCTGACCGATCGAAACGAGAAGCGGAGCGGGCAGGCAAGGAAACGGAATTGCCGAAGGCCAAGATCGAGGGCTAATCTCTGTTCACGTCGGCACCTAGCATCCAACAGATCAAACGTCTGGAGGGCGAGGCCCGGATGGACGGTGTCAGGGTCGCCAGTCGCAGTGCAGCGAAGGCTCGTGATCAACAGGCGCGCGCTTCATTGGTGGGCGGTGGTCACAAGTGGCGGATCACAAACCTCAAGAAGGCCGTCCGGTGTACGGCGACGATTATTTTTCCCGGTGACGACGATTAAAATTCCCCACTTGGGG
>VFQT010002852.1_pt1 | contig 16791 bp, 14 predicted proteins | sample 3512381 | NCBI WGS metagenome assembly VFQT01 (sample SAMN10412376, study PRJNA504923) | tailings metagenome | isolation source: Relicate 2 Philex TSF3 active mining site | place: Philippines: Tuba, Benguet | collected 2017-08-29
CCTGTGGATGCGGCGCATTGGCCACCACGCCGACGGCAGTGCCGTTGACGAGCACACCCATGCCGCCGACCTGTTGATCGGGGTAGACGATCCCGACCTGATTCAACGTGGCTTCACGGCGTTGCACCTCGTAGTTGTAGTGATTGACCACTCCAATGGCAAATTCGCCTGACCCGACGGCTTTGCGCAAGTCGGCAGCACCTCCAAAGAACGTGACATCATTGGCGACTAAATCTGCCAACCACTGTCGTGTGTGCTCTGCGCCGTTGATGGCAATCATACTTGCGACTTGGGCCTGCATGGGTCCGTTGCTTGAATTCGCGATGGCAACTTGGCCACGCCAGCGAGGATCGGCCAGGTCCGCCATGCGTTGGGGAGCGTCTGCGGGTGCCACGAGGTCAGTGTTATACATGATGCTCCGCACACGCAATGTGACAGCAAACCACGTGTGGGCGGGATCGCGTAGCCCGGCCGGAATCCGCGCACGATTAGCAAATGTACTTGCTGCTAAGCCGCCTTGTTTGCTGAGATTGATGTGTGAGAGTTGATCCGTACTAATAAACACATCGGCCTGTGGGTTGGAACGTTCTTCGAGTATCGCAGCAGCTAATTCGTTGTTTTTGCCAGATTTAACGGTGACACGAATATCTGGGTATTGCGCTTGAAACGCATCGATGATCGGCTGCATGAATGCTTCGCTACGACCGCTGTACACCACAAGTTCACGTTCATTTGTGCCTGCTGTGCAACTCATAAGATGTATGCAGAGCACTATACTGATGAAAATCCGCCAAACACCGTTGAATTGCATGATTTCCCTTTGGTTGGTACTGTGTCGTAGTAAATTGTTGCCTCTATTGTACCGCACCTTCCCGGCGTCCTTGTATCACAAGAACGCCGGGAAGGTGTTGAGTGGTGCAGTATTTGCGTGAATAGTACCTAGGGGATGCCAGCACCTTGTATGAGTTGTACGGCTTGGGGCACATCTGAGGCTACGGCCTGCATGTCAATGTCTACAGCACGGAACTGGTCACGGGGCAGTACATCAGCTGCAGTGGAGACGCCAGCAATGAGTGGGTACTCGTAGTTGAGCTCTGCAAACAGACGCTGTGTCTCTGGTTCGAACAAAAACTCCGCAAACAACTGCGCATTATCGCGGTGGGGTGCCCCTTGCACGATGCCGACTGCAGTGGTGTTGATGAATGCTCCGATTTGACCATCAGCCTGGTCCGGGTAGACGACTGCCACCTTGTTGTCGTTGGCTTCGCGCTTTTGTAGTTCGTAGTAGTAATGATTGACCAACCCAATGGCGAATTCACCGGCTCCTACGGCCTTGCGAACATCGGTGTGTCCGCCGAAAAACGTCACATTGTTGGCTACGAGCCCATTCAGCCATTCCGACGTGGCATCTGCTCCGAGCAAGCGATACATACCTGCGACTTGAGCCTGCATGGCGCCATTAGTTGAATTGGCGGCAGCGATTTTGCCCTTCCATTTGGGATCGCTCAGGTCAAATATGGATGTTGGGGCTTCGTCGGCAGACACCATGTCAGTGTTGTACATGATGACGCGCGCGCGTGCAGTCACCGATGTCCATGTGCCATCGGCCGCCTTGAGGTCGTCGGGTACACTCGCCGCGGCAGCAATAGGGGCTGCTGCCAATGCTCCTTCGCCACTCAGGTTGATGTGTGACAACATGTCGGTGCTGATGAACACATCGGCCTGGGGGTTGTTGCGCTCTTCGAGAATTGCTGCCGCAAGTTCGTTGTTTTTGCCAGATTTGAGTACGACCGTAATGTCGGGATGGACTTCGTTGAAGGCAGTAATGATGGGGTTGATGAGGGCCTCACTGCGCCCACTATAAATCACGAGTGTTTGTGAGACGTCATTTGTATTGCTGCTCGCTGAAGGATCGGCAGTTGTGGTGCTAGCAGTGCTACCACATGCTGCCAATACAATAGCAACCACCAGCCAACTCATCCAGGTCCCCCAGCGGCGACTGTGCGCAGTTCCCATGATGTTTTCTCCTCGATTGTGCTGCTGTTTCAGCACATGTGCGTTTTCCTTGCAGTAGTATATCCACATTGATTCATTTTTGCAAGTAAAAACAGTAAAAAATGTTATTGATGCAAATAATCATCAATAACCTGATCGAGGATGCCTGCCAGAGCCCAGCCAGCGTTGGGGCTGAGTCCCAGGGTGGGGAAGCCATTGTGGGCGGCGATAGCGTCGCCAAACAATGCGGCCACGTGCACATGGTGGTGAGTGGAATCAAGCAATGGTGCCAGCACCTGCATGGTATAGGTGATTTCATCGTGAGCGAGTGGCGGGGTATGGTGGGCAACTGTGGCGACATGTCGTTCACGGCGCAGGATTTCGCGCAGGGTTGTGGCCGGTGGGGCATGGGCATACCAGCAGGCATGGGTAATACTACGGAGCATTCGGCGCTGAATGGTGGGCAAATCGACACCGTCGCTGACGAACAACACTGTACTCACCCAGCCTTGGCGGATGGCTGGCGTGTTGGGTTGGCGGCTTGCGAGCTCAATGGTGCTTCGTTCACTCCAGCCGCCGGCCACGTCATCGACGATGCCGAATCCGTGTTGCCATGCGTGAGGTGCCGGTGGGGTGGGCATGGTGTTGACCCAGGTTGTTGCGAGTTCGTCAAGCTCCATTGCGATGAGGGTGTCGGTGAAGGTCGCCACATGGGCTTTGCTCATCGGATTTACGTATTGGAGGGGCGGGTAGGCGATACCATCGGCACGTGCCCCCAACAGATGCAGGTAGGCGTCCATGCGCCGTTTGGGGTCGCGTGGTACATCAAAGAGCGGGCGCAAATGCGTCAATAATGGTACATGGGTAATCATCTGTAGTGTGGTATTCATGACAGCCATGCATGCAGGGCGTCCGATGGCGGTGCATAGAGGGCGTCGGCGACCAAACGCGTGACCAGCGTGCCAACAATGTTGCCAGTGCCGTTATAGGCACCACAGGCCCATACGTCGGGCATGACTTGACGCACCAAGGGACGTATGTCGTTGTGCCGATAGGCGACACTTGCTCCCCAGCGATGCCGAATTGCGGCCTGGCTACCGACGACGGTGCGTAGTGTGCGTTCGATGTCGGTTTGAATGAGTGATGACGACCCGGTCGCGTACCCCCATTCGTGTTCGGCAAAGCGATCACGACTGCCGCCGATGACGATGCGTTGATCGGGCAGTTGTTGCCAATAATCATATCCATAACGATAGTAGACTGGACGCGTCAGTTGGATGTTGGGGTCTGGTACGGTACCAGTCATCTGCAGGCGGGTGGTACGGACTTCATCTGCCAGCTGCGGGAGCAAGCGTTCGAGCGCGCCATCGACAGCCACGATGATGTGCTGGGCCTGAATGACGTATGCGCCAACGTGCACGGCCCCACGTGCGATATGGCTGACCTGACTGCGCTCGTAGAGCGTGGCGCCAGCTGCGAGTGCCTGTTGGGCCAGGCGGCGCACCCGTTCGAGTGGTTGAAAGACCCCATCATGAGGGAAGAGTAGCCCTTGGCCCTCGGGGCCGGCATAGTATTCGACGGCGAGGCCATCTTGGCGCATCCGTGTGTATTGTGCTTCGCAATCGGCTAACTCATCGGCATCACAGGCAATTCGCAACGATCCTGTGTGGCGGAACAGTGGTTCGTGTTGCGCAAGGAGTGCGATTTCTGCGACAGTCTGCTGGTACAATGCGGTGGCGAGTTGTGGTCCAAGCTGTGTGACTGCATCGTGATGGAATGCTGCAATTCCTGCCAAAATAAAGCCGCCATTGCTGCCTGCGGCGCCGCCGCCGCACATGTGTGCGTCTACACCAATGACGCGTTTGCCGGCTGCAGCAAGACGATTGATGGCGGTAAGCCCCGAAGCGCCTAGGCCAATTACACACACATCACATTCCTGTGACTGATGCACTGCTGCAAGTGCTGGCCACGGGCGCTGGTTCCATAAAACGTCATTGTTGAAGTGTGTCATGATGCGTGTTACCTACGGCTTGTGAAATTCCCTCAAGCGTAGCATAGACGTCAAGACTCTGCAACAGAGAGCGTAGGGCAATGGTATACTTTGTATATCCGAATTTTGTCGTATTGAGGGCACTATGATTTCACATGATCAGCCAGTCACGATGAGTACCACAGACATTGTTGCACTGACGCAACAGTTGTATGGTTTTGTCCCACAGATAGAGCGTTTGCCAGGGGAATACGATACCAATGTCCAAGTGCAGACCCCTGCTGGTGAGTCATGTGTGCTGAAAATAATGCACCCCAGTCGCACTCCTGAATTTGTGGAGATGCAGATTGCCGCGCTCAATCATTTGGCTCAGCATGCGCCAGAAGTGCCCTTACAGCGGGTCATCCCACAGATTTCGGGTCAATCCTGGGCAGAGGTGACCGTGGGCGAGCACACGCATATTGTGTGGATGCTGAGCTACCTCGCCGGCACCATGTTCGCACAGGCCAATCCCATCGATGATGCCTTGGCTGCTCATGTGGGGCAGTTGGTTGGTCGCATTGATGCAGCATTGGCAGGCTTCGTGCATGTCGGTGCCGAACGCACCTTGGAGTGGGATGTCTTGCAGGGGGCTTGGATCCGTGATCACTATGCGGTCTTCGCCGATGCAACCGAGCGATCGATTGTAACGCGCATGACTGAATCGTTCGTCGCAGATCTTGCGGCATACGGCGATGCACTGCCACGAAGTGTGATTCACGGTGATATCAACGATTACAACATGGTCGTTGGTGCGCCCGGCTATCAATCGCGGCAAGTGACCGGTATTTTGGATTTCGGCGATATGATGGTGAGTGCCACAGTCAGTGATTTGGCGATTGCCGCTGCCTATGTCATGATGCGCCATCCACAGCCGTTTGATGCCTTGATTGGCATGATCGAGCAGTATCATGCGGTACGTCCATTGCATCCCGTCGAAATGCAGCTGCTCTTCCCGATGATCTGCATGCGCTTGTGTATTAGTGTGACGGTGTCGGCAATCCGCAAACAGGCTCGTCCAGACGATCCCTACATGGTGGTCAGCGAAGCTCCAGCTTGGAATCTCTTGCACCAGTGTGCGAGCGTGCATCCGCGCTTGATGCATTATCGCATCCGTCACGCGTGTGGCTTGACACCTGTGCCTGCATATGACCATGTAGTCACATGGATGCAACAGCAAGCCACAGCACCGATTTTGGGGCGTGAATTGGCAGAAAGTGAGCGCAAGGCACTGGATTTGAGTGTCGGTAGCACGGTGCTCGGTGCAGATCCACGCCATGCGGCCATGCCGTTGTTTGCCAAGATCCTGGATGAATATCTCGATGGTGCAATCGGAATCGGTGGCTACCTCGAGCCGCGCATGATCTACACCACCGATCGCTATGCCCAAGCGGGGCTCATCAACGAAGAACGCCGCACCTTGCACTTGGCAGTTGATTTCTGGGGGCCGGCTGGCACTGCGGTGCACGCGGTACTCCCAGGCCGGGTGCACATGCTCGAATATCTGCCTGCAGATTTGGACTACGGGTATCTGACTGTGCTCGCGCATACGACTGACGAGGGCGTGGAGTTTTATACACTGTATGGTCATCTCAGCGATGAGTCGATGCGTACGCTGGTGTTGGGCCAAGAAGTCCAAGCTGGTCAACGCATCGGCAGCTTTGGTGTGCCCGATGTCAACGGCAAATGGCCCACCCATGTACACTTCCAAATCATCTTGGATTTGCTTGACATGGGGCGCGACTTCCCCGGCGTGGGGTATGCTTCACAGGCAGCTGTGTGGTCAGCCTTGTCGCCCAATCCCAATTTGTTGTTGCGGATGCCCGTGGATGCGGTTCCACCACCGCAACGCTCGTTGTCTGAGACATTGGCCGAACGTCGTGAGCGGATTGGGCGTAATTTGAGCATTTCGTATCGCCGACCACTCAAAATTGTACGTGGCTGGCAACAGTACTTGTATGACCATACCGGGCGCGCCTACATTGATGCTTACAACAACGTGGCGCATGGGGGGCACTGTCACCCACGAGTGGTACAGGCTGCGACTGCACAATATGCGCTCTTGAGCACCAATACGCGTTACCTCAACGATCAGCTGCAAGAGTACGCACGCCGGTTGAGCGAGACTCTGCCAGCTGGGCTCGACGTCTGTTATTTTGTGAACTCGGCCAGTGAAGCCAACGAATTGGCCATTCGACTGATGAAAGCAGCCACTGGGCGTCGTGACATGATTGTGCTCGAGGCGGCGTACCACGGTCATACCAACACGTTGATTGATATCAGCCCATACAAGCATGACGGTCCTGGGGGCACGGGCGCCCCTGATTGGGTGCACACGGCGCCGATTCCCGACGATTATCGTGGTCCGTACAAGCGCGGCGATGCCCAGGCTGGTGCTAAATACGCCCTGCAGGTGCAGGAAGTCATCGAGTGCATCCAGGCCCAAGGGCGCGGTCTGGGTGGTTACATTGCTGAGACCCTCCCCAGCGTGGGTGGCCAAATTGTGTTGCCAGAGGGCTATTTGCGTGACGTCTATGCCTATGTCCGTGCAGCTGGTGGAGTGTGTATTGCCGACGAAGTCCAGGTGGGCTTTGGGCGTATCGGCACCCACTTTTGGGCATTTGAATCCCAAGACGTGGTCCCCGATATTGTGGTCATGGGCAAGCCCATCGGCAATGGCCAACCCCTGGGGGCAGTGGTAACCACCCGTGCCATTGCCGACGCCTTCGACAACGGCATGGAGTACTTTGCTACGTTTGGCGGCAACAACGTGTCGGTGGCAGCTGGCTTGGCAGTGCTCGATGTACTGCGCGACGAGCCACTGCAGCACAATGCCTTGGTGATGGGGCAACGCTTGCTCGACGGGCTGCGTGCGATTGCTCCTCAGCATGCCATCATCGGCGATGTGCGCGGAGCTGGGTTGTTCTTGGGGGTTGAATTGGTGCGTGACCCACAGACCCTCGAACCGGCCGATTCTGAGGCCTCGTACGTGTCGAATCGTCTGCGTGACTACGGGATTTTGGCAGGCACCGATGGCCCATATCACAATGTGGTCAAAATTCGCCCGCCGATGCCCTTTTCAGCTGCTGATGCAGATTATGTATTGGCGGCCTTTGCACGGATCATGCACGAGGACTATTTGGCCCGCCCCTAATACAGATACTACGAAGTGTGATAGGATACAACTACGCTGTTCATTTGTTTCGCGAAGGAGGAATACCAATGATTGCAACGCAACCATTTGGTCGCACGGGGCATATGAGTACCAAGACGATTTTTGGAGCAGCTGCGCTGAGCAATGTCGATCAGCGCACTGCCGATCAGACGCTCGAAGTGCTGTTGGAATACGGCATCAACCATATCGACACTGCGGCGAGCTACGGAGCATCCGAAGACCGCCTCAAGTCATGGTTTACGCACGGTCGGCGTGATCGTTTCTTTTTGGCCACCAAAACTGGCGAGCGTACGTATGCTGCTGCTCGTGACCAAATCAAGATGTCGCTTCAGCGCATGGGCGTTGATCACATTGATCTCATCCAACTCCATAACCTGGTTGACGAAGAAGAGTGGAAGACGGCCATGGGGCCAGATGGCGCACTCAAGGCGGCCCTCGAAGCCCAAAAAGCTGGTTTGGTCAAGTATGTCGGTGTCACAGGGCACGGCTTGCAAGTGGCCAAACGTCACTACGAATCACTCGAAATGCACGACTTCGATACCGTGCTGTTGCCCTATAGCTACATTCTGATGCAGAATGCACAGTACAAAGCTGACTTTGAACGACTGCTCCAACGCTGTCGTGAGCGCAATGTGGGGGTACAGACCATCAAGGCCATCGTGCGTCGTCCTTGGGCCGAGGGCATTGATCGGCATTCGGCCACATGGTACGAGCCCTTGCTCGAGCAATCCCACATCGACACGGCTGTGCATTGGGTGCTCGGTCGCAGTGGCGTCTTTTTGAACACAGTGGGTGATGTGAGTCTGCTCCCCATGGTCTTTGATGCGGCCAATCGCTATGTGCATCCACCCTCCGAAGAGGCCATGCAACAGCTCCTCAAACTCCAAGAGATGGCACCGCTGTTCGTCGATTAAGCACACAAAAGGGGACGATGATGACCCAATCTTTTGCCCAGCAGCAACAGGAATTTGTGCGTGATGGCTATACTGTGGCACGAGGAATGTTTGCTGCACACGAAGTGGCAGCCATGCTCGACCACTACATGCAGATGAATATCGAGCACTCACACAAAGGTGATGTGAGTGCTATCACCGAGGAATCTGATCCACTCAAGCGTTATCCGCGTTTGTTGCAGATGCACCGTTGGGATGAAGTAAGTCTGCAGTTTTTGCTTGACGAACGAATTCGGGTGTGTATGACCGAGATTCTAGGGAGCGAGCCATATGCCGTGCAGACCATGATCTACTACAAACCACCCACTGCACGTGGCCAAGCTCTGCATCAAGACCAGTATTACCTGCGCGTCGAGCCAGGTACGTGCTGTGCGGCTTGGTTGGCACTCGACGACTGTGACGAAGAAAATGGCTGTTTGCAGGTGGTGCCAGGGAGCCAAGCTCTGCCCGTATTGTGTACAGTTGCTGCCGATACGGCACAGAGTTTCACGGATGTGACGGTGCCAGTGCCCGCAGAGATGAACGTCGTGCCGGTGCGCATGCGAGCCGGTGACGTGCTGTTTTTCAATGGGCAACTCATCCATGGGAGCTATCCCAATACCAGTAGTCAACGCTTTCGACGTTCGTTGATTGGCCACTATGTGGTCGGCGAAGCTGAGAAAGTCTATAAATGGTATCATCCGGCGTTGCGTTTTGATGGGAGCGTCGTTACACTAGGTGAGAGTCAAGATGGCAGTGAGTGTGGTGTGTGGGTCGAACAAGACGGCACTCCCGTGGTAGAAATGATCGGCAAGACCAAAGCTGTGGGGATTGCCCAATAGACGATAACCCCGATTGTACACCACACGGTCGGGTAAGCCTGACCGTGTGGTGTACGTGTTTGTAGCTGAGTAGGAGTTTGTGTGTATTACAGTCGTTTGCATGAATTGTTGGCGAGTGGCAAAACTGTCGTCACCGGCGAAATCGCCCCACCACGTGGTGCTGCCCCTGACGCCTTATTGCGGATCGCTGCTAATATAGCCCCAGCCGTGGATGCGCTCAATTTGACTGATAATCAGCGCGGTTTGGGGCGCATGTCTGGTATGACTGCGGCCATCATGCTACGACAGCATGGCTATGAAGTCATCGCCCAAATGACCTGCCAACACCGCAATCGGATCGCCTTGCAGGCTGATGCGCTAGGTGGGGCGACCTGTGGCGTGCAAAACATTCTGGCGATGACTGGCGACCACCCCCGCATCGGTGATCACCCTGAGGCCAAAAACGTCCTTGACGTGAATTCGTTCCAACTCATCAAAATGCTGCGCACCATGCGTGATGAAGCGACCATGCAATCAGGCACCACGTTGACCCAGGCGCCGCGATATTTGGTCGGTGGCGTGGCGAATCCCAATATTGAAAAGGCTACCCGCCTCGAACGCAAAATTCAATTTGGGGCAGAATTTATTCAAACACAGATTATTTTTGATGTGCAGCGTTTCGCCGAATGGATGGAACAAGTCCGTGCGCTCGGATTACATACCAGCGCCTACATTATGGCCGGCGTCATGGTGATTAAATCTGCACAGTCGGCTAAGTTTCTCCGCGATCATCTGCCTGGTTCACGTGTCCCCGAAGAAATTGTGGCACGCATGGAACAGGCAACCAATCCTGAGGCCGAGGGGATTGCCATTGCTTCAGAGCTGTGTCAATCGCTGATGGCCATCGAGGGTGTGCGTGGCATTCATTTGATGTCAGTGGGTTGGACCAAATCTATTCCGTTGGTGGTCGAACACGCTGGCTTGTCTACACGCTAGCCCTCCGCTACCCATGGAGGCAGTATGAAAGTCCTAAAATTTGGTGCAGTGGCCTTTGCTGAAGTCGACCAGGTCCAGTCTACCGTCCGTATTATTCGTGAAATGCATCGGGAAACGCCTGGTTTGGTGGTGGTCTGCACTGCCTTGCCAGGCATCACTGATGCGCTGTTGCGGGCTGCCCGTGCTTCTGCTCATGGCGGTGAGGCTGAAACCGACTTCGCTCGCCGTGAATTATGGCATCGACATCGCCAGATTGCTGAACGCTACGTGACTGATGCTTGGGAACGCGAAATGCTCTACCAAAAACTGGCCGAGCAACTCAAAATTCTTGATCGCATGACCCGGGCAATGGCCACACTCGGCGAACACTCTGCGCGTGGCATTGATGCGATTGCCAGCATCGGCGAGCGTTTTGCCGCACACTTGGTGGCCGTAGTACTGCGTCAAAATGGCGTCGCCGCCCAAATGCTCGATGCCGCAGATTTGGTGGTGACCGATGATCGCTTTGGGGCGGCTCGCGCCTATGTCGATGATTCGATGTTGCGCATCCGCGATCGGCTGTTGCCCATGCTCCAGGCTGGCATTGTCCCCGTGATTACTGGTTATACCGGTGCTACACGCCAGGGCGCACAAACGACCCTCGGTCGTGGTGGCGGTGACTACTCTGCTGCCTTGATTGGGGCGGCCATCGATGCCGATGAGGTCTACTTGTGGACTGACGTTGATGGGGTGTTGACTGCAGACCCCAAAATCATCCCCACTGCGACCTCACTTCCCGTGCTGTCGTATTCTGAAGCCGCCGAAATCGCCACACTCAGTGGCTCAGAAATCTTGCACTTGCGCACATTGATGCCGCTTGTCATCAAAAAAATCCCCTTGCGCATCGTCAATGTGTTATCGCCGTCGCTCCCAGGCACGTTTGTGACATCAGAACCGCACATCGACACGAATTGGGGCTCGATTATTTCGACTCGCAATCTGTCCATGGTGACAGCTACGGCCTCGGCACTTCCGGCCATGCATGACGTGTGGACTCCCGAGCACGCCGCCGATGTGACCCGTATGCTGGCCCAAGAAGGCATTGAAGTACTGATTGCTCATCAGAGCGAGCTTGATCGCACACTGATGGTGTTGGTCCGTCAGCCCGATAGCGGCTATGCCGAAGAAATCTTCCAGGCTGAGTTCAGCGAAGGCTTTCAACTCACACATATTCGTTCGGTTGCCCTGGTGTCGGTGATTTCACCGGCGTTGGGTGGGACGCTTGATCCCATGGCAATTCACGCACTAGGCCGTGCTCAGGTGCATTTGCTGATGACGTCACGATCGGTACATGGCGCCTATTTGTCGTTCGTATTGCCCGATGACGAGGTCGATATCGCCGTGCGTGCCTTGCACGATGACTTAGGCTTTGGGCACATGCCTGGTACTGCGACTACATCGACGCTGTGACGCGCTGCAAGGCGGTGCGGAGTGTGTCATGCAAGACCTGAGCTGGCACCGTCAGAGCACGATCACTTCGTGTGATTAGCCCTACTTTGCGGCGCATGCGTGGATGTTGGATGGCGACACGGTGGCTGTGTTGGTCGTCGCGTAATGCAAGTTGGGGCACAATGGCAATCCCCAATCCTGCTTGAGCCAAGCGTAACAACAACGCCACATCCCCACCGTCTAGCACAACCTTGGGACTAATCCCCTCGCCCCGAAACACGCTCAGTATTACCTCGTGCATCTCGTAGATGGCCGGATACAACAACAACGCTTCGTTTGCGAGTTGGGCGATGTGGATGCTGTCGTACTGCTTTAGTGGGTGTTCTGCGTGCATCACCGCTAGCAGTGGCTCATCGAAGAGCTCGATGATGTGATGCCCACGCTCGGCAATCGGGAGTGTAACAAACGCCATGTCTAGCTCACCCAGCGCCAACTGTTGCGTCAGCTGACTGGTACTCCCCTGATGAATTTGGAGTTCAATGGCCGGGTGCCGTCGGTGGAAGTCGGCGAGCACGTCGGGCAACAACCATAGTCCTACCGTCGGCGGTGCCCCGATCCGCACCCGCCCCGCTTGCATCCCCAGCCGCGCGTACATGTGCGCCTCGGCAGCTGCTACTTCTGCCAATATGCTCTGCGCATGCACCAACAACGCCTCACCGGCTTCGGTCAGACGTACGTTGCGCCCACTCTTGGCGAGCAATGCCACCCCGCCACACTGCCGCTCGAGCTCACGGATGTGCCGACTGACCGCTGGTTGTGCCATGTGTAGCTCTTGGGCAGCGCGGCTCACATGCTGGTGCCGCGCGACTGCCACAAATGTCCGTAATTGGTCGATTTGCATCTGTATTTCCTAATCCATAACAATATTGTTATAAATATATCAAAAAATAGTATTTGTGCAAAATAGAACAATACAGTACGATAGAAGTGGAAAAGGTACTAGTAGATCCGAGAGGAACGCAATGACACAGTTATTACATCGGATCGATCGCACACTGACGTGCTGGATGCAACGCAACGCAACGCTGCTGCTACGCTGGTCGATGGGTATTGTGTTTGTGTGGTTTGGGGCACTGAAGTTAATCCCCGGGCTGAGTCCGGCCGATGGTCTGATTCGCGCCACGATGGGGTTTTTGCCACTTGAGTATTTCATCCCATTTTTGGCATTGTGGGAAATCGCCATTGGGGTTGGTTTTATTGTCGGTTATGGGATGCGCGTAACAATCTTACTGTTGTTTTTGCAGATGATCGGCACACTGTCGCCGTTGGTATTGGCGCCACATCTAGTCTGGACGAGTTTCCCCATGGTGTTGACGCTCGAGGGCCAGTACATCATCAAGAATGTCGTGCTGATTAGTGCGGCCGTCGCCATTGGCAGCAAAATCCGTGCGACCCAGACGTTTGATGTGTGGCAATCGCCGGCCCACGAATAATCCGCAAGCTATCACGCTTTACCCACCCTTCATCAACGATGAGGGGTGGGTTGTTCTTTGCGGAAAATCAGAATGAACTGATGGGTTTGATTGGCAACAAAGGTGTACGGGTAGCCAAACGGGAACATATTGACGTTGGCGTCGTGCCAAATGCGATAACCACGAAAGCGCAGTTCGGCGATGTCAGCCATGGCATTCACGACATCGGCGTGGAGCATGTTGTGGTACTCAGTACTTGGTTGCAGGTCTTTGATAAACAAAATCAGATGGCCGTGATGGCGCAGCGCCTGCGTACTCAAGCGCATTGCCGTAGTGAGCTGGGCAAAAAACGCATCGCGGCTAAGATTGCCCAGATCGGCCAGATTATCACTGAACGGTGTAGCATCCGTTTGGCCTTTTTTGGCGCGATGCCCCGTGCGTTTGCGGGTGAGCATTTCGCTGTATGGCGGATCTGCCACCACGAGATCAAACGGCTCGTGCGCCACGGCGGCGTAGCTTTCATCAGCACAGGCGTCAGCCACATGATAGGGCTGCTCTGCCAGATTCAAATAACGAGCGGCATCGTGGTAGAGTTCACGGTAATCCGGGTTGAGGTCGAACCCCACCCCCTGGCGTTCGGTTTGGGCACATGCGAGCAGCGTGCTACCAGCACCACAAAACGGATCGAGCACACGACCATGTTTTTTTGTGAAAAAGCGCAGTAATTCGGCGATGAGTTGGGGTGGCTTGGGTGATGGGTGTTTGCGGCGAATATGATGTGCCATGCTATCAGCACCCTTGGCCGGGTAGCGGGTCATCAGCACCGACCCGAGGGCGTATGTCCACTCTTTGCTACTGAGGTCGTTGAGCTGATTGCGTGGGTCGTATAATGGAGCAGGATCGACTTTTGATTTAGGCATAGGACTCACCGTGCATGTGCTTCACCTTTACAAAGACTATTATCCCGTCCATGGCGGCATTGAACAGCATGTGCAAACACTCGCTGAAGGCCTACAACGTCGTGGCATCCAAAACAGCGTGTTGGTGTGTCAGCCAGCACAATCCGCATCACAATCAGCAGTACAACACCTGAATGGTGTGACGATACACCGTGTACCACGTCACCTTGAAGTCGCTTCTTCCCCGTTTTCGTGGGCATTGTGGTCACAAATTGCCCAGATCAAACCAGATATTATTCACCTGCAAATGCCGTGGCCTACGGGTGATGTGATGGCCGCATTGCATCGCCGCATTCCACTTGTGGTCAGCTACCAGAGTGATGTTGTGCGGCAGCAGGGGTGGTTGCGGCTGTATGCCCCCGTGCTACGGCATACATTGCACCAAGCACGGCGCATTTTGGTGTCGAGCGCGCAATACCGCGATACATCGCCGTGGTTGGCTCCGTTTGTGTCCAAATGCCAGGTCGTGCCACTCGGAATTGAGCCGCGTACGGCACCGCTGCCCGAACGTGTGGCGCATTGGTCGGCCCAATTGCCATTCCCGTTTGTGTTGTGGGTAGGCCGGATGCGCTACTACAAAGGCCTGCACGACGCCATCCACGCCCTGCAATATGTACCACCTGAAGTGCGTCTCGTATTGGTAGGCGATGGGCCTGAGCGGGTGCGCTTGCAACACCTTGCCAGTGACATGGGAGTGGCAGAACGAGTAATCTGGCTGGGGACGCTTGCAAATGTCGAAATAGATGCTCTCTATAGTGTAGCACGATTGTTTGTGTTCCCTTCACACCTGCGTGCCGAAGCCTACGGCCTGGCGATGCTTGAGGCGCTGTCGGCAGGGCTGCCGGCAATCAGCTGTGACATCGGCACTGCGACGAGTGCCATCAACCGTGACGGCCACACCGGGCTGGTGGTGCCTCCATCCCAACCACGAGCGCTGGCAGCTGCGTTGTGCACATTGCTCGACAATCCTGAACTGCGTTTGACGTATGCACGACAGGCCAAGCAATGGGTCCAACAGTATTACACTGTCGGACCCATGGTCGATGCGGTCGTAGATGTGTATCAGTCGCTCTAAAAAAGTGCTGCCGCTAGCATGCGCCGCGAGGCGGGGACCAACGGGTGTTTTTCCCCAAGGACGGTGAAGATCGCCAACAACGTCTTGCGAGCTGCATCATCGCCCCACTGGCGTTCGAACGTGACCATGCGGATGAGCCCGTCGATGGCGGTTTCGTAGTCGCCTTGGGCAAACGCTTGCAGCGCGGCGGTGTAGTTGGCATTCGAGTCAGCACTGGTCACTTGGATGCTCTGGAGCGCAGCTGCAATTTCGATCCAGGCCTGAGCCATCGGGTATTCATCACTACCAGCTGGGATGAGTTTGAGATGCGTAATTGCAGCAGAATCGTTGGTGCGTACCAAGAATTCGCCATACGCCAAACGGGCACCGTGGTGTTGTGGTGAGGTGCTCAGTAACGCCTCGAAGTGTTGGCGGGCCTGGTTAGGATCGCTCTGGGCCAGTGTGAGCAATTGGGCGACGGCGTCGTCTTTGGCATCGGTGACGAATTTTTTGAGCCAGTTTTTGACCTGGGATTCAGGCAGCGCCCCCGTGAATTGTTCGACGATTTTGCCATCCTTGAAAGCTTTGACTGCCGGGATGCCTTGTACGCCAAACATCTGTGAGAGTTGCTGGTTTTCGTCGACATTGACTTTGGCGAGAATCCAACTACCGTTACTCTGGCTGGCTAGGCGCTCGAGTGTTGGCCCTAGTGTGCGACATGGTCCACACCATGGTGCCCAAAAATCAACGACTACAGGCACATGGTGTGATTGTTCGATGACGGCTTCTTGGAAGCTCTGATGATTGACATCAATGACTGGTGTTGCAGATGGTGTCATGGTTTGTACTCCTAGTGAGTCGCGGGTATTTCCTTGAATCGATAGCCCACGCCGCGTTCGGTCAAGATGTAGGCTGGATTGGCTGGGTCTTCTTCGATTTTTTGGCGCAGGTACGTCACATACAAGCGCAAATAATGGGTTTCGTCGTGGTATTCTGGTCCCCACACTTTGGCCAAAAGTTCGTTGTGACTCATCACATAGCCAGCACGTTGGACGAGGTGGTACAGCAGGCGGTACTCGGTGGGGCGCAGATTCACGCGCTCGCCATTGATGAGCACTTCGCGTTTGTTGAAGTCAATGCTGAGGCGGCTATCCACGTCGATATGCCCGAGCGTGGCAGGGGCAGGTAAGTTGTGGCGTCGTATCACTGCTCGGATGCGACTCAATAATTCACGATAACTGAAGGGCTTGCCGATGTAGTCATCGGCACCGATTTCGAGTCCTTTGATGCGGTCGTCTTCTTCATCTTTGGCGGTGAGCATAATCACTGGCACTTGTGAGGCCATGCGTATGCGCTTGAGCGTTTCGTAGCCATCCATCCCCGGCATCATCACATCGAGGATGATGATATCGGGCATTTCTTCGCGCAGTGCATCGAGTGCTTCACGGCCATTGTTGGCTGTAATGCTACGCATGCCTTCGGCTTGTAAGTTCATTTGGAGCATCGTGGTCAAACGTGGTTCGTCGTCCACAATGAGGATGAGTTTGTCGCGAAGTTCAGTCATACAATTTGTCCTCTCGACCGAGGTCGATGACCACGGGCTCATCGGGCGTGATATCGCCAGTAATCTGACTCGTTGCCAAGGGCACCGAAAACGAAAACCGAGTGCCCTGATTAGCCCGACTTTCGACCCAAATCTGTCCTTTTTGGGCTTCGACGATGGCTTTTGCCAAGAAAAGCCCGAGCCCAAATCCCTGAGTATTGCGGCTGATGCGGTTGTCGACTCGATAAAAACGATCGAAAATCTTGCTTTGTTCTTCGCTCGGGATACCGATGCCTTGGTCGCTCACCGACACAATCGCCATGCCGTTTTCACGGCGTATCTGAATACGAATAGTACCACCTTCGGGGCTGTATTTGATGGCGTTAG
>VFQT010002854.1_pt1 | contig 16781 bp, 17 predicted proteins | sample 3512381 | NCBI WGS metagenome assembly VFQT01 (sample SAMN10412376, study PRJNA504923) | tailings metagenome | isolation source: Relicate 2 Philex TSF3 active mining site | place: Philippines: Tuba, Benguet | collected 2017-08-29
TGTATCTGCACAAGGCGAGGATTTTCCGGGAAGTCGCTCTAGTGGAGTAGGCGGAAAACTCAACCTTAATCGCGCGACCGAGAGCGAATTAGATGGCTTACCTGGCGTAGGGCCTGTTCTAGCAAAAAGAATAATTGAGTATCGAAGCACGCGTGGAAATTTCACCGATATCGACGAATTGCGAAAGGTTTCCGGGATTGGCCCAGCAAAGTTCGCTGAGTTGCAGAGCTTTGTCACAGTGTGAGGCGTGATTTTCGACTTCTGATTCCAGCAGTAGGAATTTGGTGCGGTGCGTTCGGGCAGTCTTTACTTTTTGGCATTAATCGGGCGATAGAAGTCTTTTTGATCATCACGCTTCTGTTCGCAACGTGGGTTTTCAGAGGGAATTTGCTCGCCAACTTTCTTCTTGCTGCAGCGATAGGTTCGCTCTTACTCTCCCTACATCAAAGCGCGTTACAAAGAGATTTCTTCACCACACGGGTAGGGCAAGTAGTAAGTGCCGAAGTGCGAATAAGTAGCGATGTCAGAGCGATTGATGGGCGAGTACGTGGAGATTTTAGACAACTCGACCAGTATGTGGTTGAGGTACGTAGCCGACTGATTGATAGCAACGCCATTAATGTGCCACTGCTGTTGTACGGCGACCAAGAAATGAAATCATTGATTCCTGGTGAACGTATCCAAGTATTTGGCCGAGTGAAAGTCTTTCCTGGCTATGCAACTGTTGCTGGTTCGTTGACTCAAGTTGGTGGTATTCGTCGAGTTGAAAATGGCTCATGGATTTGGCGGTGGACCAGCTCGATTCGTACTGATATCAAACGCTCGCTAGTCAATCTTCCACAAGATGCACGAGCGCTCATTCCCGGATTGGTAATAGGCGATCGCTCCGGACAGGACATTGAGCTCACGACAGTTATGCGCAGGAGTGGTCTGACTCATTTGACCGCTGTGAGCGGTGCGAATTTTGCCATCGTTGCAGCGTTATTGCTGGCTATTGGTCGGAGACTACGAATCCGCGGTCGAGCCTTATGGATTGGAATCGGAGCATTTCTTCTCATCTTTATCTTCCTAGTTCGTCCAAGCTCATCCGTACTTCGTGCGGCTGTGATGACTGGAGTCTTACTTTTTGCAAAATCCCAAGGCGTTCGAGCATCTCCTATTCCTGCCCTTGCATTTGCGATTGCGCTATTACTTTTGATTAATCCTTTTTACGTTCGTGATGCAGGTTTTGCACTTTCTGTCTTTGCCACTGCGGGCCTACTCTTTCTTGCACCAGTAATTGAGCAGAAATTGGCAGTACGCGGTTTCAACAATCTACTTGCAGAATCTTTAGCTATCCCAATTGCAGCGACGCTGTTCTGTTTACCAATTATCGTTTTGCTCTCCGGGGAACTCAGTTTGATTTCCATCGCGGCCAACTTCCTCGTTGCGCCGGTTATTGCGGTGATTACCGCATGTGGTGTTGCCTTGATGGTGCTTGCCCCTTTGAGCGTGAATCTGGGCTCTTTAATTGGTTGGGTAATCACGCCATGTGCACTCTGGATTACTGCAGTCGCGCGCACATTATCAGCGCTGCCCTTTGCTGCTTTGAAGTGGCCGCAAACGTGGATTGGTTCACTAGCGACTGTCGGTGCCATGGCCTTAATCGTGTGGGCACTTAAATGTAGAAAGCCACTATTGATCATGATTCCAACGGTGGGACTAGTAATTCTCATTGCGTTGACTTTAAAGCCTTTCGCACATTCGTGGATTCCACGAGATTGGCAGATATTTCAATGCGATGTTGGTCAGGGAGATGGGCTTGTCATCCATACCAGCAAGAATCGTGCGATTGTCATCGATGTCGGCCCGGAGGCGAGCGCAATCAACCGCTGCTTACGACTCTTGGATATTAAGCACATTGACCTTCTTATCTTGACGCATTTTCATGCCGACCACGTGGCCGGATTGTCGGGAGCGTTGCGTGGCAGAACAATCGATCAAGTATGGGTTTCTCCGACTCAAGATCCAGAAGAGGAGGCGGAGCAGGCATCCTTACTCTTACATGCAATCCCAAGTACTGCTCCGCGCGTGGGCGCTAGATTTGTTAGATCAGAAGCCTCGATTGAAGTGATAGCGGTGGCCAAGCACTCAACGCCCAATGATTCGAGCATTTCAATACTGGCAAATATAAATGGAATAACACTTTTTGCAGCTGGGGATTTGGAGCTTGAGGGTCAGAATCGAGCTCTTGCTCGACTACGTCAATTACCACCCAGTGCGATCTGGGATCGCACTGCTATTGATGTCATGAAAGGTATTCATCACGGATCAGTACTTCAGGAGCCGGAACTGATTGCGTTGCTCCGCCCGCGAGTGACTCTATTTAGCGTCGGGAGCGACAATCCCTACGGCCATCCAAGTCAGTCGGCGTTGGAGCTGTACGGTAGATATGGCGCCGTGTACCGCACCGATCGCCACCGTAGCCTTGCTTTAGCCAAGCGGGCAGGTAATCTCGTCGTCGTGGCCGCGCCACCTTCATTGTGGGCGCAATAGGCGATACAACCCGAGCCTGAACCGAATAAGAACTAGGAGTGTGTAATGGGAAGTTACTTGCTCTTTGGTAGTGAAGAGGTTTTAGCTGATCGCGCGCTGCGCAAGATTGAAGGTGAGCGCGCAGGCGCCGAGAAGGTAACTCTTGATGGTGGAGAGCTTGAGCCCGGAGATTTTTCGAATGAGACTGCGCCATCACTCTTTGGACAAGAGCGCCTCGTCGTATTGCGTGAATTGCAAGATATTCCAGAGGAGGCGCAAGAAGAAATTCTTCGCTACCTCGCTGACCAACCAGCAGATATCACGTTGGTCATGGTGCATCCTGGCGGCGTCAAAGGAAAGGCTTTCGTTGAGAAATTAAAGAAGGCAAAAGTCAGCGTGATTGCATGTGAGGCTATCAAGAAAGATGGCGAGAAGATCGAATTGGTAAAAGCTGAAGCCCTCGATCGTGGCCGAAAAATTAGTAACGATGCTGCGCGTGCACTTGTCGATGCATCAGGGAGTGAATCTCGCGAGATGATTAGTGCCCTCCACCAATTATTGAGCGATACCACCGGGGTTATAGAAGTACGTGATGTCAACGCGCTCTTTGCAGGCAGGGTTGAGACGACATCCTTTGCTGTAGCAGACGCGATTTTGGAGAGCAATCTTGGCCATGCGCTCGTTACATTACGTCAAGCGTTAGATACTGGTGTAGATCCAGTAGTGATCGTGAACTCACTGGCCTCTTCGCTACGAACGTTAGCGAAGGTGGGTTCAGCGCCACGCTCTGCTCGCGCCGCCGAACTTGCGCCAACACTTGGCATGGCTCCTTGGCAGGTCGATAAGGCTAGGCGGCAACTATCCGGTTGGAATGGCGCTGGTATCACCCATGCAATCGCTGCAATTGCCTGGGCAGATAGCCAGGTCAAAGGTGGGGGTAGCGATCCCGCTTTCGCCTGTGAACAGGCATTAATGGCCATCGCCGCTGCTCGCTCGCAGTGAGCCTGCCTCGCAGCTAGCCCGCGCAGCTGCCTTCAGTTTGAGCCAGTTACCGCCCTGCTGATACCCTCCTGCCTTGTAAATCTCCCAAATAGGGAGAGAAATCAAGGGGTTCGGAAACTACATGGCAAACATCAAGTCGCAGATCAAGCGGATCAAGACCAACGCGAAGGCGCAAGAGCGCAACAAGGCTGTTCGTTCCTCGCTCAAGACCGCTATCCGACGTTTCCGTGACGCTGTGAGCGCTGGCGATGCTGCCGCCGTTACCAACGAGCTCCGTGCCGCCTCACGAGCCCTCGACGTGGCTGTCTCCAAAGGCGTAATCCACAAAAACCAAGCAGCGAATAAGAAGTCAGCGATGGCTAAGGCTGCTGGATCCTCTGCTTCAGCCCGATAACGAAATTCAGTGCGGCATAAATGCCTGCCATCCCGTTAAGTAGCGCCCCACAACCGGCCGACACCAATCCGGCGCTCATTCGTAACTTTTCCATCATCGCTCATATCGATCACGGCAAATCCACCCTCGCTGATCGGATGTTGGGCATCACTGGCGTTGTTGAAGCGCGGAATATGCGTGCGCAATATCTGGATCGAATGGATATCGAACGCGAGCGTGGCATCACCATCAAATCGCAAGCAGTTCGCTTGCCATGGCGCACTGATGGAACCGACTACATCCTTAACATGATTGATACTCCCGGCCACGTGGATTTCACCTACGAAGTCTCACGTTCGCTGGCTGCTTGCGAGGGCGCATTGTTACTCGTGGATTGTGCTCAAGGAATCGAAGCGCAGACGTTAGCTAATTTGTATCTTGCGATGGAAAATGATCTCACCATCATTCCCGTGTTGAATAAAATTGATCTACCAGCAGCGCAGCCTGAGAAATTTGCAGATGAGTTAGCGCGATTGATTGGTTGCGACCCCAGTGATTGCATCAAAGTTTCAGGTAAGACTGGCGATGGAGTTGAACATCTACTTGATGAGATTGTCCGACGTATCCCACCACCGCAAGGGGATGCGAATGCTCCAGCCCGCGCCCTGATTTTCGACTCTGTCTACGATGTCTATCGCGGCGTAGTTACGTATGTTCGTGTCGTCGATGGTCGCCTGCGCGATCACGATCAAATTCAAATGTTCTCTACCGGGATTAAGCATGAGATGTTAGAGGTTGGTGTGATCTCTCCAGAGCCGATTCCGAGCAAGGGATTGGGGGTCGGCGAGGTTGGTTATTTGATTACTGGCGTAAAGGATGTTCGCCAGTCGCGTGTGGGCGATACCGTCACCACAGCGAATAAGCCGACGCAAACTGCGCTCGCCGGTTATAAAGATCCGATTCCGATGGTCTTCTCTGGACTCTATCCACTTGATGCATCGGAATATCCAACGCTCCGCGAAGCTCTAGAGAAATTGCAACTTAATGATGCTGCTTTGGTCTTCGAACCAGAGACTTCAGCGGCACTTGGCTTCGGTTTCCGATGTGGCTTCCTTGGCTTGTTACATATGGAGATTGTGCGCGAGCGTTTAGAGCGCGAGGCTAACCTCTCCTTGATTTCGACAGCGCCAAACGTGGTCTATCACTTGACTTTGGAGGATGGTCGCGAAGTTGAAGTAACCAACCCAAGTGAATTTCCTGATGGAAAAATTGCAGAGGTGCGTGAACCAATCGTGCGCGCAACCATCCTTGCCCCAAGTGAATTTATAGGTTCGATTATGGAGCTCTGCCAAGGTCGGCGCGGCATCCTGCAGGGGATGGATTACCTTTCTGAGGATCGGGTGGAGATTCGCTACACCTTGCCACTCGGCGAGATTGTCTTTGACTTCTTCGATAACTTGAAGTCACGTACCCGTGGATATGCCTCACTTGATTATGAGCCCATTGGTGAAGCTGCTGGAGATTTGGTCAAGGTTGACATTTTGTTGCAGGGCGAGAAAGTCGATGCCTTTAGCGCTGTCATTCATAAAGAGAAGGCCTATGCCTATGGCGTGATGATGACTGGAAAATTACGTGAACTGATTCCACGCCAGCAATTCGAGGTGCCAATCCAAGCTGCAATCGGTTCTCGAATCATTGCCCGCGAAAACATTCGTGCGATTCGAAAAGATGTTCTCGCAAAGTGTTACGGCGGTGATATCACTCGTAAGCGAAAACTTCTGGAGAAGCAAAAAGAAGGTAAGAAGCGAATGAAGATGGTTGGCCGTGTTGAAGTTCCGCAAGAAGCGTTTATCGCTGCACTATCAACTAGCGACGAAGCTGATAAGGCTAAAGCAAAGAAGTAAGTCGGTCATTGGTTGCGGCCACGATAAGGGCGAGCAAGGCCAAATGGCCACCATAGATTGTTAGCGGATAACGACCCACTAAAGCTAGTGGCTCAATCAATTTTCCAACTCTGCGTTCTCTCCATAACCAGTCGAGAGGGAATTTTGATAGAAGCACCCCTGCACCTAGGAAGATAGCAAGTTCGCCTGGTTGAAATCCTTGCCAGGGAATCTGCCAATAGGTCATCTGCGTGTACGCAACGATCATAGTTATGATGGGAAAGCGAGTGATTAGTCGCCAGAAAATCGCAAGAGCAGCCCAGACCAAGAGGATCTCTGGAAAATTGAAATCTGGCCAGAGTAATCGAGTCATGGCGTTAAGTGCGATGGCCCATGCGAGAACTTGCAACCAACGTTTGAATCTCAATCCATAAAGTCCCCAGGCAATTCCGGAGGCAATCATGAACAACGGCATGGAAAATCGGGTAACGCTCAAGCGCGAATACTCAACGAGGGCATTGCTCATTCCAGTAGATTCCAGCGCGGAGAGAATGTGATCGACAATCATCACAACGATTGCTAAACCTCGCATGGCATCGAGGATTTGCAGTCTTGATTTCGCCGGGGGAGTGCTGGTCACAATGATGAGTATAAACTTCCAAAGGTGTCCCTATCCGTATACGTCCATATTCCATATTGCGTAAAGCGATGTGGCTACTGTGATTTCAACACGTATACCCCGAGCGAACTCAAAGATGGCAGCGACTCGGTTGCAGCAGTCTCTGCAGGCTATATCGATGCCTTACTTGCAGAGATTGCTCTGGCGCAAGAACGCCTAGGCAAGCGTGAAATTTCAACAATATTTTTTGGAGGCGGTACGCCAACGCTCCTGCCAGCAGAGCATCTCGGACAAGTTCTAGTAGCCCTGGAAAAAAGTTTTGGACTTGCTGATAAATGTGAGATTACGACTGAGGCAAATCCGGATTCTGTTGATGCTGATTCACTTGCACAATTACGCACAGCGGGTTTTAATCGCATTTCTTTCGGAGTGCAGTCAGTGAAATCACATGTATTGCAAGTTCTTGATCGGACACATAATTCAGCGCGAGTCGAGGGCGTGGTGAATGCGGCAAAAAATTCCGGCTTTCAGTCGATAAGCCTCGACCTGATCTATGGAACGCCTGGCGAGAGCCTGGATGACTTCATGGAATCAGTCGATTTTTCGCTCTCACTTCCCATTGATCACCTCAGCGCATACGCGCTAATAGTAGAAAAGGGAACAAAATTTGGTGCCGCGGTCAAACGCGGCCAGATCATCATGCCTAATGATGACGAGACTGCAGAGAAGTATGTGGCACTTGATGCACGAATGACCGCAGCAGGATTTGATTGGTATGAGTTGAGCAACTGGGCAAAGCCAGGCCATCAGTCGCGTCACAATCAGGCATATTGGTTGAGCGCGGATTGGTGGGGCTTGGGGGCTGGCGCACATTCCCACATCAATGGTGAGCGGTGGTGGAACATCAAACATCCACAGAGTTACATTGAGGCAGCAATTAAGGGCAATACACCTGCTGCAGGTAACGAGATTCTTTCGGAAGACGATAAATTGGTAGAGAGCGTGATGTTACGAATCCGAATGTGCGAAGGGTTACCTCTCTCTAGTTTTACGCAAGCGCAACAAGCCAAGTTGAATTCGTTTTATGAGCGCGAATTATTTGAAGCGAAATCTTGGGAAAGTGGTCAGCTTGTGCTCTCACTCAAGGGGCGACTCTTGGCAGACCAGGTAGTACGTGACATACTTTCTTGAGGTGATTGGGTAGTATTCGGATATGCAAACACTCAACCTCATACTGACTGGATTCCTTGCGCTTATCTTCTTGCTCTCGGGAATTTCCAAAGCAAGTGGAAATGAAAAAGGATTATCGGGAACGCGTGAGGTGAATGTCCCAGATGGCAGCGCTCGACTCGTCGGATTCTTCGAGGTGCTACTGGCGCTTGGTTTGGTCATCGGTCTATATGACTCCTGGTTTACCAACGCGATTCAATGGCTCTCCCTTGTAGGTGCATGGTGCACCATGGCAGTGGCGTTGATCCTCCACTTCCGCGCGAAGAAGGCGGCAACTGGGCTTCCAGCCTTTATTCTGCTTACCTGCGCCTCGGTTGCGCTCGTCACTATTTAAGCTTTCCCCCTAAAATTGGCACTCTCAGCGAGTAAGTGCCAACGCTGACCGAAAAGTGCGAGGGGGTCTGCCATGGAACGTCGGATGGAAATCCTGCGTGCCATCGTCGAAGACTACGTCGCTACCCATGAGCCGGTTGGTTCGAAGGTTCTAGCTGCTCGCCATGGCTTGAGCATCTCGCCAGCAACGATTCGAAATGAAATGGCAGCCCTTGAGGACGAGGGGCTCATTATTCAGCCGCACACCAGCGCCGGCCGCATCCCAACCGATCTGGGATACCGAGTCTTTGTCGATCGACTCTCCACCGTGAAACCACTCTCGACTCCCGAGCGTCGCGCCATCGATAAGTTCCTCGAAGGGGCAGTAGATCTTGATGATGTTGTCGCGCGAACCGTGCGCCTGTTAGCCCAAGTAACTCATCAAGTAGCAATAGTGCAATACCCTTCACTCAAACGTTCGTCGGTGCGACATATTGAAGTACTTTCACTAGCGCCTACTCGATTGATGTTGGTGCTCATTGCTGACACTGGTCGGGTTGAACAACGGGTTTTGGATCTTGCCGCACCAATGAGTGAAAGTGCGCTCGCCGAAATGCGCACCAAGTTAAACGGTGAAGCGCAAGGCAAAAAGCTCTCCGCGTTACCTCTAATCCTGGAAGCGTTTGAGAAAAACTTCACCCATGCCGATCAGAAGAATGTGCGCACTGTGGTCTCTGTCATCCTCGAAATGGCTATCGAGAAAAATGAAGAGCGAGTAGTCATTTCTGGTACATCAAATCTTGCTCGGCACGCTCCAGATTTCAATGAGAGCGTGCATCCGGTACTTGAAGCTCTCGAAGAACAAGTGGTCTTACTCCGACTGCTCGGGGAGGCAGTTGATGAGATGAAGGTACGCATAGGCCACGAACAAGAAGATAAGAAATTACAGTCAACAAGTGTCATAACCACTGGCTATGGTCCAACAGGTGATGCTGTCGCAACGCTCGGCATCATCGGTCCGACGCGGATGGATTACCCCACCTCAATGGGGGCGGTAAGTGCAGTTGCTCGTTATCTCAGTCGCTTTTTACAAGAGGAGATCTAATGGCCCAGGATCACTACGCTGCACTGGGCATAGCAAAAGATGCATCAGCCGAAGACATCAAACGCGCATATCGCAAGTTAGCCCGCGAACTTCACCCTGACGTAAATCCAGACCCTCGTTCACAAGAGCGATTTAAAGAAGTCACACATGCATACGAGATTTTGAGCGACCCCGAAAAGCGTCGTAGCTATGACATGGGCGGCGACGGCGGTTTTGGTGGCGGCTTTGGTGGCGGCTTTGGCTTCGGTGACATCATGGATGCATTCTTTGGCGGGGGTGGATCGCGTGGTCCACGTGCGCGAGTGCGACGTGGACAAGATGCGCTGATTCGCATCGAGCTCACCTTAGAAGAGGCAGCATTCGGAACTGAACGCGAACTCACCGTTGAAACAGCCGTTGCCTGTGATGTTTGTACTGGCACAGGATGCGCACCAGGAACTTCGCCATCAACCTGTGAACTTTGTCGCGGTCGCGGTGAGGTACAACAGGTCACGCGATCAATCCTTGGCCAGATGATGACTTCGCGTCCTTGTGCAAATTGTCAGGGTTATGGCACCACGATCAAACAACCATGCGGTGAGTGCGCTGGTGATGGCCGCGTTCGCTCCCGATCTACGGTTCACATCGACATTCCCGGTGGGATTGATGATGGCAATCGCATTCAACTTGCCGGCAAAGGTGAAGTCGGACCAGGGGGTGGTCCAAGTGGAGACCTTTACGTAGAAGTTCATGTGCAAACGCACGAAAGTTTGGTGCGTGATGGGGATGATCTACATACACCACTAGCGATCTCGATGGTCGATGCTGCGCTAGGTACAAAAGTAGAGATCGAAAGCCTTGATGGTGAGTTGGAACTGTCAATCCCACAGGGAACGCAGAGTGGTACCACCATCCCAATTCGAGGCAAGGGCGTTACTCGGTTGCGCGGAAGCGGGCGAGGTGACTTATTTGTACATGTTGAGGTCGTTATTCCGACCAAACTTAGCGAGAAAGAAGCGGAACTACTACGTAACTTTGCCGAGCTTCGTGGCGAAAAAGAGCGAGTTTCAGTGAGCAATACCCAAGGTGGTGAAACCGGGTTCTTCTCTCGACTGAAAGAGGCGCTAGGTCGCTAACAGTGTTTACATTATTTTTCGTTACACCAGAAGCGATTAATGACAGCGAAATACGCTTGCGTGGCGCTCAGGCCCATCATGCAATTACAGTCCTGCGAGTGCAAAAAGGGCAGTCGCTCCGGCTTGCTGACGGGCTGGGCAACTGGGTGGAAGGTTCCATCACCGATATCGCGAAAGATGCGCTGACAATCATTGCAGAGCGTCGAGGTCAAGATAAAACAGCCAAAACAAAAATAACAATCGCTCAAGCGGTTCTCAAAGGCGATAATCAGAAGGCAGCGCTAGATCAACTCGTACAAGCTGGAGTTGATTCGATCATCCCATGGCAGGCGCACCGTTCAATTGGTGCACTCGATAAGAGTGAGAAGTGGCGCGAAGTCATCCAAGCTGCAGCGCGACAATCCCGCAGGTCACGATTACCAGAACTTGCATCAATGACTACCCTCGAGGGTGTACTCACTGCACAAACACAATTCGATCTCACGATTGCACTTCATGAAAGCGCGACCGACTCGCTAAGTGCGATAGACAACCTTGCCAATGCTCATCAGGTGTTGGCAATCATCGGTCCTGAAGGTGGCTTGAGCAATGAAGAGTTAGACCAGTTGCAAAGTTCAGGAATACCCTTGGTCAAACTTGGTGACCCAGTGATTCGTGCAGATCTCGCTGGTGCAATTGCTTTAGGAGCGTTAAAAGTTCTGACAAAGGAGTGGTAAAAAATGGCAGAGGGAACAAGTAGTGCGTGCATTTTCTGCAAAATCATTGCAGGGGAAATTCCCGCACCACATCTTGCGGCTAACGATCAAGCAATTGCGATTGCAGATATTGCACCGATAGCACCTACACATTTTTTAATATTGCCACGTAGACACGAAGAGAATGCGGTTGCGCTTCATCGGAGTAATCCCGCGGAGATAGCCGCACTTTTTGCTCTAGTTGACCAGTTAACCTCGCAGGCAGGAATTGAGGATTACCGCCTAGTGTTCAACACCGGGGCGGGGGCCGGGCAGAGCGTCTTTCATGCCCATCTCCACCTCATCGCTGGCAGAGCCTTTACTTGGCCGCCAGGCTAGACTGTTAGTAATGGACAAAGTCACAATTTCGCTCCCAAAGGGGCTCTCGCCAGTGGCGCTATTTGGTCCTGCAGATATCAACCTTCGCGCACTCGAGCGGGCCTTTCCCGCGCTTGAAATGACTCTGCGCGGTCAAGAACTCCATGTCCGAGGCGAACGCGCTGACCTAATCTCGTTTGAGAAATTGATTGAACAATTAATCCTCCTTGTTGAACGTGGACAGGAAGTGACTGTTGAAGGTTTACAGCAGAGCTTAAAGATTCTCCGAACTAATTCACTTCCTGGTGAAGTTTTATCTCTAAACATTTTGAGTAACCGTGGTCGAACAATCAGACCAAAAACACTCAATCAAAAACATTATGTTGATGCAATTGACAAGAACACGATTGTCTTTGGTATTGGCCCAGCAGGTAGCGGCAAAACTTATTTAGCGGTTGCAAAAGCTGTGCAGGCCCTCCTCTCTAAGCAAGTAAATCGCATAATCCTGACCCGTCCTGCAGTTGAAGCAGGTGAACGACTCGGCTTCCTACCTGGAACGCTTCATGAAAAAATTGACCCTTACTTGCGACCACTTTTTGATGCGCTTCACGAAATGATGGATCCAGATTCGATTCCAAAACTAGTAGCAAATGGAAGTATCGAAATAGCGCCGTTAGCGTACATGCGAGGCCGCACACTCAACGACTCATTCATCATTCTAGATGAAGCTCAGAACACTTCACCCGAACAGATGAAGATGTTCCTGACTCGTTTGGGATTTGGCTCGAAGATGGTCATTACCGGTGATATCACCCAAGTGGATCTACCTAGCGGTATCAAGTCTGGGCTGCGCGTTGTGCGAGATATTCTCGGCGATGTTGTGGATTTGGATTTCGTGGAGCTTACGAGTGAAGATGTTGTGCGCCACAAGATAGTGGCCGATATTGTCGAGGCTTACGAGAAATTCGACGAACAGAGCTCATCTTCTCGCCCAAGGCCGCTACATAAGGATCGCTAAGTGCCAATAGTTTTTGAAAATGAAAGTGATTTCCCATGCGTAGAAAGTGAGTTAGTCTCACTTGCGGCTTATGCTCTTGAGTATATGAAGCTCGATCCACGTGTTGAATTATCAATACTTGCTGTCGATGAAGATGAAATGGAGCGATTGCATATTGAGTGGATGGATGAGGAGGGGCCCACTGATGTGTTGTCATTCCCTATCGATGAACTGCGGCCCAACCAAGAGTATGTCGAAGGAGCGGCGACCTTAGGTGATGTCGTCCTCTGTCCGGTCGTCGCCCAGCAGCAGGCCGGAAAGGCAGGACATTCCACAGAGAACGAATTAAGCATCCTGTTGGTACACGGAATATTGCATCTAATGGGTTTCGACCATCGCGAACCAGATGAAGAGAAAGAAATGTTTGCCCTGCAAAGTAAGATAGTAGAAGAATGGAAAGTGTCATAAATGTCTATCGCTGAAATAATTGCCATCTTGGCACTACTTGTTTTTGCTGGTTTTCTTGCTGGCACCGAAAGCGCTTTGGGTTCCGTCTCACGAATATTTATCGAGGAACAGAGTGCGGGCAAAAAGCGAGCAGCGCGCGCACTTTTGAAATTCTCGGATGAGCCGGCACGCTTTTTGAATGTTGTGCTCTTAGTTCGCAAAACTGCGGAATTTGGAGCGGCTGCGCTGGTAGCACAAGTAGCGCTCAATCAAATTAGCAATCAACGGGAAGCTTTGGCGATTACCGTGTTAATTATGGTTGTCGCCTCCTACGTATTAGTGGGTGTTGGCCCAAGGACTCTGGGTAAACAAAATCCTGAGAAGTGGGCGCTTCCAGGCGCCGTTGTTGCCGTCCTGCTTGCACGGGTGCTCTCCCCAGTCACCCGGTTACTCATCGCGTTAGGAAATGCATTGACGCCTGGAAAAGGCTTCAAACAGGGGCCGTTCTCGACTGAGGCTGAGTTTCGTGATCTCGTCGATCAAGCTAGGGAACGCGGTTTTGTCGAGGAAGATGAACACGAAATGATTCACTCTGTCTTTGAATTAGGGGCCACATTAGTTCGCGAGGTGATGGTTCCTCGTACTGAAATGGTTTACATCGAGCGAGATAAGACGTTAAGACAAGCGCTCTCGTTGGCACTTCGATCAGGTTATTCAAGAATTCCGGTTATTGGCGACGACCTCGATGACATAGTCGGCATTGCATATATTAAGGACCTAGCCAAACGTAGCCACGATTTTAGGGAAGCAGAACAGAGCGAAAAAGTTGCCGAATTGATGCGCCCAGCTAGCTTTGTGCCAGAGAATAAGATGGCTGATGAATTACTTAAAGAGATGCAATCCGAGCAGATTCACCTTGCGATAGTTGTTGATGAATATGGTGGCACTGCTGGGTTGGTGACTATTGAAGATATTCTTGAAGAGATTGTTGGCGAGATCTCAGACGAGTTCGATGACGATGATGATGAACAACTCGAACAACTGAGCGAGCGAAAGTATCGGGCAAAGGCTCGAATTCATCTGGAAGACCTTGAGGGAGAGCTGGGGATTGAATTTGCCGAGGAAGATAAAGAGGCAGTCGACACCTTGGGCGGTTTGCTTGGAAAACACATCGGCCAGGTACCTATTCCTGGAAGTGAGATTACGATTGGCGCCTGGCGATTTACTGCCGAGCGTCCGGTAGGACGACGAAAGCGGGTCGGCACAGTTTTAATCGAAAATGAGGGAATTGAACAGGAGCAGGGGAGTTCTAAGTGATGAACCTGGATAACGGTGAAGATGTAAAACTCCACACCTTGGCAAAGGCGGCACGTCAGAGAAATAATGCAGCACAAACTGCCGCGCTTCGAGATGGGACAGGTCGAACTCACGTTGGCAATTCGATAAATCTCAATTCACTAAAACTTGATGCGCTTCAAGTTGCACTTGCGATGGCGCTTTCTAGCGGGACAGATCAAATTGAGGCTGCGGTAGTTGTAGGTGATAAACCTAGTGAGCCAGCATTACTCAATATTCGCGAGATTTCGTCAAAAGCAGCCATTTGGTATGCAAAGGATGATGGAAGTATTCAATCGCTTTAGCCGATAGAATTGGCCAATGCGGATTGCCCGGTTTACTCCTCCAAAAGAGGTCTCAGCTTCACCATTATTTGGCGTAGTTTCCGGTGATGTAGTTGAGATTCTTGCAGGTGATCCCTTGTATGCCGGAATTACCAAAACTGGAGAGAAAGTCGCGCTGGATTCCGTGAAACTACTGGCGCCGGTCATTCCGCGCAGCAAAGTTGTCTGTGTTGGTAAAAACTATGCAGATCACGCGAAAGAGATGGATAGCGCAGTTCCTCAGCAACCGGTGATTTTTATCAAACCTAATACATCAGTAATCGGACCCGATGATGCAATCGTCTGGCCCGCGATGAGTCAAAAAGTTGATCACGAAGCAGAGTTAGCAATCGTCATTGGCAAGATCTGCAAAGATGTACCCAAGGAGCGCGTCAAGGATGTCATTTTTGGATACACCATCGCCAATGATGTGACTGCACGTGACTTACAGAAGATTGATGGTCAATGGTCACGAGCGAAAGGTTTTGATACCTTCTGCCCGCTAGGTCCTTGGATTGAGACTGAGATTGACCCAAGCGACCTTGCGATTTCCGCTGAAGTAGACGGTCAGGTTCGACAAAGCGATCGGACTTCCTCGATGATTTTTGATATTCCTACCATCATTAATTTTATTTCCCAGGTTTATACACTCCTTCCAGGAGATGTCATTCTCACCGGAACTCCTGCTGGGGTTGGATTGATCCCCGTTGGTAGCACCGTTTCAATTACCGTGGAAGGTATTGGAACTCTCTCCAATAGAGCGGTTTCCCATGGCTGATCACAGCACTCGACCCATCAAAGTTCGTTTTGCACCATCACCAACAGGTGATCTCCATGTAGGCAATATTCGAACTGCTCTATTTGATTGGGCTTATGCACGACATACCGGTGGCATATTTCTCTTCCGCATCGAAGATACCGATCGCTCTCGAGTCACTGATGAGTACATCGCAGCTGCCATTGATACTTTGAAGTGGCTAGGCCTTAGCTGGGATGAAGGTCCTGAGGTGGGTGGACCGCATGGTCCTTATCTGCAATCTGAACGCTTAGATATATATGCCGAATGGGCAGCACGATTTATCGAACAAGGCGATGCCTACTACTGCTACTGCACTCCAGAAGAGTTGGAAGCCCGTCGCGAGCAGCAGAAGGAATCCGGACAAGCTCCCGGTTACGATGGAAAGTGTCGATCGATTAGCAAAGCTGATCTGGAGCGCTATAAATCGGAAGGGCGCGAACCAGTTATTCGTATGCGTATGCCTGAAGGAAGTACAACTTTTCATGATGTCATACGTGGTGAATGCACATTTGACCATAATTTCGTCCCAGATTTCGTGCTAGTACGAGCCGATGGCTCACCGCTTTACACTTTGGCAGTCGCAGTTGATGATGTCTTGATGGAAGTCACGCACATATTGCGTGGTGAAGATTTGTTGTCATCAACGCCGCGACAGATTCGTGTTTATCAGGCTATGGGAGTAAAGCCTCAGGAGTATCCGTTATTTGCTCATCTGCCATTTGTTATGGGAACAGATAATGCAAAACTTTCAAAGCGCAATGGTGAGACTTCGATAGCTTGGTATCGAGAGCAAGGTTTCTTGCCAGAAGCTATTTGTAATTACCTAGCATTGTTAGGTTGGTCGCCAGGAGACGACCGTGAGAATCTTTCGTTGCAAGAACTGAGTGAATTGTTCACCATCGAACGGGTCAATGCGAATCCCGCACGCTTTGATATGAAGAAACTTGAAAACATTAACGGCGACAAGATTCGCGCCCTATCGCTCGATGAGTTCTATGGATGGTCTTTGCCATTCTTGCAACGAGCCAAGGTGGTTGCTACTCCAATAACACCAGAACAAGAGAGCATCGTTAGGCAGGCGCTACCGATTATTCAAGAGCGGATTATTACTCTGGCTGAAATACCAGCGATGCTGGCATTTCTATTTACCGAGAAAGTTGATCTTGATCCTGACTCGGTGGCGAAGTTTCTCGATGGCGATTCTAAAAAGATCATTACTCGTGCAATCGAAGTTCTCAATGAACTTCCAGAGTGGAATCATCAAACAATCGATGGCGCTCTCCGTGGGGCGTTAATCGAAGAAATGGGGCTAAAGCCTCGCTTGGCCTTTAGCGCGATTCGGGTCGCAGTCACTGGCAGCCACATCTCACCTCCACTTTTTGAGTCAATGGAAATTCTTGGGCGAGAGCGCGTCATGGCCCGCCTATCGGCGGTGTAACGGGGGAGAGAAGAACCGGTATCCTTGTGCCCGATCTTGGGGTATGGGGTAACTGGCAGCCCAGCGGATTCTGATTCCGTTAGTCTAGGTTCGAATCCTGGTACCCCAGCGAAAAGCTCAACGGCAACGGTTTTGCTTCATAACTAAATAGCTTTGTTCAGCACATGGCCCCGTCGTCTAGCGGCCTAGGACTCTGGCTTCTCAAGCCAGCTACGAGGGTTCGAATCCCTTCGGGGC